>Ga0172363_10004992_pt1 | contig 10696 bp, 9 predicted proteins | sample LakKivs2_kivu2a2_FD_114541 | JGI IMG/M metagenome (GOLD analysis project Ga0172363, IMG submission 114541) | Sediment microbial communities from Lake Kivu, Rwanda - Sediment s2_kivu2a2 | ecosystem: Environmental > Aquatic > Freshwater > Lake > Sediment | place: Rwanda: Western Province, Lake... | reverse complement strand
GCCGCTTTTCGTGCATGATGACGGCCGAGTCCTCAGCCCGACGGCCAAATGGCTCTGGGAGCGTTTTCTGCAATCGGACCAGCAGATGGCGGCGGGCAACGCCATTGCGGGAAGTGAAGCCGAGGCAGTGTTCGCCAAGCTCCAAGCCCAAGCGGCCAAGCACGGGCAGAACCTGTTCCTTGAGCTTGAGGGGAAACATCGGCAGCGGGTAGGCCGCGAGCGCGAGAAGATGAACTATGCTTTCAAGGCGCGCCGAGAAGCTCTTGGACGGTTGGGGCTGCCGGAAGTCCGCAACCACAGGTTGGCGCAACTTGACAAGGAGCAAGCGGCAGCGGCCGAGCGCCTGGCACGGCAGGAGAACGTCTTGCCTGAGCTACAGGCGATCCTGATTGTCAGAATCGAGCGGAATCATGGCTGATTGGCGCGAGCAAATCCTTGACCAGTTCCAGCCGAACATCGCCCGGCTCACGCTTGTGGCCGATCCCGATGCTCTGCTTCTGGAGGAGGGCATCCTGACCGGCATCAGGTCGCGCGGATTCGACCTCATTGAGTTTGAGGATTCCATCGCGTTCCGCTACGCCTATGAATCGCAGTATCGCCAGCGGTGGGATCGCGGGGAGACGACCGATCTTGTCGTTGTGCTGCGGGCGCCAAGCGACGACTTGCGCGGCCTTCCCTACGATCTGCTGAAAGCAGGTCGCTTGCTGTCATTCAGCTTGCCGGAGTCGTTCCCCAAGCTCAGCTACCCGGTTGTAGCGCAGCTTGACAAGTCGCTGCTCGATCCGCTCTATGAGGCACTCCAGCACTATGACGGCGGCGAGATGGGCGACCGGGCCACCAAGGAATTCATCCTGAAGAACGTGTTCCGCATCGTGCCCGACCTCATCAAGACACCGGCGGACCTGCTCAAGGTTCTCTTGGAGCGGCACTACCACAACCGGACACTGCCGAAAGTACTCGACGATCATCTTATTGCTGTACTCCGCAGGAATGAGGTGCTCACCGAATGGCATCTGGAGAGCATAATCCCGAGCCGTGAGGAGTTCTTCACCTTTCTTCAGGCGCAGTGGCCGTGTTTCCTGGAGAAGATCACCAAGGAACCGCACCTGAAGGTGAAGGAAAGCATGGCAGCCTACGGCAGCAAGCCGCTTGACGTGCCGTTCGGCCACGACGACGTGCGTGTCTACCTGGACAACCTTTTCCTTGAGGGCCGGTTGCACCCCGTGGCGTTCCCGCATCCTGAGCTTCTTCCCGAGTGGGCGCGGGCCGGCGTTGAAGCTACACGAGCAACAAGACCGGGAATCAGGCTCAAGGGCCTGCTGGAGAAGCTGAAGGAGCAACTCCCCCTGCCCGGCGCATCGTACAAGGAGTGGCTCGCCACGGCGGCGCGATGGGCGGAGGTGCAGCACCTCAGTTGCCAAGCCTGCTCTCAAGGGCAAGGCGGCCCTGTCGGCGATGTTGACGAGCTTGAGTCCGAGATCAACAGCCGGTTTGAGCAGTGGCTGTTGACGAGCTATGCCTCGTTGTCGAGCTTGCCGTACCTTCCGACACCGGTAATGGTTCATCACATTCCGCGATACCTGGCGTACCGACGGAGGAATGCAGGCGAGAAGCGGATTGCTCTCCTGGTTGTCGATGGGCTTTCGCTTGACCAATGGCAGGTCATTCGGGGTTTTCTGATCGGGGCTGGTAAGGGAATGCGGATCGAGGACTCACCGCTGTTTGCGTGGATTCCCACGCTGACCGGGGTTTCCCGACAGGCTCTTTTCGCCGGCGAGGCCCCGCTTTACTTTGGCGATTCCATCTACACGACGGCAAAGGAGCCGCAAAGGTGGCTAAGATTCTGGGAAGACTCCGGGCTAGCCAGAAGCGAAGTGGGCTTCCAGAAGGGCTTGTCAGACGGCCCGCTTGACTGGGATGCGTTGCAGATCGATCTCCAAGTGAAGCAGGTTCTGGGGCTTGTGTGCGACAAGATTGATAAGGCGCTGCACGGCATGCAGCTCGGCCAGGTGGGAATGTACTCCCAAACGAAGCGGTGGGCGGAGCAAGGCTTTCTCGCGGAAGTGATCGGCTCGCTCACAGAGCACGGATTCTCGGTGTATCTGACATCCGACCACGGCAACACCTACGCGGCGGGCAAGGGTGCTCCCCAGCAAGGCAGCCTCGTGGAATCGAGCGGCATCCGCGCCCGAATCTACCAGCATGAGGTGTTCCGCAGCGAGGCCCACCAGCAGTTCCCCGATAGCCTCTGTTGGAATTCCGTTGGCTTGCCCCCCGGATTCATCACCTTGCTCGCCCGCGGCAAAGCGGCCTTCGCGTTGGAAGGAGAGAAGATGATGGCTCACGGGGGAGCGTCCATCGAAGAAGTTGTCGTGCCGTTTGCTCGTATCTGGCAGGAGTAGCTGATGCATCAAATGATGGGCTTTGACAGAAGAATCAAGCTAGTATGGCTTGTCGCCGCGGCGAGCCATGTGCTGCGTTCCCACGATGAAAAGGCCGTGCGACTCTACCTAGACGAATTCCTGCAGAACGAGATCCCAGCGCTTGAGGCTCGCAAGAAGACGCTTACGGTGCTCATGCGTATCTGGGCAAGTCCTCCATCCGCCCTCGAGTCGCTGCGTGACCGTGGTCTCGCTTTGTTCGCAGGCACCGATTCGGTCGAGCGGGTGGCCATTCACTGGGGGATGACGATCGCGGCATATCCTTTCTTCAGAGAAGTGGCCGACGTTGTTGGGCGATTGCTCCGCCTACAGGGGGAAGCCAGCTTGAGCCAGGTCACGCGACGAATCTGTGAACGATGGGGCGACCGTGAGCGAACAAGAAGATCCGCCCGCCATGCCCTACAGACAATGCGTGAATGGAACCTTTTGGCCGGCGAGCGCGGCGTCTACCGGCTTTCGGCCGAGCGCAACCTTCTTTCCAAGCCCGTAAGCCTTTGGCTGTTAGAGGCCGTGATCGCCTCGCAAGGGCAATTCAACGGTGCCATCAGCGGGATCGGCAACCTGCCGTGCCTCTATCCGTTCGCGGTGGATGTGGGCCTGCGGGATCTTCGGAGATGCGAGCATCTCGAAGTGCACAGCGTGGATGCGCACGTTGCATCGATTCTGGCCAAGCAGGACTGACAATTCAGATTGCGAAGCACATCCGCGCGGCGCTGTCGCGGGGCGAGGAGCTTGGCCGGACGGACGATGAGGTCGCCTTCTATGATGCACTCTCGGAGAACGAAAGCGCCCGGCAGGTGATGGGCGACGAGAACCTGCGGATCACATCCCCCAGGAGCTTGTGGATCGCGTGAAGCAGAACGTGAGCATCGACTGGCAGGTCCGCGAAAGCGCCCGTGCCCAGATTCGTGCGCTCGTGAAGCGCATCCTCCGCAAGCACGTTTACCCGCCCGACATGCAGCAGCGGGCGACTGACCTTGTGCTGGAGTAGGCCGAGGTGCTGTTGCAAGGATTGGGCGACAGGATGAAGAAGAGGAACCCTCATGTCCGCACAACTGCCCGAATGGAAGTGCCTACAACAACAGATGAGCAGTCAAGCTCAACTGTCCTCTCTGCGTGAGGCAGTGGCGCCACCCCTCGCAGTCGATATCCTCCCGCACTTCACGGAGCACGGCTTAGCCCATTCGGATCGGCTTTGCGAGTACGTGGACCGGTTGATGGAACCCGTCACAACCGGGAAGCGCCTTTCCGAGGAGGAGGCTCTCATCCTCTATTCGGCGTGCTATCTTCACGATCTGGGCATGCATTACGAGAAAGTCGGCGACACCAGTACTATTCAGGGACTCCAACTCGGCCAAAGGTGGGAGGATTTGGCCGAGGGCACACGTCGTGAACACCTGCGGCGCCATCATCACGAGATCTCCGCCGAGCTTGTTCATGCCGCAGCTCAGGGCGACGGGCAGATACTGGATCTGACGACCGGGCCCCGGCGAGTCCTGGATTACGTCGCAGCATTGTGCGAGGCCCATGGCGCGGACACCGGAAGCGGCCGATATCAGGAACTTGTCCAAGCCAGTGGAGCTCTGCGGATAGGGCTGCTGTGCTCACTTCTTCGTATCGCCGATATACTGGATGAATCGCATCGGCGGGCCAACCCAGACGTGCGCAACTGCCTTTCCCTGACCCTGCAAGAGCAGGTTCATTGGTGGCGCCATTATTACGTGGAAGACGTAGTATTTGACCCGCCACAGAATGCAATACGCATTGAATTCGACTTTCCTCCGGACAAGAGAGATGAGTACGCAAAGATTGTCCCAGAACTTCAGGTCCCGACCATCGAGCAAGAGTTTCAGCGGCACACACGCGAGCTGACTAACGCGGGATTGCGGTGGATTATTGAGAAGAAAGTACTTCAGAAACCTTTCTCAGCCGCATCCCACTTGCCAGACGAAGTGCTCTTCGCGATGCTTCGCGAGTTGCACGATGCGAAGTTGCTTCAGGCACAGAGAGACAAACAACTTGTCCTGCAGAGCTTTGAGGAAGCCCAACCTTACCTCAAGAGAAGAATTGATGAGCTCCAAGCCGGGAAGGATCAGCTGGCAGCCAGGGACTATCTTCTTAAGCTTCAGTCTATCGCACGCGACTTCGCGGAGATCGGCGCGAGAATGCAGGCATGGCAACTCCTTTGGCACGATTTCTCCACATCTGGTTCCTCTTTGAAACCACAGGAACAGCTCCAAATGGGAATGTGGCTAGCTTCTCTCATGCTTCATGACCAACATCCTGAGCTTGCGGCCAAGGTGCTTCGAGAGATGGAAGGCTGCGTAGGTAATGTCGACGCCTTGGTCAGAGCAGAATACTACCGGATTGGGTCCCATGCAATGATAGAGGACTGCCAGTTCAATGACGCACTCCAATCGGCCCTGCGATCAATCAGCTTATTTGCGGGACACCCTTCGGCCCGAGAACTCGAGGCCGAAGTGGATGAATGGCACTACCTTCAGGGAATCCCGCTTCCCCAGATCACGGGAGATTCCCCGCATGCTTAGACTGCTCGATGCAACGACACGGAAGGCCCTTGTCCGCAGCCGCATCTATGCGATGACCGGCGATACGGTCGCAGCTGTTGATCATCTCCTGGATCTCAGCGTTTCACAGGGACTTCCCGATCTGGACCAAGTTGCGGTGCTGATGCTAGCTGCTGAGATTAAGCACTTAGACGGGGACCCAGATGGTGCTCTCAGTATTCTGCATGACCGGGTCGAGGGGAAGCTGGCCCTGTGCCCCCTAGCGGTTCGCCTCAACGTTGCGGATAATGAAAACGAAGCGGCCTTCGGCAAGTTCCAGATGGGTCGGGTGGACCATTACTCCATTCAGGATTACCGCCGGCTGGGAGGCATTGATGTCTGGGACGCGCGTTCTGTTTTCTCCGCACAAGAGTCCGCCCGGGCCGGCGAGCACTATGATGCGCTACCTGGATTGTGGAGGCAGGTACTACGTGCATACGAATCCGGGAATTGGCGAACCCAGAGATGGGCATCCACGCTATTGTCCAGAGAATGGCTGTCCTTAGGCGCGTTCGAGAATGCAGCATACCATTGTTTACTTGCGCAAGATCGTGAACTGTCGCTTCAGATTGGCGCGGCGCTTCTTAGCAGCGGACAGCCTGATCCTATTCGGCGCGTTGTTGAGAACATCTTGTGGATTGGAAACCTCCTCTCGCATGCTGTGCATGGTTGTGTAGTACTTGAGCAAGTCGCTGATGCCGTACCAGATGATCTGATGGAGCGAACCGTGACTTGGCTTGCCCGGTATGCACGTACTGTTCCCGAGGTGCAGACAACTGTGAAATCCTCGATATTCTCGTCCTCATGGAGGGCTCTTAGGGCGCTGTCGGCCCGTCTGAGCCCTGATCAATCCAGCAGGATAGTGGATCTCGCTATGACTCACGAAGCGTGGAATGGCGGTATTCCTTATCGGAAGCAGCTCGTCGAGGCGGCCAATCCCCTTATTGCAGGCCTTCCCGTTGGTCGCTTGAAAGAAGCCGCTGAGCGGTCGTTGCCTCTTGCCACTGAACGAAAATCAGATTATGATTATGTCGAAGCTATCAACCTTCTCTGTCACATAGCCGAGCGTGGTGGAGAGCCATTGAGGTCCTATATAGCGACCGTACTCTATCCACCGGGTGAAACACGCATCAACGCGGTTTTGCTGCAAGTTGCGGGCATTTTCGGGAAGAAGCCCATGGATGCTACTCAGCTTGAAAAGCTTGTCGACAGAGTTATCGAAAACACGCTGCGGCAGGTTCAGCACCTCAAGCCGGGTCAGGAGGCCCTGCCCGTATTTGATACGTTCGGGACCTACACGTCCGCGGAAAACGGGGAGAGGATCGTGGTCCAGATGGCCGCGACTTTCCACCTCGAAACAGTCATTCACTATTCGCACGTTCTTCCTGATAATGGCGTCTTGGGTCTCGTGAAGGCACTGCTGGCCGCCATCGAAGAGCCTGATAACATGCTGAGCAACAAGATCGCGCTGATGCAGGCGATTGGGAGATTGGGCGGCAGATTTCCAGAGAGCCTAGCTGAGGAAGCATTCCGGATTCTCAGCCCTATTGCCTCGGGGGTCATAGACAGAGATGCTCTGGAGAGGCATAGTGCGGCGCAGAATCCCCTTAATCCATTCAAGATCAACGATTCGTCGCCGGAGGATTACAGAGGCATAGCCCTATACACGCTTGCCTTGCTGGAGAGAGAGCACGCGGGAGTGTTCGGGCAGCATCTAAACCCGATCATCGAGCGTACCCTTACTGACAGCAGCAAGGACTTGCGCATGTTCGCGTTCGCGGCAGTTAGGGAGCTACCGATGCCAACTGAGTTCATGCTCACCGGTGTGGTCTTTGGGACGCGTGACCCTGACCCGGATGCCGCCGCGACGGCGTTTGATGCCCTTGCGTCAAAGAAAGGTACATACTTGATCAATGAAGAGCAATGCCAGCTTCTGGTATACTCCCTTAGCTCCGCAGCTCAAGCCAGTAATGTGAAACTGCGTAGGTTAGCTGCTACTGCGTTGTCTCTTGTCCGGGAAAAAGCTCCGGAGAGGGTACACGCACAGATCGAGGCGCTGGCTGAAGGTTTCTCGAAAGATATATGCTACTCGGTTCGGAACGCCATAGCTCGCATCTCTTCAGAAGCGCCTAACGAGATGGAGAAGGGCCAGGAGCAGGCGTCGTGATGCCGGGCCCGGTCCTATTTCGCCTTCGCCTCTTCAACCATCGGTTCGAGCTGCTTGGTGGAGACCTCGGTGTAGCTCAGCTTGGCGGCTTTGTCGGGAGCGAGGCGCTTCAGTTCGGCCCAGAGCTGGGAGCGGCGGGTGTAGCCGGACCCTTCCGGTCTGAGCGAGCTTCTCTTCCTCCGCTTCACGGCCTTCGCAGGTGCAGGTGCTTTCGCCGCAGCCCTGGCAGGTGCCTTCGGCCTGCCGCGCTTCTTGGCCGGGGCTAGCGTGGGTGCAGCCTTCTCGCCGACGACCTGCCGGACAAGGGCAACCTTCTGCTGGTCTGAAACCGGCCAACCAAGAATGTCCCGGATCATGTCCATTTCCGCTTTCGCCATCGAGTAGTCCTTTCTGTAATGCGCGGTATCCTACGTGTACACCAGTCTGCTACAGTATCGCCTGTCTAAGGCGTCCTTGTTCGGCGGGCCCATATGGACATCACGGTCCATGGACGAGGTGATCTCACAGGAAGAGGTCTCGGAGTCTCGCCCTGTCTGACTTCAGCTCCCCTGGCGGCCCCTCGAACGCGACCCTGCCAAGCTTCATGGAGTAGACCCTGTTGCAGACCTCCAAGACTTCACGGACTTTCTGCTCGACGATCAGCATGCCCACCCCTGTCTCGCGGTTGATCTCCGCGATTCTCCTGAAGACCGTTGTCACAAGGTTTGGAGCAAGCCCCAAGGAAGGCTCGTCCAGCATCAGTAGCTTGGGCTTTGGAACGAGCGCCCGTGCGAGCGCCAGCATCTGCTGTTCTCCGCCCGACAGTCTGCCTGCGTCTTGTCGGAGACGCTCCTTCAACACCGGAAAGAGGTCAAGCACTTGGGCGATCCGCTGCTTCGCCTCCTTCCGCGGGAGCGGATAGCCACCAATCTCCAGATTCTCCACCACCGTCAGGTCGGCGAAGACGCGGTTGCCCTGCGGTGCGAAGGTAATCCCACGCGCCACGTTTTGAGCGGGCGTGGAGCCGTTCGTAGGCGTACCATCGAAACGTATCTCGCCCTTCCACGCCGGGATCAGGCCACAGACGGCCTTCAGCACGGTGGACTTGCCCGCGCCGTTCGGCCCGATGAGGGCGACGATTTCGCCCTCTCGTACGTCCAGGGACAGGCCGAAGACCACCTGCTTCTTGCCGTACCCAGTCTCGAGTTCCCTGATCTCCAGCATCTTCGTTCTCAGTTTATGTAGGCCTCGATGACCTTGGGATCATTCCGCACCTCCTCCGGAGTCCCTTCGCTTATCTTGGCTCCGGCGTCCATGAACACCACGCGGTCGCACGTCTGCATCACCGCGTCGAGGTCGTGTTCGATCAGGATCACCGACTTCCCTTGGGCAGGAAGATCGCGGATAATCGCCAGTATCTTCTCTCTCATCTCCGGTGCGATACCGGCCACCGGCTCGTCAAGAAGAAGCACTTCGGCTTTCGCCGCCAGGCAACAGACGAGGCTCAACAGCTTCTGCTGTCCGTATGAAAGGTTCTCGGCAGGATCATTCGCTTTTTCGGCAAGCCCCGCCTCTTCGAGAAGCCGAGTTGCTTCTCGGCGGTTGGCCGCCTCGCGCTGGCGAGTCTTCCTCCACTGGAAAAACGCATTCCAGAGCCTCTCGCCAGGCTGGTCACGGAAGGACAGAAGCACGTTGTCGAGGACGCTCAACTGGCGAATGAGCCTGAGGTCTTGGAACGTACGGGCGATGCCCCGATTTGCCAACTTGTATGAGGCAAGGCCGGTGACATCACTCCCCTCGATAAGAACCTTCCCTCCCTCATCAGGGGCAATGAATCCCGTAACGACGTTGAAGAGCGTGGTCTTTCCGGCCCCGTTCGGCCCAATAAGGCCAAGTACATCGCCTTGGCGCAGTTCACATGAGAAGTCAGCCAGAGCGCGGATGCCGTCGAAGCTCTTGGAAAGGTTGTTGACGTTCAGCACAGTGTCGCTCATCCCCGGGCCTCCTTGCCTTGAAAGGCATATTCGCCCAGGAATCCACGCGGCCGCCACATCATGAACGCGACCAGCAGCCCTCCGTAGATCATCTGGCGGAGGTTCGCCGCCACGGCATTCGGCAGGCCAATGAAGCGCAGAAGCTCGGGCAAGACGACGAGCACGACCGCGCCAACGACCGGCCCCCACAGGCTCCCCGCGCCGCCGATGATCACGATGGAGATAATGAATATCGACTCCATCACCGTGAAACTCGTGGGGTCAATGAAACTGATATAGTAGGCATACATCACCCCCGCCACGGCGGCCACCCCGGCACCGATGACGAAGACGAGCACCTTGTAGGCGGCAACGTTCTTGCCCGCCGCCTGGGCGAACACCTCGTCCTCGCGGATGGCCTTCAACACGCGGCCGAAAGGGGACCGCACAATCCGGTGGGTAACCCACAAGGTCAACGCGCAGAAGACGCCGACAAGCAGCAGGAAGCCGACGTGAGAGGAAACCTGCAGCCCGAAGATCGTCGGCTGCGGGATGCCCGGCAGGCCCATCGGGCCGCCCGTGAGGGATACCCAGTTGTTGAGGACGCTGAAGGTGATGATCTGGAAGGCGAACGTGGCGATGACGAAGTAGTCGTCACGGATGCGCAGGGATGGGATTCCCACCAATGCCCCGAGCACGCCGCTCAGGACGACCGCACAGGCGGTGTTGACCAGGAAGGGACTGTGGAGACTGAGCGCCATGAGGGCGGCAACGTAGGCCCCGACGCCGTAGAACGCGGCATGCGCGATGGAGAGCAGGCCGGTGTAGCCAACAATCAAGTTGATGGATACCGACAGGATGACGTAAATACCTATCAGTATCAGAATGTGCAGTAGGTATTCCATCGCGCTCCTGTCTCACACCGCCGCTGCCCTGGTCTTCTTGGCCAAAACACCTTGCGGTCGAAACAACAGGAAGAAAAGAAGCAAGAGAAAGGCTATACAGTCTTTCCACTGCGCGGGCATTAGAAGAACCGCCAGATGCTGGCTGACGCCTATGAAGATCGCTGCCAACGTTAAACCAAGCACACTCCGTGATCCTCCGACGATCATCACAACGACGGCCATCATGAGTGGCAACAGACCCATGTCGGGGGTCATCCCAACATCAAGAGCGACGAGAACGCCAGCACTTCCTGCCAAAGCAGACCCAACCGCGATACTCCAGATAATCGCCTTGTCGCTATTGATCCCGGACGCATTTGCAAGCTCTGGGTCGCTCGCCACAGCGCGGAATGTGCGGCCCCACCTCGTCCATTTGAGCGTTGCCCACAACGCAGTCGCAGATATCAGTGCGGCAGCAACTGTTGCACATCGCGTGAGCGTCAGGTAGACTCCAATGACGGGTTGGCCAACATCCGCCGCGCCAGCGAGCACCACTTTCGTACTGTCACCGCACGTCATGGATACGAGATTCTGAACCAGAACGTAGATTCCCAGAGATGCCAGCAGCATCACGAGCGACGAGGCACCTCGCCTCCTGAGCAGGCGATACGCCCCTAAGTCAAAG
>Ga0172363_10004991_pt1 | contig 10697 bp, 7 predicted proteins | sample LakKivs2_kivu2a2_FD_114541 | JGI IMG/M metagenome (GOLD analysis project Ga0172363, IMG submission 114541) | Sediment microbial communities from Lake Kivu, Rwanda - Sediment s2_kivu2a2 | ecosystem: Environmental > Aquatic > Freshwater > Lake > Sediment | place: Rwanda: Western Province, Lake... | reverse complement strand
TAACTCCTGAGTCTCTGGAACTGGCTCGCCAGATGACAGCTAGCAAGCTTAATCAGGGTGGAGGCTCTACCCAATATGCGGTGAAAATTATAGCCAGGGACGGCCACCATATGTTGCTTGAGGTCAGCTCCAGGCTCATCTTCGAAGGAGATAAGCCTGTCAGCGTGCAGGGCATAGCCCGTGACATCACCGAGCGCAAGCGGATGGAGGAGGCGCTAAGGAACTCGGAGGAAAGGCTAAGGCGTTATTTTGACAATAGCCCTGATACTATTTATATCCACGATTTGAAGGGAACTTTCTTGCGCGGGAACAAAGCGGGAGAAGAACTCCTGGGGTATCCAGCAAACGAAATAGATGGGAAAAACTTCCTGGAACTCCCTATTCTACCCCCAGAATATTTACCGAAAGCGATTCAGTTACTACAACTCAGCGCGGCCGGAAAGCCTACCGGACCTGATGAGTTTGAGCTAATAAGAAAAGATGGAAGCCGGGTGTTCGTTGAAATATCTGCCTATCCGATGACGCAAGGAGACAAAACCGAGGTTATCGGAATCGCCCGTGACATCACCGAGCGCAAGCGGATGGAGGAGGAATTGCGCCGTCTCTCCGATGCGGTCAGGATGTCTACAGATAGCATAGTCATCTCTGACCTTGAAGGGAACATTGTTGATGTAAACGAAGCGACAGTCAGAATACAAGGCGCTAATAGCAAGGCTGATTTAATCGGACTGAAGTTCTCCGACTTCATAGCTCCTGAGGAGCAAGAAAAAGCTCTCGGAGACTTGTCACGGGTGATAGAAGCAGGATATGCCAATGACATAGAGTACCATATTGCGACAAGAGACGGGAGCAGGATTCTCGTCGAAACCAACGCATCTATTATGAGAGGGGAAAATGGGGAACCGGTAGGGGTTGTAGCTATCACCAGGGATATCACTGAGCGCAAGAAGATGGAGGAGCAATTGCTCCACCTCTCCGATGCAGTCAGGATGTCTAAGGAAAGCATTGCTATCACCGACCTGGAAGGAAGAATTCTAGCGGCAAACGATGCCACCCTGAAAATGCATGGAGTCGAGAATCGAGAGGATTTCCTTGGAAGATTAGCCACAGAATTCATCGACCCGGAAGACCTTGAGATGTTGACCGACAGGATGGCAAAAGCGGTGGCACCAGGCTATGTACCGAATATAGAGTACCACTGCCTAAAAAATGATGGCAGCAAGTTTCTTAGTGAGGCCAGTATCTCAGTAATAAAAGATAAAAGCGGAGAACCGACAGGGTATATGGCGGTTTCCCGCGACATTACCGAGCGCAAACGGATGGAGCAAGCCTTGAAGGAGAACGAAAAGCGATTCCGGGCAGTCTTCGAAGGCACAGGTCTGGGAATAGCGCTCGTGGACATGAAGACAAATATCTTAGGCATTAATCCTGCGTTCCAGCGTCTACTTGGTTATAGTCTGGAAGAATTTCGCAGAATGTCCAATCTGGAATATCTGCATCCGGAAGATGCTATGGTTGATGCAAATCTTTATATAGAAATGCTGAGGGGGAAGCGCGACCATTACACTATCGACAAGCGCTATATCCGCAAAGATGGAGGGGTTGTGTGGGGGCGACAGAACCTCTCCGTGGTACGAGATGCCGGAGGCAAGCCAATATACTTTATCGCCATGATAGAGGATATAACCCAGCACAAGCTTATGGAAGAGGCTCTGCGCCAAAGCGAACATAACTACCGAGTTCTCTTCGAAAGCACGATTGACGGTATGCTTGCTTTCGATGTAGACACATGGAAAGTGATGATCGCCAACCAAACCGCTTTGCGCATACTTGGATACGACAATTTAGAAGATATTATGAATATGAACATTCTCGATCTCGTTCACCCGGATGAGAGGGACAGAATTGCAGGGATTATCACAGGGAATGAATTCGGCAAGGGGCTGTACGCGATTCGTGAATTAAGAGCCATTACAAAGGATGGCCAACAGATTTGGTTGAGTGTTATGGGAACCAGAATTGAATATGAAGGGAAAATGGCAGACTTGGTCTCGGCTAGAGACATCACTGAGCGCAAGCGGATGGAAGAGGAAAAACAGAAAATGGAGGAACAGCTTCGCCTAGCCGGTCGATTGGCAGCAGTTGGCGAGCTTGCAGCCGGTGTTGCTCACGAGTTGAACAATCCTATCGCTGCAATCCAGGGTTTCGCTCAATTCCTGGCAGCGAGGAAAGACCTGGATAAAAATATAAAGAAAGACCTAGATACTATCTATCGAGAATCGCAGCGCGCTGCCAAAATAACCCAGAACCTGCTTTTCTTCGCTCGCAAGCACGAGCCGGAGAAACACCTTATCTCGCTTAACGAAGTTATCGAAAAGACCGTAGAATTGCAGGCCCACCCTATGAAGATCAATAACATAGAGCTGGTGTTGGAGCTTGCCCCAGACCTTCCCAAGACCTTCGCCGACTTCCACCAGATGCAGCAGGTATTCGTCAATATTATCAATAACGCTGAGCAGGCTATGGTGGAGGCAAATCAGAAGGGAAAGCTTGTGGTAAAAACGAAGAAGTTAGGCAATATTATCCAGATAAGCTTTGCTGATAATGGCCCGGGCATTTCGGAGGAGAACATGAAGAGGATATTTGACCCGTTCTTCACCACCAAGGAGGTAGGCAAGGGGACGGGGCTGGGACTGAGCATTTGCTATGGGCTTGTCGAAGCTCATGGCGGCCGTATATATGCCAGGAGCAAACTCGGGCAAGGCGCTACCTTTGTGGTGGAGCTGCCGATAGCATCCGAAAACGAGCTTGTGGCCGAAGCGGCTCTATTAAAGCCAGGTTCAAGGGGTGTGAAATGGAAGAAGCAAAAGGAACAATACTAATAATCGATGACGAGGAAGCAATCAGGGGTATCCTCTGTCGCAAGCTGGAGTCAGACGGCTATCACTGTGAAGTAGCCGCCGATGGCAAAGAGGCCCTGTGGAAAGCATTCATGAAGGACTTCGACCTGGTGCTTATGGATATCAAGATGCCCGGGATTTCGGGTATGGAGGCGTTACCCCAATTAGTTACCAATCATCCCGATACCTGTGTCATCATGATGACCGCAGTGGTGGATACAGAGACGGCAGTTCAGGCCATGAAGCTCGGGGCGTATGATTATGTAACCAAACCCTTTGACCTCGATGACCTCGGTATGAGGGTGGAGAAGGCGCTGGAAAGAAGGAAACTGATACTGGAAAACAGGGAGCACCATCTGCGACTGGAGCAAAAGATTCATCAGCAGGCATGGCAAATACAGGATTACTATCGCAAAGCCGTTGAGGTACTGGCACACGAACAAATGGCTCTGGAGAGTTCGCAAACTGAAAGAACGTCGAAGCATGGAAAAGATAAGCCGGGGGCAGAAGCTGCTGCCAAGTCTACCGAGTCATCGAGCCCGGTCAAGGAACTTGCCAGGAAGTTGTCCCAGTTGTTCAGCAATGGTACTCCTGATTTATCAGATGACAAAAACGATGCTACAGCAGTGCAGACAGGGGCGGGCGAAGTGCTCCAAGCCGGGATTACCGCTGAGCAAGAGAAAAATCCCGTCCTATACAGCGGGTCGGTTGAATTATCGTTCTCGCGCTCTGTAAACTTACAGCAAATCCTGCAATTCTACAATAACCTGAAACATGTTAATCAAGTCGATGTTTTGAATGCTACAGGCACGGTGGATAAGAACGTCATAATCAAACTGCTTCTAAAAACTCCCACCCCTCTGACCAACATACTTAGAAATTTGCCCGAAGTAGAAGAAATATCGGACGGGTTACAAGAGGCTGAGAACATAGCTTCCGGAAATCAGGCAGAGGCCTCACCAATTAAAAGAATCGTAATCGGGATTTCCTCAAAGAACCCCGTTGAGGCAAGTTCCGGCCTTTGAATCTCATGCAGAGCCACAAGCCTCTTCTCTTCTTTCAAGTTTAACGTCACCATAGGGTGACATTTTCTCAGAACACTTAAATTTGACAAAATCATAGAACATCAACACTGGAAGATACAAAACCTTTACAAGTGGATAAAATTCGGCTATAATGGCGAATGCTCGAGAGACAGTGACTGCAAATTAACTGGCTCTCAGTCTTTTTTAATAGGCTTGCTGGTTGGAGAGGGAGGACGATGGCGCAGAAAGAGGTCTTTCTTACGCCCGAAGGGTTGGAAAAACTCAAAGCGGAGCTGGAGCACCTGCGTTCCGTCCGCCGTCAGCAGGTTGCCGACCAGATACACAGAGCCAAAGAGCTGGGAGGCACTGTAGACAACGCTGAGTATGATGATGCCAAAAACGAGCAGGCTTTCGTTGAGGGGCGAATCCTCACCCTGGAAAAGATGATTAAGAACGCCAGCTTGATTCAGGAAGAGAAGGCTCCCTCGTCCTCAGTGAGGCTTGGTTCAAAGGTAACAGTTCGCAGCAAGGGCGGCGAGAAGGAATACTATACCATTGTGGGCAGCGCTGAGGCCAATCCCGCTGAAGGAAAAATCTCCAATGAGTCGCCTGTAGGCAAGGCGTTGATGGGCAAGCGAGTTGGTGACGAGGTTGAAGTGCGTGCTCCCGCAGGCGCGCGCAAGATGAAAATAATTGCCATTGAGTAATTCAGCAAAAGGGTGAAGTGTTGGAAATTCTGTTCAGGCTCCTGAGATGGCGGATAGAAAAGAAGCGATAACCGGGCAAAGACTGGAAAAACTTAACAATATTCGTAGCCGCAACATTGACCCCTACCCTCACCGATTCCCCCGCACTCACACCATAAAAGCAGCGACAGCCCTCTTTCAACAGCAAGAAGGAAGCAATGCCGAAGGCCCTCAGGTGAGTGTTGCCGGCCGCATCATGGCCCAGCGCTCTATGGGAAAAGCGACTTTTATGGACCTGAGAGATAATTCGGGCAAAATTCAGGTGTACCTTCGCCGCGATACTATCGGGGATGAGAAATATCAATATCTCCATGATTTCGACATCGGAGACTTCATGGGGGTCAGCGGCAAGGTCTTCAGAACAAAGAGCGGTGAGGTCACAGTGCAGGTTTCCGACTTCACTATGTTATCCAAGTCACTTCTGCCGCTGCCGGAGAAATGGCACGGCTTAACCGATGTAGAGAAGCGCTATCGCCAGAGATATCTCGACCTCATATCCAGCGAGGAGACACGGAATATCTTCGTTGTGCGCAGCCGTCTCATCGCCGCTATACGGCGCTTCTTCGACGGGCGCGGATTCATAGAGGCAGAGACGCCGGTGCTGCTGCCCGTGGCTGCAGGGGCGATGGCCCGCCCGTTCTCGACTTATCATAACGAACTGGAACAGACACTTTATCTGAGGATTGCGCTCGAACTTTACCTCAAGCGCCTCATTATCGGCGGACTGGACAAAGTCTATGAAATCGGGCGCATTTTCCGCAACGAGGGGCTCTCCATCAAGCACAACCCTGAGTTCACCATGCTCGAAAGCTATGAGGCCTATGCCGACTACAACGATGTGATGGCGATGGTGGAACAGATGGCATGCAGCGTCGCTCAGGAGGTCGCCGGTACGCTGGAGTTCCACTCAGGTGAGAATGTAATAAAACTCACCCCTCCCTGGAAACGGGTCTATCTCAGGGATGAGCTTAATAGCAGATGCGGTGTTGATTTCCTGGACCCAAAATATCGCGATTTGGCCGCCCTGCGGGAGAAAGCCAGAGCACTGGGCGTGGAGACCGACGATACCATGAGCTGGGGACGAGTGGTAGATAAGCTCTTCTCCACATTCGTCGAGCCCACCTTGATACAGCCTACCTTTGTCCTGGATTATCCGGTCGAGATTTCGCCCCTGGCCAAGGCCAAGCCCGGGGAGCCGCGACTGGTGGAGAGGTTCGAGTGTTTTATCGGCGGAATGGAGGTCGCCAACGCCTTCACCGAGCTCAATGACCCGTTGGAGCAGAGAAAGCGTTTCGAGGAGCAGGAGCGTATGCGCGCCATGATGGGGGATGAGGAGGTAGAGAGGCTTGACGAGGACTTTCTCATGGCCATGGAGTACGGCATGCCGCCCACGGGGGGGCTGGGGGTGGGGATTGACCGCCTTGTTATGATATTAACGAACCAGCAGTCGATCAGGGAGGTTATCCTGTTCCCCCAGTTGAAGACTAAAGAAGAGAAATAATAACCGTTCACCCTGAGCTTGTCGAAGGGCCGTTCATGGTTCGACAGGCTCACCACGAACGGCACATGCTATCTGTGAATTAAGGATAAGCCATGCTAAGCCTTCAGTTCATACGCCAGAATCCGGAGCTTGTACGGGAGTCCCTGACCAAGCGGGGCGAGACCTCGGGGCTCGATGAAGTCCTGCGCCTTGACGAGGAACGACGCCGCCTGATTCAGGAAGCGGAAAGCCTCAGGGCAAGGAAAAAGCAGGTCAGCAAAGAGATCGGCAAGATGAAGGATAAGCCATCCGAGCTCCGGGCCGAGATGAGGGAAGTAGGCGAGAAGATTAGCTCTCTTGAGGCTGAGGTCCAGCGCATCGAGGGAGAGCTAAATGAGCTGTTGCTGAGAATACCGAACCTGGTACACCCCAGCGTACCTGTAGGCAAGGACTCGAGCGACAACGTAGTGGTGAGGGAGTGGGGCGAGCCCCGAAAATTCGATTTCACGCCTTTAGCCCACTGGGACATTGGCCCGAAGCTGGGCATCATAGACTTCGAACGCGGGGTGAAGATATCGGGGACCCGCTTCTATGTGCTCAAGGAGATGGGGGCCAGGCTGCAAAGGGCGCTCATCGCCTTTTTCCTCGACATCCATACAAGACAGCACGGCTATAAGGAAATTTATCCCCCGTACATGGTCAAGCGAGAGTGCATGTTGGGCTCAGGGAATCTGCCCAAGTTCGCCGACAACCTCTATCACGATGAAGAGGACGATTTATGGTTCGTGCCCACCGCCGAGGTGCCGCTGACCAACCTGCACCGTGACGAAATCCTCGAGGCTGGCGCCTTGCCTTTCTACTACGTGGCTTATACAGCCTGCTTCCGCCGCGAGAAAATGTCGGCGGGCAAGGACACCCGCGGCATTAAGAGAGGGCATCAGTTCGATAAGGTGGAGATGTACAAGTTCGTCGAGGCTGAGAAGTCGGATGAAGAGCTGGAGAGGATGGTAAGGGATGCCTCGGAAGTGTGCGAAAAGCTGGGCCTGCCTTACCGGGTGATTCAGCTTTGCAGCGGCGACCTGGGTTTCGCCGCCACCAAGACCTACGACATCGAGATGTGGGCGCCCGGCTGCGAAGAGTGGCTCGAGGTAAGCTCGTGCAGCAATTGCGGCGATTTTCAGGGCCGCAGGGCCAATATCCGCTACCGTCCCCAACCCGGTGCCAAGCCCGAGTTCGTCCACACCCTGAACGGCTCAGGACTGGCCTTGCCCCGCGTGCTTATCTCTGTCCTGGAGAACTACCAGCAAGCCGATGGCAGCGTAGCGGTTCCCGAGGTGTTGCGCCCGTTCATGGGAACCGACGTAATCAGGTAGGGTTCCCCACCTCGCATTTCATCTCGTACCTGGGCTTTCCTTTTTCCAATGTCAGGATAAACTTGACCTTTTTGCCCTCTATGAGGTGCTTCTCGCTCTCTGCCCGCAGCTTCCTGAAGTCCGCCGTCTCCAAGAACATCCTGAGCAGCTCTATCTTCTGCTCGAGCTTCCTGTTTTTCTTGCCCATCTGCATATATTCATCGGCACTCTTCCTGTATTCCTGCCTGGCGGTGCCCTCGATGCAGAGGTCTAAGGTCGGGGTGAGCTCGATTCGCAACATTATCTGGCCGGGCCTCCTGCTCATATTTTAATGTCATTTCAAGCCCCTTACCAGAGGACAGTTCACCGCAGAGGACGCGGAGAGGAAGGAGACAAGATAGGGATAATGGGCGAGGCAACCTCACCCCTCCTGTGTCCTTGCGAGGAGTCCCGATTCATCGGGACGACTCCTCTCCTTCGCTCGGAGCAGGCTCCGCAATCCCCACGCAATCGTCGGTACAAAAGAGTGCGCTGAGATTGCTTCGTCCCGATAATTCGGGACTCGCAAGAACAAGAAGCGAAGCCCATTTATCCGTTATTGCTGGCGGTACATTCTTTTCCAGGGCTCGTTCTTGAAGGCGAGATAGTCCTTGATAGCGTCCCTGAGTACGGCTACGGACAGAACGGCACATTCAATGTTCTCCTCGGGCAAGCCGCCCAGGGCGTCCAGCACGTATTCGGGCGTGATTTTTCTGGCCTCGGCTATGGCCTTGCCCTTGGCCAGCTCGGTGACGAAGCTCAGGGCGGCGACGGTAGGGCCGCAGCCGGTGGTGGAGAACGCAATGTTCTGGATCCGGTCTCCCTTTATCCTGAGCCAGATTTCCATGATGTCGCCGCAGGAGCCGACAGCGCTGGCGTAGCCATCGGGATTGGGGATAGTGCCCACGTTCCGCGGGTTCCGGGCATGGTCTATAACTATCTGACTGAAACCTGTAAAGTCTTGCTTTGGGGGTTCCTGTGTCATCTTGTCCTCATGTTTCCGGGCATTCCGGTGTCAAGCCAGGAGCTTAATAAGTTGTGCATTTAGGAATCCCCAGCCTCTCCGGCAATTAGCTGCCCGAGCAGTGTCTCCAACGACTTTACCTTCGTCTGAACGGTTTCCACGCCCCCATCGGCAAAAGCATAGCCCGGCCCCTTGCCCGACAGGTTATCACCTGAGATTACGACGTCGGGCTTATAGCCAAGCAAAAACTCGGCCACCTTGATACCTTTCCCTTTGCCGAGACCGAGGTCGGGGTTAGCTATGATTTCCTGCCTCTGCACTTTCTTTTGTTTCAGGTCTATGTCTACAACCGCAAAGTGAGTCGATTCACCGAAGCGGTCACTTATCTGCCCCTGTGCGTCTGACAACCCAACGATATATCTAACCCAGGCTTTGCTTGCCGGCTCATAATGTATCAAAACCCGGTCGACACAGCATTCAGACTCCTTTATTTTGTTCTCGAGGCGCTCGCTGATAAAGTGGGCCTTCTGCAGGTCAGTCGTGCGCAACTGGACGGTGGCTTCAACGAAAATGTAGCGTCCCGAGTTGCGCCCGGTCAAGTCGACGATGGTGCTCACAGCAGGCTCAGCCTCTATCACAGAGCGAATTCCCTGTAGCTTCGTGCGATCAATGGAGGCGTCGAGAAGAACGCGCATGCTGTTGACCAACTGTCCCCATGCAGCAACCACGATGAAAAGAGCAATTATGCCAGCTCCTATCCTGTCGAGCGGAACCCCGAAATGCTGGCCGAGCAGGGCGAAGAACACAACTGACGAGGCCAGGACATCGGCTCTAAACTGGCTGCCGTCAGCTATAAGGCTGGGTGAATTGAACTTTTTCCCCCGGCCTATCTCGTAGCGGCTGAATATAAAAGGGACCAGTATCAAGGCAGCAACAATACCGATAACCCAGTATCCCTTCAAATCGATAGTTGCGCTGCCGGATATCGCTTCACGCACTATCTCATAAGCCGTAACGAAGAGCAACAAAGCAATTATCACGGCTACGAAGTTCTCTACTTTGTATAAGCCGTAGGGGAAGCTTTTACTCTTGCGACCCGATATCAGCAAGCCTACTATTAGGGCTATCGAGCCGAATACGTCAATGATGGAATGGATAGCATCGGCCCGCAGCGCGAGGCTGCCGGTGATGAGAGACAGCGACATCTTGGCTCCCACCAGCAGCAGGTTCACAGTTAGCGAGTAGAACCCAACCCTTATGAGTGGGGATTCCGGTTTCAATACGCCGGCCAGTCTTTGCGTCATCAGTTAACATCTCCAGCCAGAGGCAGCAATTCTACGATGGTGAAGGAGCAATGCCGTTATTCGTGAGACGGACCTCAGACATAAGTAACTCGCAGCCACGGATGAACCGCAGTCGAGCGCTGTCTCTATTTTTTCGCTGCTGGCGGCATCGCCTTGAGGAAGGCATCGGCGAGGCCGGTAAGCGCTACGGATTCGTAGCGCTCGATATTGCCTTCGTCACAAAGCCGTGCCAGCTCCGGGTCTATGGGAAGCTGCCCCAGCAGAGGAGCACCCGCCGTTTTCGCCATCTCCTGCGCCCTGCTCTTGCCGAAAAGCTCTATCCGCTTCCCGCTGTCCGGCAGCAGGAAATAGCTCATATTCTCCACCACTCCCAGTATGGGGATGCTCATCTTCTGAGCCATCTGCACCGCTTTCCTCACCACCATCGCTGCCAGTTCCTGAGGGCTGAAGACAACGACCACGCCTGTCAGAGGCAGTGACTGCATCACGGTCAGCGGGGCATCGGCGGTCCCGGGCGGCAGGTCAACCAACAAATAGTCGAGCTTGCCCCAGAGCACGTCCTCCCAGAACTGCGTAATGGTTCTGGCGATAAGAGGGCCGCGCCAGATAACTGCGTCATCCTCATGGGGCAAGATAAGGTTGACGGACATTATTCCGATTCCGAGGTGAGACGGCACAGGCAAGACTCCGCTCTCGCTCCCGGCAGGGCGGCTGTCGATGCCAAATATCCGGGGTATGCTGGGTCCGGTGATGTCGGCGTCGAGGATACCTACCTCATAGCCGCGGCGGGCCAGGGAAGCCCCGATGAGGCTGGTCACCAGAGACTTGCCCACACCACCTTTGCCGCTCATGATAGCGACCATATTTTTAACTTCGTTGAGCTCCTT
>Ga0172363_10004990_pt1 | contig 10697 bp, 12 predicted proteins | sample LakKivs2_kivu2a2_FD_114541 | JGI IMG/M metagenome (GOLD analysis project Ga0172363, IMG submission 114541) | Sediment microbial communities from Lake Kivu, Rwanda - Sediment s2_kivu2a2 | ecosystem: Environmental > Aquatic > Freshwater > Lake > Sediment | place: Rwanda: Western Province, Lake... | reverse complement strand
TTTGTCCGACCTTACGATTTAATTCCGAAATACAGAGCTTTTTGCGAAGCGAGACCCGCCGAAGGCGGGGCGAGCGAGCAACGAAACGCCTCTGAATTTGAAAAAAGTTTAAGTTGGTCGGGGTACCCGGAGTTGAACCGGGACTGCATCCACCCCAAGGATGTGTCCTACCGTTAGACTATACCCCGATGAAATTTTTGGCGGGCGTACTACCGTTATACTATGGCCCGGCAAGTCTGACTTGCCCCGTTTTTATTTTTTGCCCATTTTCTTGATGCACTTGGTACAAGCCCTTATTCTTTTCCCTGTACCCAATTTTACCCATTGTAAATTTGGGTATTTTCTTTTTTTGCTGGTGGGATTATATTTGCTTTTCGATTTTTTTCGTGTTACGGTAACAATAGATTTTTTACCGCAAATTGCGCAAACTCGTGACATAATTTTAAAATTTAACATAAAATTAATCTTTTGGCAAATAGATGGAATATTTAATTCTTATAATAATTCTTCTTTTATCGGTAGTAATCCATGAGGTATCCCATGGATTCGTGGCCAATCAATTGGGAGATCCTACGGCAAAATATGCTGGCCGCCTAACCTTAAATCCAATAAAACATTTAGATTTATTTGGTTCAATAATCTTCCCCTTGATTTTAATAATAATGTCTAGAGTAGCAGGTGGCGGGTTTATTTTTGGTTGGGCAAAGCCCGTTCCTTATAATCCTCATAATCTAAAAAATAAAAAATGGGGGCCGGCCCTAGTCGCAGCTGCTGGTCCCGGTTCAAATCTGATTATTGCTATATTTTTTGGCCTATCAATTCGTTTTTTACCCGTAACTTCCTCTATCTATTTTCTCAACTTGGCGTATGTTTTTAGTATTATTGTTTGGATAAATATTTTATTGGCGATATTTAATCTAATTCCCATCCCTCCTTTAGATGGCTCGAAAATATTGTTTGCTGTCCTCCCCTACAAATATCAACAAATCAGTTTTCAAATGGAGCGCTACGGACTAATTCTGGTTTTATTTTTTATATTTTTTCTTTTTCAATTTATTATACCAATTATTCTCTTCCTATCTAAATTAATTGCTGGACCGAAATTTATCTTGTAAAAAGATTTCTTTTATGATAAATTAAAAATCCGCTCTTAATTTTAGCCCACCTACGCCACGTCTGACGTGGCTTCGGCGAGGCAAAGGAGGTTAAAAATGGGTTCAAAGATTTCTTTCTGGGACGAGTTAAAAGAAAAAGAACGAGTAACTCTTGTTTTGAAAAATGGAAAAAAGATCACCGGCAGCGGAGAAAAAATCGCAAAATTTTTACAAGAAAATCCTCATGAAAAATGGGAAGAAATCATTTACGAACCAGAGGCAACCACGTAAGGGTTGCCTTTTTATTTTTTACCAAAAATTCTTTCCCGTTGGTTAAAATTTCTATATCACCTTCATTGCCAGTTTGAAAAATAGGAATGTTTTTTAATCTGTCCAAAACTTCTTGATGGGGATGACCATATTGATTGTCTTTTCCAACCTCGATTATCGCCATTAACGCATCAACTGCTTTTAGAAATTCTTTGGATGTAGAAGTTTTGCTTCCGTGATGGGCAATTTTTAAAATATCGGATTTTAAATTCATGCCGGAATTAACTAATTTACTTTCTATGCTTTTCTCAATGTCGCCGGTAAACAAACTTCCAAAATCATTATAAATTAATTTACCAACTATTGAGGTGTTGTTGGTATTAGAAACTTCCTGACCTGCTAAATTTTCAAATGGATACAAAATATCCATTTTAATATTATTGCCAAAATTAATTTCTCCCCCGCTTTTGGCAATATAAATGGGAATATTTTTTTCTTCAATTATCTTTAACCATTCTTCATATTGTTCGATTGCGTTAATCGCGCCGGTGGCGACGATCGCGCCAATCTGATAACGCTTAATAACCTCTACCAATCCATTAATGTGGTCGTATTCGGGATGGGTTAAAATCGCCAAATCAATATATCGATCGTAAAAGGACATTTCTCCGCCTAATTTTTCCAGAATTACCGAACTTGGCCCTCCGTCAATTAAAATTTGCTTTTTATCCATTGTTTCAATAAAAATCGCGTCTCCCTGTCCAACGTCAAAAAATTTTACTTCTAAAAATTTTTGGCTTGCATCAGTAAAAACAAAAATCCAAACAATGGTCGCTATTAAAAAAAGAATGACTAATAAACTAATTTTTGGTTTCTCTTGTATAAACATATTAGTCCAACTAATAGAACATAATACCCTGCCAACCAAGCCCAGTGGACATTAGAAATTTCTTTAGCTGACCATGGAATCTTAGAAAGCCAGCTATTTAAACGAATAATATAGGTTGCCCCAAAATAAGCTGGCCAAGCTAAAATTTTGCCTAAAAATGACCAAATAATTGTGCCGAAATTGAATGCTAAACCAATCCCCATAACATAGGGAATAATTGGCACGATTAAAACATTAGCCATTGGCGAGATAAATGAAATTCGACCAAAGTTATAAATCAGAATTGGCAAAGTGGCTATTTGAGCGGCCAGGGTCATAGTTATAATTTGAACAAAACCACTGAATTCTTCTTTCTTGGATATTTTTTCCAGCCAGTTATCAAAAATCGGTTTGATATAAATAATTCCCAATACGGCTAAAAAGGAAAGTTGAAAACCAACATCGTACTTCAATAACAAAGGGTTAAAAACCAGCATTATTGCTCCGGCAAAAACAACAATTCTTCCCGAATCGCTCAATCTGCCTATTTTTTGACCAAGAAGCAGAATCCCACCCATGATTCCGGCCCTGACTGCCGAAGCCGGAGCACCCACCATCAGTATGAAAAAAATCAAAATCGCCAAAGTAAAATAAAATGCCTGACCCCGCCATAACCCCAAACCAATCAATAAAAATATTATTATTTCTGATAAAATTACGATGTGCATTCCGGAGATCGCCACAATATGACGGGTACCAGTAATATTTAAATCGTTTTTTATTTTGTCGGAAAGTACCTGTTTGTTGCCGAGAGTAATTGCTTCCAAAATACCCGCTTCAGGAAAGGGCATAATTTTTTCTATGTTTTTTTCAATATTGTTTTTAAATTTGAAAATTGCAGAATAAATGGGATTGCCCTTATTCTTTTCTATAAGCTCGATTTTCGGATAATAGATTACGAAATAAATATTATCTTTAGCTAAATATTCTTTATAATTAAAATCTTCAAAAACCGTCGGGGTTTGCAGCTTACCTTTAATTTCTAAAACATCGCCGTATTGATATTCTGGGTAATTCCCAGCGGTCACTAAAACTTTTCCTTGTTCCGTTTCTATTGTAAGTTTTGTGTTATTACTTCTGATATCCGGCTCTTTAACGACTTTACCGATTAAAATAACGTCCTCTGTAGAATCATTCTGATTTGCGAGAGGACTTTTATTTTTCTTCAATAATTTGGGCGATATAAAAAATAAGATTACAATAAATATCAAACAAATACCAAGAAAAATATTCGATATTTTCATATTCTTAACTCTACTTTTTCTATATACTTTCCCAAAATCTTTCGAAATTCCTTTAAAGTTTCTTCCGCATACGGCTGAATTTTTTTGAATCTCTTATCCAAAACTTTTTTATTCTGGAATTGTTGAAGAACGAATTTTTTAGCACCTTTGAACCATTTAGCAATCTTTTTAATATCTTCTTCTTCTACTTCACTTGGAACAATGGTGGTACGAAATTCGTAATCAATACCACTATTTTTTATTATTTCCACGCTCTTTTTTATTTTTTCTAAATCAACTTTCACCCCTGTTGCTCTGTTATATTTTAGCCAACTCGTTTTTACGTCCATAGAAATAAAATCTAACAGCTTAGCGTCTATTAACTTTTCTAAGATTTCTGGATTACTGCCGTTAGTATCTAATTTCACCAAAAACCCCTTTTGTTTGATTTTTTTTATAAAATCAAAAAGTTTTTTATGAATAGTTGGCTCGCCACCAGTGATGCAGATTCCATCGATAAATTCAATCTTTGAATTTAGAAACTTAAAAAAATCGGATTTGGATATCGACGTCAACCCTGACGCAAGATCGGGACGAACCAATTCTGGATTCTGACAGTATGGACATTTAAAATTACAGCCAATTAAAAAAACCGTGGCCGCTATCTTACCGGGATAATCAATTAAGGTAAGTTTTTGCAAACCACCAATCTTCACAAACTTCTCTACAAAAATACAAATTTCTACAAATATACAAATTTGTAGATTTGTATGTTTTTGTAATTTTGTAGCCCTAATGTTTAATGTTAAATTCTAATCTATTTTTGAATTCTTGCTGCTTGCCTTTGTTCCATTGCTGAACCGGCCTCAAATAACCGACTATTCTTGAATAAACCTCACATGGCTGTTCAATCGTACATTTCGGGCAATTCCAGTGTTCGCCATTAAGATAGCCGTGATGAGGGCAAATGCTGAAAGTCGGAGTAATGGTAAAATACGGAAGATGGAATTTAGAAAATACTTTTTTAATCAATTTTTTAACCATGTCCGAATCAGAAATTCTCTCTCCCAAAAATCCATGCAGAACCGTTCCACCGGTGTATTTTGTCTGAAGTCCATCTTGTAATTTTACCGCCTCAAATAAATCATCGGTATAATCAACCGGCAATTGGGTTGAATTAGTATAATAAGGTTCTCCATCGCCGGCGGTTATTATGTCAGGATATTGTTTTTTGTCTATTCTGGCTAATCTGTAGGACGTACCTTCCCCGGGCGTAGCCTCCAGGTTATACATATTGTCCGTTGACTCTTGATACATAATTAATCTATTCCTCATAAAATTCAAAACCTCAATAGCAAACTTTCTTCCTTCAGAACTGGCCATATCCTTACCCATAAAATTGAGCATAGCCTCATTCATGCCAATTAGACCAATGGTGGAAAAGTGATTACCCCAATAGCTGCCTCTCATTCTTTTTACGCCATCCAAATAAAACTTGGCATAAGGATAGAGACCTTTCTCGGTAAAGATTTCTATTGTTTTCCTTTTTATTTCCAATGATTCCTTGGCTAAATTCATTAACTGACTCAGCTTATTTAGAAATTCCTTTTTGGTTTTGGAGAGATAACCTATTCTTGGCATATTTATGGTTACTACGCCGATGGAACCGGTCAAGGGGGAAGCCCCAAACAATCCCCCACCGCGCTTATAAAGTTCCCGATTATCTAATCTTAATCTGCAACACATGGAACGAGCGTCCTCCGGTCTCATTTCACTATTAATGTAATTAGCGAAATAAGGAATGCCGTATTTGGCGGTCATTTCCCAGATTGGCTTAAGGATGGGATTATTCCAATCGAAACTCTTGGTAATGTTGTAAGTGGGGATGGGAAAGGTAAAAACCCTCCCCGTGGCATCACCCTCGCTCATTACCTCAGCAAAGGCCTGATTAAACATGTTCATTTCTTCCTGGAATTCTTTATAGGTTTCTTTCTGGGGTTTGCCGCCAATAATCACCGGCACATTTCTTAAATTCTCGGGAACAACCAAATCCATGGTAATATTGGTAAAAGGCGTTTGGAATCCTACCCGCGTCGGAACATTACAACCAAATATAAACTCCTGCATGGCTTGTTTTACTTGCTTGTAATCCAAGTTGTCATACCTGATAAAAGGAGCTAATAAGGTATCAAAATTGGAAAATGCTTCAGCCCCAGCCGTCTCTCCTTGAAGGGTATAAAAAAAGTTAACTATCTGATGAAAAGCCACTTGAAAATGTTTGGCCGGTTTTGTTTCTATCTTCCCACTAACCCCTCTAAATCCTTTAATCAACAAATCGGTTAAATCCCAACCGCAACAATAGGTAGCTAGATATCCCAAATCGTGGATATGAAAATCGCCCGACTCAACCGCCTCTCTTACTTCTTTTGGATAAATTTTGTTTAGCCAATATTTTTTAGTCACGAAAACCGAAACATAGTCATGGAGTCCCTGTAAAGAATAAGTCATGTTACTGTTTTCTCTTGTTTGCCAGTCAAGCTCCTCGATATAATTACTTATCATCTCAAGACTCTCATCAGTGGCTATCTGGATTTCCCTGATTCTTCTTCTTTGTTCCCGATAAAGAATGTAAGCCCGGGCGGTTTCTGCTTTCCCTTCGAGAATTAAAACTTCCTCCACCAAATCCTGAATTTCTTCAACCGCGGGAATGTGGTCCTTTCTGAGTCTTTTGTTTAATAAAAGAACCGCCTTATTGGAAAGTCTTTGGGCAACCCGACGGCCCCCTTTATTAGTGGCGGTTAGGGCTTTAAAAATGGCGTCGGTGATTTTTCCCTGGTCGAAATCAACTATTCTGCCGTCTCGTTTTTTAATTCTGGTAAATTTGTTTTTCATAAAATTAAAAGTCAATATTTAATTTTATAAAATAAAAAAACCGGGGTCAAACCCCGGTCTTTCGCTTTTTTAAAAATCATTCCATCTCTCCCAACACCGCGCTAACGGTCATTTCTTTATCATCCCTTAAAATTTTCAAATTAACCGTATCTCCGGGCTGATACTTGGAAATCAACTTAGTCAGTGTATTATCTTCATTAATTTTCGTCCCGTTGAGTTCCAAAATAATATCTTTTTCTCTAAGGCCGGCTTTATCCGCAGCGCTGCCCGGGCTAATCGCCGGTTCGTCAGGATTGTCTCCCTTAATAATCAAGGCGCCATAGTCAACTGATAATTTATTGCTTTCAGCAATGGCTTTGGTAATCAAAACGTATCGCACCCCCAAAAACGGATAAACTATTTTGCCCTTGGTCTTGATATCGATGATATCCCTTTTTACTTTGTTTATTGGGGTGGCAAAACCAATATTTTCCGCTCCCTGAACCATAGCTGTATTCATCCCAATAACCTCGCCATAAAGATTTAAAAGTGGACCACCGGAATTACCAGAATTAATTGCCGCATCGGTCTGAATTACATCCTCTAATTGTTCGCTAACCCCTCCTCCGCTCGCAGTTATTGTTCTCAAAAGTCCGGAAATTATTCCTGAGCTCACGGTATTTCTGAATTCACCCAAGGCATTGCCAATGGCAATCACGGTCTGACCAATTTCTAAACTATCGGAATTGCCCAATTTTAATACTGGTAAATTATCGGCCTCTATCTTTATAATGGCAATATCTTGAAGGGGATCCCGGGCTAAAACCTCGGCTGAATATTTCTCTCCATCATTGGTTAAAACCGTATATTCGGCTTCAGTATCTGAAACTACGTGTTTATTAGTGGCTACCAAGCCATCAGAAGCAATGATAAAGCCTGTTCCCCCGCCCACCTCCTGAAGTTCCTCACCTTTCTGTCTGAGTATCGGGATTCTGATATCAAACGGACTATTCTCCCCAAAGGGATTATAGTAGTCCTGTTCGTAAACGGGTACGTATTTACTGACAATAATACTCACTACGGCTGGCGAGGCCCCTTTAACAATCTGGGGAATTGTTTCAGGAATCTGGCTCAGTTTATTGGGTTGTTGATTTGAAACCATTTGCCGATACAACAAATGACCAAAATAGACAGAGGGAATGAGTCCGCCGACTAAGCCAACTAAAAACGAAACGATAACAACTAAAATAATCGGCTTTTTAAGGACGTTTTTAATTTTGCAAAAATCCGGCTTATTTAAATTCAACTCTGGATTATATATATGGAATGATTTCATGGATTTTAATAAGTTAATTCAATGGCTCTGGTAATATTTTTATAAGAACCATTCGAGACAATTGTCCTGCCGGGGCTTGTTCCCGAAGCATTTAGGCTATAACAGATATCCGTCTCTATGCAATTACTTGACGAATAATCCTCCGATGCTCTGCCGTTCACCCTGTCTTCGTATAAAGCCCATTCTACCCCGGATTCACCCGCATAATAAGCAATAAGAGATTTTGGGGCGTCTCTGGATATTTTTATCTCCCCCAAACTAAGTTTTGAAATACCCAAAGCAATGGCCAGAATTGCTGCCATTATCAAAAGAGTTATAAGCAGGGAAACGCCTTTCTGGTTATTTTTTTTCATATATCTACAACCCTCTGGGAAAGAGTGGCTTGAACATTTATTGCTGCTTTTTCTTCGCCTTTCTCTCCTGAGGTTTCTACTTTCAAAACAATCGTTATCTTTGGCTGTAAATTATCTCCTCCTGGACCACCGGTTATTCCGGTAACAAAAAAATTACCCGTCACGATTACTTCCTGAGAATTTATCGTTCCGCTAGAAGCAGCGTCGCCGGCTACGGTCCTTTGAAGATCGCCGCCACTAAATAAATAGGTTACCTCCACGCCATCAGATCTGGTAATGTCTAAACTGTCTTGGCTGGCACTGTTTATTGTGCTCATCCTCAATTCTTTTACCATGAAGTCCAACAAAAATCTGGCATTATCTTGGACGTTTTGCAGGGCAACGGCTCTTCTTTGACCTTTTAGAGCCGTCGTGAACAAGGTTACCACCAGGGTAATCACTACCGCAAATATGGCAATCGCCACAAGAAGCTCAAGCAGAGTAACACCTCTGCTATTTTTATTTATACAAAATTTCATGGTCCAATATTTCACAATCAAATTTCAGGTTCCTCCAGCCAATTATATAATATTAATTCGGCTTTTATGCTGTTTTGCCTGCTACTTTCTGTCCAGGTTACTTCGGAGGTTGCTTTAATTTGATTATCTGTGCCCATATAATCAAGGGTTATTTTCCTAAAAAATTGCGTATCTGTGCCGGTATCATACTGATAAAAACCATTACTATCCATTTTCAAGGCCAGGGAATCAAAAAACAGAAGATTGCCCACGTTATATTGAACCCGATACTCTCCTTCTCCCAAGTCATCTCGCCAATCGCTGGCTTTTCTTTTGAAGTTTAACCAATTATTATCTCTTATGTTCCGAACGATTTCCAGGCCCTCCTGGGTCAGTCCCTCGGCTATAATTCCGGACCTGCTGGCTCTGGTGCTGGAAACGCTAAAAGATATCAAAGCAACAGAGCCGATTAAGGCCGTAACAATAACCGCGATAGCGACAATAATCTCCATCAGGGTAAATGCTTTGTCATTAGATTTTATTTTCATATTTATTGAATACTTATCTGACCGCTCTTATTAATGACAATGTCTTTACAGGTAGCGGAAGGACAGATTGTGCCGACCTTTCTTATGGTGATGGTTAAGGAATTCTGCCAAGGAGTTCCGCCAACATCGGATTTTCTTATATTGGTAAATCCATCGGGCAAGTTAAAGGTTACGGATACTCCGGTCAATACGCCGGCAGGAGAAGCATTAAGAGAATCAATCTCATATCCGCTCTCAATGGACATGGTTTCCAGAGGGGGATCATCGCTTGAGGTATACCTCTTATCGTCGTTCTTATCGGCAAACATAACGTAAGAACTACGGATTGAGGTTGTGAAGTAAAGACCGTAACTATTGGGTATTTGCCCACTATATTTTGCCCCGGTTAAAGCCATTTGCTGGGTTTTTCTGATATCCTGAGCAACGGTCTGAACCACTGTCTGCAACTGGTATTGATTTTCGTTTCTGCGCCAATTAACCACCAATATCGAGGAAAGTAGACCAATGATAAAAACGGTTACCAAAAGTTCAAACAGGGTAAACCCTTTATTTTTATTTAGCCTTGGAAATTTCATAATATCCCGATAAAAACATTAAAATACCAATGCATTAAATAAGTTCCCCAAAATATAGTAATAAAGCTGGCACCGGTTAAAAAGGGGCCGAAAGGAATTTCTGATTTCATGGTTTTTTTCTTTAAAATCAGCAAAAAAACCGAAACTGTCGCTCCCAACAAGAATGCCAGAAAAATAGCTGTTAAAAATTGAAAAGGACCAAAAAACAAGCCCATTAAAACTCCTATTTTAACGTCTCCCATGCCCATCCATTTTTCTTTGGATATCAAAACAAGCAAAAGAAAAAAGCCGCCAATAATAAATGCGGTGGCAAAAGATAAGGTTAAAACCGATAATTGACCACTCATAAAAGCCAGATACACATCGTATAAAAAAACAATAAATATTGCCGGATAAATTACCTTGTCCGAGACAAGGCAATATTTTAAATCATAAACAAAAATTACAATCAGAAAACTGGAAACGATTAACAGATAAAAGAAATTGATTAAAACATAAAAATTGAAATCGAAATAATATATGGCTCCAAACAAAAAAATCAAGCCCGTAAAAAATTCAACCAAAGGATATTGAAAAGAGATTTTCTTTCCGCATTCCCGACATTTTCCTTTTTGAATCAAAAAACTCACAATCGGTACAAGTTCATACCAAGTAAGTTTCTTTTTACAATAAGGACAAGCAGAGCGATTTTTTAAAATCGATTTTTTATTTTTTGTACGGACAATAACTACGTTTAAAAAACTCCCAACCAGGGTCCCTACTATAAAGAAAAAAATATAAATCAAAATCATATTTTGAAATCAATTTATTTTTGAAAATCAGCTTAACAATCTATTCCCCCCAAGTCTGACTTGGAGAGAATCTGACTATTAAGCTGAAAATTACAAACTATGGCTGGATGCAGTATTCCCGTTCGCTGCTTCCATTGGTACCGCAGGCGCAAGCATAAACCGTTCCGTCAACGTCAGTGTCATGAGCTGTATTGTGGGCTTCGAGATAAGC
>Ga0172363_10004987_pt1 | contig 10699 bp, 9 predicted proteins | sample LakKivs2_kivu2a2_FD_114541 | JGI IMG/M metagenome (GOLD analysis project Ga0172363, IMG submission 114541) | Sediment microbial communities from Lake Kivu, Rwanda - Sediment s2_kivu2a2 | ecosystem: Environmental > Aquatic > Freshwater > Lake > Sediment | place: Rwanda: Western Province, Lake... | reverse complement strand
GCTGTTCTCTTCTCGCAAAGAGGATATACGGTCTCTTCCGTCATTGATACGGATATTGAGAAAGCACGACGCTGTCAGACGGAATGCAGGGCAAAAGTGGCCTCAACGGATGTGAGAGCCGTTGCTTCTGAAACCACCGTGCTTTTTACCGCTGTACCTGATGACAGCATTGAGAGGATTGGTTTTGACTTGGTTCAAGGCGGCTGTCTTCGGTCGGGAATGGTGGTTGTGCACACGTCCGGTCTTTTGCCTGCCGAGGTGTTGTCTCCGGTTCGAAGTCAGGGTGCGTATGTTTGCTCCTTTCATCCCTGTTTGAGTTTTACAGAAGATTTTCAAGGCGATGTAAAGGATGCATTTTTTGCCATCGAAGGGGATAGAGAGGGATGCCGGCGGTTGGAGAAACTTGCCACGGACCTTGGGGGAAAACCGTTCATAGTTTTAAAAAAAGATAAAGTGTTTTACCACACCGCATGCACAATCGCTTCGAACCATTTGGTCACTCTACTGTATATGGTTCAGCAGCTCCTGGATCACATTGATGAAAAAATAGAAATTCACCATTTTCTCCCGCTGGTCAGGGGAACACTGAATAATATAGAAAAGGGGGGTGCTGAACATGCTTTAACAGGACCCATCCTTCGCGGGGATATCCAGACAGTGGAGAAACACTTGGAAGCATTGAAGGATTTGGATGCCGATCTTCTTTCACTTTATATCATATCCGGCAAAGCAACTCTTCGCTTGGCCGAAACATTGGGTTTGGAACCTGCCAAAGTGCAGGCGTTCAAAAGGGCCTTTGAGCGTTACGAGGTGAAACACTCGTGACCTATTGTACAGATTATCACACATGCCATTGAGTTCATAGACTTGTCTGTGCGTAAAATTCGTAGATTCTCGTTCAGGTTGTCTTAAAAGTCCAAGTCGGTCGTGCATTTACTGTGTGAGCAATCGAATGTATGTTCTGTGAAAAGGGAAAAGAGATGGCTTTTTTCGAAGTGGGGAAACTTCCTCCCGACGTATTGGGCACACTTTTGCAGAAAATTGATTTGAAAGATCCCAGAGTCGTGGTTGGGCCGCGTGTTGGAGTGGATGCAGCGGTGTTCGATATGGGGGACCGGTATCTGGTTGTGAAAACCGATCCTGTCACTTTTACGGAGAAACGCATCGCATGGTATTGCGTCAACGTCAATGCAAACGATGTGGCTGCTATGGGAGCAGAGCCGCGTTGGTTTTTGGTAACACTTCTTTTGCCAGAGGAAAAGAGTGACAGGGAGTTCGTCGAAGCCTTATTGGATGACATTCTGAAATCCTGCAGCGAGTTGGGCATTAGTTTATGCGGCGGTCATACCGAGATCACGGCAGGTCTCGACCGATCCATTTTGATAGGACAAATGCTGGGGGAAGTGCCAAAAGAAAAGTTGGTGACTCCTGATAAAATTGTAGCCGGCGACGCCGTGCTTCTGACAAAAGGAATTGCTATTGAAGGGACGGCTATTCTGGCAAAAGAAATGGAAGACATTCTATCGGACAGGATGCCTTCGGATGTGCTTTTGAGGGCCGAGAAATTTCTTGAGAACCCAGGAATCTCGGTGGTCAAAGCAGCGATGACAGCCTCCAGAGCAGCCAATGTTCACGGAATGCACGATCCTACAGAAGGGGGAATAGCCACGGGTCTATGGGAACTTGGGCAGGCCAGTCGTTGTGGATTGAGGATTGAAGCCGATTCGGTTCCTGTGTATCCGGAAACCCAGGCTTTCAGTGAATTGCTCGGAATGGATCCGTGGGGGCTCATTGCATCCGGCGCACTTCTCATTGTCGTGGATCCAAAGGATGTTGATAAGGTGGTGTCAGCACTTTCTGATGTGAATATCCGCTGTACGCCAATCGGCAGGATTGTGCCACCTGAAGATGGAATGGTATGTGTTCGAGAGGGAAACGTATTTCCCTTGGAACCTTTTGTGAAGGACGAACTGGTTCGGGTCCTTGATCGAAAATCTTTCAATTTGAAATAGCATGGTGCCAATGAATGGTATTAATTTTAAACAGGGTGTGTTTAGATTCCATCATTTCAAAAGGAGAATGACACTATAGCCATAAATTGAGAATAGGTTTAACAAATTGATCTCTAAAGTCTTATATGAATCGTACCATGGATCAGAAAGTTGCATTCTGATCCATTTTTTTCTGGCATAATGCTTGCTCTTTCAATTTGTATAATATAATGAAGGGAGGAGAAATGTGGTTTCCTTTTTACAATTTTAATGCGTCGGATGATATCATCATGGCTCCTGAGGGATTTCTTAATCGGAAATATGTGCCGATTCTCAAAACAAAGGATGTGTGCATTATTGAATTGCGGGTTTTGACAGATGGAATAGTATTTCATACCATTCGTCACCATCCGCAGAATTGATCGTGTCAATATATAGGATTTAAAAGAGTATGGCGTTCCAGAGAAAATGGCATGTTGATCTGCTTTGTACCATGGGTGTACTCTTCTTTGGCCTTTTTGTATGGGTGGGCTTTCAAAACGTGGATGGGCAAGAGAATCCTTCTATCAAGGGATATGGGGGAAGGTTGCCCGAGAAGACACGCACGGTTCTGGAACGAATGAATGAGGAAATCAGGAACACAAAAGGGATCATTGATGCGCGATCGGAACGCATACGTTTTCTAAGTAAAAGTCAGGATGTCAAAGAATATTGTTTTGCGTACGGGATACTTTGGTACAATGATATCCCTGTGATTTCAGACGTTCAATTTTTTCGTTTTGAATATCGTGACGAATTTGGCAATCTGCTAACTCGTGTACAGAATCATCTTCTTTCTGTGACGACGATTGTCTACACTCTCCGAATGGGGTACGGCAACAAGGAAGTTCGCGTAAGTTCACGATTAAAGATTCCATTTTGCTCCCTTGATGCTGGATTGAAAAAGGCAGATCCGATGACATGGGCAGTGGTTCCAAACAAGTAATTTTTTACATTCCCTGTCATCACATTTCTCTCCCTCCCAGAAAGGCGCTCGTTAAATTAAGAGCGCCTTTCCTATTTTTTGCCAGGGCACAATCAATTTCTGGATTTTTGCAAACACTGATTAAAAAGATAGGGATGCCAAAAATTATCGCTTTCCATTTTCCATGGGGGATTGATTTTCCGATTGACATTCAAAAATATTTTTACTATTTTTTTATGCATGTGTATCATTTGAGTTCTTTGATTTTGGGGACGAATTGGATTCGACGGATTCAGTGAAGCTGAAGAGCGCGTGTCCAGGTCCTGGATCCTGGTAAAACCTCTGGGACAAATAATAAATGGCAACGATTATTCGTATGCTTTGGCTGCTTAATTAAGCGGTCCGTTCCCGGAAGTCTTTACCCACCGAGGTTTTCGAGGAGCGTCGTCAAAGGTGGGTTAGCCGATTCTCTCGCCTGGTGAGAAGAGGCGAATCATTGCAGGCTTAGCCAAAAGGATCCCTGTCTGTCGGGTACTCGAGGTGAAAACCAAAGATTGACTACACACGTAGCGGTCTTCAGTCTCGTGTTTCCGGACGTGGGTTCGATTCCCACCGTCTCCACCATATCTTGTCGGGGGAAAGATTATTTTCCCTCCTTTTATTTTTATCATCCTTTTTTTATGTCTCATATCAGACGGATGTTTTTATGAGCATCATGCCGAAGTGTGAATACCTTCCAGTGCACCATCAATTGTCTGTCATCAAATATAATTTGGGGAATAACGGGGAATAGATTATCAAAAGGCCCGTAAGATCTATTCTGACGCGTGAAATGTATCTATGCTAATATAATGGAGAATTGAACCAAGAGTTGTTGAAAGGAGAATCATGGATGCCATTAACAATTTTCTCGTTCAGTTGAATGCTTATATTGGAAATAAGAGTGCATGGTTTCCTTATGTGCTTTTGGGAACGGGTATCTTTTTTACACTTTATCTTAAATTTCCTCAGATTCGATTTTTCCGACATGCGTTTCGAATTGTCACAGGAAGATGGGAGAAGAAAGAATTTAAAGGGGATACGACGCATTTTCAGTCGTTGGCCACAGCACTATCCGGAACTGTAGGAACTGGAAACATCGGTGGTGTGGGACTCGCACTCTGGATTGGGGGGCCCGCTGCACTTTTTTGGCTGTGGGCAACGGCGTTTTTCGGAATGACCTTAAAATTTGTTGAGGTCACACTTTCTCATAAATACCGCAATATCGAAAAAGACGGAAGCATCGCCGGCGGTCCGATGTATTACATGGAGAACAAATTACGCATGAAGTGGCTGGCGACGATTTTTGCCTTTGCCACTATTGTCTGTTCCTTTGGAACCGGCAACCTGCCTCAGATCAACAACATCGCTCGAACCGCAGAAAAAGTGTTTCATCTGCCCCTTTGGGGAGTCGGCGGTTTTTTATCGTTTCTTCTTTTTCTTATCATCATCGGAGGCATCAAGCGCATCGCAAAGGTGACTGAGAAGATTGTGCCTTTGATGGGCATCATCTACGTTGTCGGCGCTCTCTTCGTGATTATTGCGAATTATACCAATATTATTCCTTCCTTCCGGGATATTTTTGTGCATGTGTTTACAGGTAGTGCCGCTTTTGGGGGATTCGTAGGGGCGTCGTTTGCAATGGCTTTTCGGCAAGGCACCGGCCAGGGTATCTTTTCCAATGAAGCCGGCCAGGGTTCGGCAGCCATTGCCCACTCGGCAGCGAAGGCAGACGAACCTGTCTCCGAAGGCATGGTTTCTATTCTCGAACCCTTTTTCGATACACTGGTCATCTGTACGCTCACGGGGTTAACTGTTCTCGCTTCTGGCGCGTGGAAGCAAAAAGCGGATAATATTATTTTTCAACGTGCCGATATGGAAATTGTAAAGGAGAGTTATGTGGGGAAAAATCCTGAACACGTTCGGATGCTTTTCGACCATTTTGACCATAAAAAAGGCGATCAAGTTGCTCCCTTCACAGGTGAACTCCCGCTGACAGATGGAAGAATCGAGGAGAGTGCCCATGTGACGGTCATTCATGCACGGTCCATCGCAGAAAACATGATTTTTCTAAAAGGAGGTGCTCCGGTTACAGGATCTCTTACCGTGACAAACGGCAAGCTGGACGATACGGGAGTTGTAGTGAAAGGAACATCGCGAATCCACAGTGCGATGTTGACGGCGGAAGCTTTCAAGAAAGGATTTCTTGGAGACAAGGGGGAATACATTGTTTCCATTGGCCTTTTCCTTTTTGCGTTTTCGACAGTGATCTCATGGTCCTATTACGGTGACAGGGCGACTACCTACCTTTTCGGTTTGCGATATGTCATTCCGTACAGACTTTTTTATATTGCTATGTTTTTTATGGGGGCATTGTTGGACACAACGGTTGTGTGGAATTTTGCGAATATCGCAATTGTTCTCATGGCCGTACCCAATCTGTTCGGCATTCTTGTACTTTATAAAGACATGAAACAATCTATTGTGGATTACTGGGATAAATTCAAGAGGGAGCATCCTGAGGATGCCAAGAGATTGAAAATACGATAATCCCCAAAAGTATTTCCATTCCAGAATATCTTGTAATACAGTGGTTGTGCATAGCGGTACACAATTTTGAGAATAGAATGATCCAGATACATTTTAGACAGTGTTTTTTGGAAGAGAGAATTAATTGTATTATCTGAAAGTTCGGGTTGGTCGAATAAATCACACCAAAAGAAAGGTTCATTCACTATGACAAAAGATCGAGGAAGTTTCAGCCGTATAGGCTTTATTTTGGCTGCGGCCGGTTCGGCCATAGGACTGGGCAATCTCTGGCGTTTTCCGTATACAGTCGGGACCAACGGCGGGGGGCTTTTTGTTCTGCTGTATCTTTTTTCCGTGATTGCCATTGCCCTGCCAGTGTTGATAGCGGAAGTATCTTTGGGGCGGCATACAGGGAAAAATCCGGTGGGCGCTTTTCGTACAATTCGGCCTGGGAGTCCTTGGAAATGGGTGGGATATCTGGGAGTTGCTACAGGCTTTATGATTCTTTCTTACTACTCGGTAATCGCAGGATGGACTGTTGGATACTTCGTCAAGGCTGTTACAGGTAAGTTTGTAGGAATGACAAGTGATACTGCAGTCCAAGTATTTACGAGTTTTACAGGAAATGCCTTTCTACAGATTTTTCTTTTGGCGTTTTTTATTTTTATCACTGTCTATGTGGTTTCCAGGGGGGTTTCGGGTGGGATTGAAAAATTTTCCAAGATTTTGATGCCGATGCTTTTTGGAATCCTTCTTCTGCTCTTGATCCGGTCACTCACTCTGCGGGGTGCATCAAAGGGAGTGGAATTCTATTGGAAGCCCAATTTTTCCGCATTTTCGCCTGCTCTTGTCATAACCGCCATGGGTCAGGCATTTTTTAGTTTGAGTCTGGGTATGGGAACGATGATTACATACGGCTCCTACGTAAGCAAGAAGGAGAGCATTCCCTCTTCAACAACATGGGTCGTCTTTTTCGATACGTTCGTGGCGATCATGGCCGGATTTATTATTTTCCCAGCTATTTTCTCCCAGGGTATGGATCCGGCCCAGGGGACCGGCGTAATGTTCAACACGCTGCCTGTGTTGTTTGCCAAAATGCCGGGGGGAAGCCTGTTCGGTGCATTTTTCTTTCTGCTTCTGGCCATTGCTGCTTTGACCTCTACGATTTCGATTCTGGAGGTACCGGTTGCCTTTTTTATTGACGAGAAAAAGTGGAATCGGAAGACAACAGCGGTTGGTATTGGATTTGTGGCGTTTTTGATTGGCATCCCATCGGCACTCTCGATAGGAGCAGTGGACTTTTTTACGAAAATGCCCTTTATCAAGAAGGGCTTTCTCGGTCTTTGGGATTTTATCTGGGGAAATGTCTCGCTTAGTATCGGTGCATTGTTTATTGCGGTTTTTGTGGGGTATACTTGGAAGACGAACAATGCCCTGAAGGAGATTGGGGAGGGTGCGGGACGTTTTCGGGCAGGAAAGGTTTGGGCCGTGATGATTAAATATGTTGCACCGATTCTGATTCTGGCTATTTTGTTGGGAATCTTTTTGCATTAGTCAATTTTTTACACGTGGATTTTTTGCTGAAATCTGAACATAGACATCCAATTTGCATGGATTCATTCTATAAGAGAAGGGCGGTTCTCAACGCCCTTTTGTATTTTTATCTGCGATAGAGAAATTTTCTGTACAAGATCCGATGGGCTATTCAGAGGGTGAGGATTTTCGGTGATGGTGGAGAGATTTAAACTTGACCAATTGATTATCCGATCTCATCAAACCGAATCTCCAAACAATTCTTTATGCAGAACTCCTGAATGGTTTCATAGATATGTTGGTAATATCCGATGCGTTTTTCCTTTGTGAAGAGGGTGTCCTTCCATTTGGGTAAAAGTGCCGGATGATAAGTGCCCAACACTTTTGAAATGCCAATCCAGTTGCCGCATTTGATGTTCAGCTTATCCATGAGAATGTAGTCTGTGTCCTCTTTTATTTTATTCAATAGATCAGAAAGCGTGGACTTTGTGAGATAGGGCAGAATCGGTGCGATGAAGACCCAGGTTCGAATTTTTTCTTTGTGGAGTTTTTTGAGTGCTTCGATTCTGTGCGCAACAGGCGGTGCGCCGGGTTCAAAACGTTTCCGCACTTCTTCATCCAGTGTGGCGATACTGAAACCGACTTCGCAGTCGGCCGGGGCAAATTGTTTCAGAAGATCCAAATCCCTGAGCACCAGATTTGATTTTGTGAGGATGGAAATCGGGAATCCGTACGCCAAGAGTTCTGTCAGCATTTTCCGCGTGATTGCGTATTTTCCTTCCAGCGCCTGATACGGGTCTGTGACCGTGCTTAGGGAAACCAACCCTTTCGGAGTTTTTGCTATCTGTTTTTTTAGTACATCCGCTGCGTTGATTTTTACGTCTGCAAAGCGTCCCCACGGCATGCGGTGCTTTGTGTATCGCGTCATAAACCGGGCGTAGCAGTAGACGCAGCCGTGCATACATCCTGTGTAAGGATTGATGGTGTAGTCAATCCCCGAAATGGCAGAACGGTTGAGGATGGATTTGCATTCAATTTCGTGGACTGTGAGGTGTGCATCTGACATCGGATTGTCACCCATCTTTTCATGATAATTTCTTCACTCGCCTTGCGATCTGTTTTTTGATTTTTTCATAGGACGGCGGCGGTCCTGTGCGGATCTGCTTGTCATTGATAAAAAGGCCGTCGGAGATGCCCCATTCCAGCAGAACATTCCTGTCGAATGTGTTGATCCCACGGAATTCGACACAATCGCTGAATTCTCGACAAGCCCTTTTGGCCCTTTCATAGATCATATTTTGAGCAGGGCAGCATCCATTGTAAAAAGCAGTGACCGTCACCTTGCCTTCCTCTTTGGTCGGTTTTTTCTTGGGCCGGATCCACGTGGGGGGTTTGGCATCTTCTGTGAAAGGTTTCCACAAAAGAACGGCCCCTTTGAGAACATCTACTTTTTTATATCCCCGTTTTTTATACCACGATGCCTTCATCCAAAAGGGCAGGGACACACCCCAGGCAGCAAGACCTTTGGCACCTCGTGACCGTACATCTTCCTCCGCGGCTTGGAGGAGGGCCTTGCCCATGCCTTTTTTCTGGAAATTGCCCCGTCCTTTTTTGTAGCCGTGCACCCAGATACAGGGGATGAAATAGAGATCCTGACCTTCCGCAGGGGAGTGCTCGATGGGGATGACCTGGATCATACCGCCTACAACGCCTTTTTCGTCCAAGGCCAGTTTGACACCGAGACCTTTGTCCTTCATCTTTTTATACCAGTTGGCTTTGTGATTGCCGGCCTCTTTAATTTCATCGGACCAATCTTCCAGGCACAGAAAGAAACTTTTTTCGTGCGCTTTTGTCAAATCAACGATTTTCATAGCGGACTCCTTCTGCCTTCATACATTCCACTGTGAACTGCGGATCAAATTTTAAGATTATCTCAACGATTTCCGGTGTGCTGCCAATCCGTAGGGGAGGGCCCCATGTGCCCACGCCGCTTGATACATAAAACTGCGTGTTGCCTTTTTGCAGGTACCCTCTGCTTTTTTCGTACAGGGCCTTTGCTACAAGGGTAAAAGGGAAAATCTGGCCGTTGTGCGTGTGTCCGGAGATTTGGAGGTCTACGTGATTCTGGACGGCTTCGTTCAGACGGATAGGCTGGTGATCCATGACAATGCGTGGGAGCGTTGGGTCGCAGTTTTTCAAAATGGCATTCAGGGGTTTACGGTGATCCCCCATAGGATTTGCCATGCGATCTTTTCGGCCGATCAGGCACAAAGCATTGGCCACAGTGATTGCGGTGTCCTCGAGAACGGTGATGTTTCCAGTCCTTATGAACGCAACCGCCTTTTTAACTCCCAGAAAATATTCATGATTCCCTGTGACAGCGTACACGCCAAATCTCGACCGCATCTTTTTAAAGACGCCAATCGCATCCAGAGACAAATCTCCGATAAACACATCGTCCAACAGATCGCCTGGAAGAAGAACCAAGTCCGGATCACGATCATTTATTGTCCTTACGATTTTTTCAAGACGGGGTCGTTTGGTAAAGGTACCGATGTGGATGTCTGAAGCTACCACGATTTGGAATTCTGTAAATCGTCCGATTTTTTTCCCAATCGTTATGTTCAGCCTGCGGACGTGAAGAGTTCGGGCATTCATGTACCCCCAAAAGACCGTTCCCAGAATGACAATCGCCGTCCCGAGCGCAGTGACACGAAGGCTTTTCTTAGAGTCACGGCTCACAAAGGCGGGAATCCAATGGAAAGTGCGGGCAATAAACCAGACCGCTTCGAACAGCAGGATGACAAGGAAGGCGTACGTCATGATGCCGAGGTAAAAAGAGCCAACCTGAATGCATGCATCGCTCCAAGGGCCAGGGAAGTGGGCTTGGGCAATCCTTCCCGCCGGGTAAGCAAGGATACAGAATAGAAGGGCGGACAGAATGATCCCCTTGGCAAATCTTTTGCCGGCCAGGGCTTGCCTCACCTTTGAGAGGATGAGAAAATTGATGCCTCCGTACGCCAATAAGACGACTGTGATAAAAATGATCATGCCCATAATTCAGGGTATCCACGGACGTACTTTAATACGTCATGGTTTCCTAATTGACTTCTTCTTTTAATTCTAACTCGACTTTTGCAAACAGGATGATTTTAGTAATCCAATCGAGGGGGCGATTTTCAAAAAATGAACAAACAATTCCTCTCCTTTCCCAAAGGAGAGGTTAGGTGAGGATTCATAGGATTTGCAGAAATCATGTCTTATTGGATTGAGATAACCCCCCCTCTCTTCATCTCTCCCTTACAAAGGGAGAGAAACAATGGAAGCATTATTTCTGAAAATCTTATAAACCCTCACCTGGAAGAGACTGTTGAGAAAGTATAAAAAATGTCATCCTTCCATTTGCTTCGCTCCTCAGAGCTTGTCCTGAACGAAGTGAAGGAATGACAAAAACGACCTTTTTCAACAGTCTCTGAAGGGAGAGGAATCGGTTGTTCATTTTTTGAAAATGGCTCTAATTATTACTGAACTTTGGCAAATCGCTGAATTCTGTGGAAGGGAGAATGTCATACCCGAAACTTGTCCTCGACGTGATCGGGGATTTTTCATCGGGTATCCAGGGGGATGATACATTCGTGAACCT
>Ga0172363_10004986_pt1 | contig 10700 bp, 12 predicted proteins | sample LakKivs2_kivu2a2_FD_114541 | JGI IMG/M metagenome (GOLD analysis project Ga0172363, IMG submission 114541) | Sediment microbial communities from Lake Kivu, Rwanda - Sediment s2_kivu2a2 | ecosystem: Environmental > Aquatic > Freshwater > Lake > Sediment | place: Rwanda: Western Province, Lake... | reverse complement strand
TCCTCGATCGCTGCTACTATCTGGCCACCCTTCCGAGACCGGATATCGGTCTGAGTAACGAGAAAGCCGCGTTGATCCGGAACCTCGGCGTCCCCCTCGACGAGGAGGGTATAGAAGCGATACAAGGCATACTTAGAGATTACAAGAGGGGGAGGTTGGACGCCGACGACCTTGTGGAGAAGTTCATGGAGACCCTTAAGACGTCAGACGCCAACGCCATTCGAATAATCCGCGAGGTCTTCCCAGAGTTCACGGCCCTAAAACCGATCCCCACCAACTTGACACTACGATCCCACCTCACCAGCTCATGGTTCAATACTCTAAGTGTCCTCCAGTACAGGAGGACGACTCCCATCAAACTCTTCTCCGTCGGCCCACGATATAGACGGGAGCAGAGCGAGGACCAGACTCACCTACGAAGCCACTTCGGCGCCAGCTGCGTCGTCCTAGCCGAGGACGTCACTCTGGACATAGGCAAGAAAGTTGCTGAGAAGCTCCTCGAAGCCTTCGAGTTCAAGAATCTACGTTTCCAGCAGAAGCGAGCAACCTCAAAATATTACGTGCCCGAAACCGAATACGAGGTCTTCGTCAACTCCAAAGGGGGCAGATGGATCGAGGTCGCGGATATGGGCCTCTACAGCCCCATCGCCCTAGCCCACTACGACATCGAGTATCCCGTCCTCAACTTGGGTCTGGGTGTGGAGCGACTGGCCATGCTCATGACGAAGGAGACGGACATCAGAAGCCTCGTGTACCCACAGTTCTATGGCGAATGGTCCCTAAGCGACGCCGAGCTTGCCCGCATGGTGCGGATGGCGCAGGTTCCTCGAACCCAAGAGGGAAAGGAGATCTGGGCCTCCCTTGTCAAGACGGCTAAGGTTGAGGCGGAACGCCCAAGCCCATGCGAAGTAGAGGCCTACAACGGACAGATCCTGAACCGAAACGTGACAGTCACCCTTTATGAGCGGGATGAGGGGACGAAGCTCCTTGGCCCAGCAGCCTTCAATGTAATCTACGTCCACGATGGGAACGCCCTTGGTGTACCCTCATCTGGAATGGATAATATCGAGGCGGTTCGGAACGCTCGCGAGAGGGGTGTCTCAACAGGCATCACCTATTTAGACTCTGTAGCAGCCCTCGCAGTCTCCACCATCGAGTCCGAAGCAACCAAGGCGGCACCGCATGATGTGGATCTTCGGGTGCGGGTGGCCCAACTTCCAAGTGACATAAATGTCGAGATTAGTGACGTAGGGAGCCGATACATTACTGGGAAACAAAAGAGGGTCATGATCAAGGGGCCCGTGTTCATCGGTATACGAGCTAAGTTCGGGTAGAGGCGCGCCTTCTCTTCTCCTTGTTCGCGGTCGCGTGAGCCATCTGGAGTGGTTCAGGGAGTTTATGGCCTCTGAGGCATGTTTTGACGATTTTGAGGGATGAATCTAGTCCGACCCTATGTCCGGGGGAGATGAAGATGGGATTCGAGCCTGAGCGTGACTTGAGTAGCCAGCCCACCTGTTCTCCCTCGTATATTAGGGGGACTGCGTCACCTTCGTTCTCAGGCACGTGGTCATATTCGCCTACTAGGCGGCTGGCCGCGACTCCAATAGTTGGTTTATCAGTGTCAACTCCGACATGAGAGGCGAGGCCGCATCTGAGGGGGTGGGCAATTCCTTGGCCGTTGATGAGGAAGAGGTTCACCTTCGTTCGTAGGGATGACATGACTTGGACCATAGGCGGTCCCTCCCTGAAGGTCAGGAACGTGGGGATGTAGGGAAATGCCAAGGCCATGACCAGCGTCCGGGTCTCGACGATCCTCATGGAGGGATAGTTCGTTGCTGCGCAGGCTGCTATTCCATCGTTTCCATAGAAGGCTAGGTCGACCCCCGCGACTACTTCGATGGGGGATTCGAACCGGTCTTCGACAATCACCTTGCTTGCTGTCTCCCTCTGTATCCTCCTCAGATCATCGAGCCTTCTTGGGTCACTGCTCAACTTGTCCGGCCACTTCAAGACTACGCACTGTCAACCTTAAGGGTTTGGAGAACCCGTCGCCCATGATATGAGAAGGGTGATTGAAGCCCTGTTGAAGATGTCTGGTTCACCAAGTTCCGAAATATTGTGAGAGTCTGAGCTTGAAGGCGAGGACCCAAGGGACGTATATGTCCACGATTCCTTGGACAAGATTGAGACTCGCTATGAAGGCCACGAGGGGTACGAAGCCTCCGAAATAGGTTAGGGCTTGGTCGGGCGTCATCCCATAATAGAAGGGTATTGCCCAATATAGATTCACGAAGGTGCAAAGGAATAGCCTAGTAAGACTCGCCGCAACGGCCGCGACGGTTATCACCACCACGCTTCCATAGACTCTTGACTCCTGCCGGCGGAAGAAGGGCAGTTGGATCATGAGGGCTGGAACGAGGAACATGGGTATTGTGGCGACGAACTTCGTGATAGCGCCTACATAGCCAGTAGTACTGAACATCGCGATGTAGATGGACGTTATAGTTGCGACCCCGAGGGCCGACTTCCACCCGTAGAGGAAGAAGGATAGCACCCATGGGATGCCGACTAGATCCACCTTCATTCCCCATACGGCCCTCGGCAGGGGTAGGACATCAAGGATTATCGAGATGGTTGACATGACCGCCGTGGCCACAAGAATATAAGTCTTTGAAGTACGTCTAGCCAGTTGCATGCCTCTGAGGCATAAGTTTCGTCTTATTTAAGAGTAGTTACCCGATAATGCGTAATAGTCATTCTTGGCCGGCTATCTTCCGCTTTATCCTTGAGGAACTCTCAAGACCGGTAGGCGCGAACCTCCCTACTATGACGACCTTTATCGGCAAACGCTTCTCATAGACAAGCCGCGAAACCTTCTCCTCGATATCCTTCTGGTCATAACCGACAGCAACGATATCGGGTCTGATCTCTCGAAGCATCTCTTCCATATCGAAGACTTCTCGACCGAGGACGGCTTCGTCCACGGGCTTAAGGGCTTCGACGATGGCTCTCCGCTGCTCCTCGGGAAGAACCGGCGGTTTCCCCTTGAGCCTCTCAATCGTCTTATCCCTTGCGACGATGACGACGAGTCGGGCATTCTCGCCACCGGCCTTCTTAGCTTCCTGGAGGAAATAGACGTGACCGTAGTGTACGAGGTCAAAGACCCCTGAGGCTAGGACTAAGGTACTTTTGCCCCTGCTCATGTCAGCCTCCTCACTATAGGCACTATATCCTCTAAGGAACCTATGACGAAGTTGGCTCCAGTGACTGAATCGGAGGCCGTAGCCTCTGAGGATACCAAGGCGGCAAGCATTCCAGCTGACTTCGCGCCTTTTATGTCGCTCTCCACTTCATCGCCGATGAAGATGCATTCCTCGGGTTTCACGCCCAAGTCACTAAAGAGAATCTGGAATATCCTGGGACTGGGCTTTCGCCACCCGCAACCCGCCGAGACGATTATGGAGTCGAAGAAGTCATGGATTCCAAGGCTTTCCAAAGCTTCTTCTACGAAGGAGACATCGGTGAAGTTGCTGACGAGACCCAGCTTGACCACGGGACGGAGGGCATCCAGAGTAGAAGAGGCGCCGTCCATAAGCCTGAGTTCCCACGGCCTGAAATAGGCGCGTACAGCGTCCCTAACGGTCGGGCTCGTCGGCTGAAGGTCGTGTCCTAGGAGTCTGGCCGTTTCACAGACGGTTTCACTATTCGTAACCTCCCTGTGCTCAGCCTGACTCGTCTGTCTTTGCCGCATGCGGATTGCCCTGTAGGTTTCGACGAATATCTCATAGGTTGCGTCTACGCCATTTCTATTTAGACAATCATAGATGCCCCTAAGGCAGACGTTTCCATCCGCTGTGGCCCTTATGAGGGTGCCGAAGAGGTCGAAGCCCACTGCCTTGATCGCCAAGTCGTCTCCTCTTCTGAGGATTGCCACGTCTTCGACCTATAAATCGTGCGTTAAAGACTGGGGGCAAGGTGGCCGTCAGTCGCATCTCTTGGTCCGGTTCACAAGATTTTTAGCGAACAATCGAATCTTGACTTCGTATTCGTAGAATCCGCGGAGTTCATGCTTCGGAGGTAACCACTTGAGCACGATAATACCGGGGTTGGATATCATGCAGATCGTTAAGGTCATCGTTGCATTATTCGCAACATACGTGGCTGCGAGGATAGTCTCAAAGGTGCTTGAGAAGCTCTTTGAGAAGACTCCTTTCCCAGAGCAGGTCGAGAGGGGCATAGTTCGTGCGTCAAAATACGTCGTCTACATTGTAGGATTCTTTGCAATCATCTCCCTAATCGGCGTTGACCTGACATCGCTTCTAGTTGGTCTAGGAGCCTTCAGCATCGCCATCAGCTTCGCGACGAGCACTATAGTTCAGAACTTCGTCTCGGGGATATTAGTTCTTGGGGACAGAGCCTTCATGATCGGGGATCAGATAAGAGTGCAGAGCTTCGAAGGCAGAGTTGTCAAGATAGGCGTCAGGACAACAATTATCGAGACCGCCGAGGGCGACACAGTCTTCATACCGAACTCCATCTTCATCTCCAACCCCGTGATACGGAGGCCTAGTAGAACCAAAGAATCGCAATGAGCTTAAGGCAGTGAAGTATTTAATGCAAAGCCGGCTATCCTTCTTCCCAACATGACAGCCTCTAAGAGTCCACGCTTACCACAGGTTGGGAACAGTAGATTCTGCCTCCGGTTCGCTATAAGATTATAAGTTGAACAAGGAGAAATAAGGCGTCAGCAGAAATGGCTTTCGAAGATCTGATCCGTTTTCTCACTCAGCTTCATCCGGAGATGCCGCGAATAGTCATGAGCTTAGTCATCTTATTAGCGATAGTAATAGCGTATAAGATCTTCAGCCGCTCCATCTCCCGTGTAGCTGAAAGACTTGAATTCGACGCCCATGTAGAGAACACTATTCGCCTCATTCTTCGAGTTGTGACTGTGGTCGTCGCCACCACCACTCTACTCACAGTATATGAGCTCCCAGCCACATTGTTCCTCGGTAGCTCAGCCATCGTCGGGGCAGCCTTAGGCTTCGGCTCATCCCAGACGATAAACAATATAGTCGCAGGTTTTTACGTCATCATAAGCAGACCCTTCGCCGTGAAGGATTATGTTAAGATAGGTGACATCGAGGGCCAGGTCGAAGAGATCTCGATAAACTACACAAAGTTGTATACTCCCTCCTTCAACCTCATCCTAGTGCCAAATGTACAAGTAATGAACAGTAGAATTTTGAACTGCACGCATGAGGGCTTCATAAAATATACTTTCTCTCTAAGTTTTCCACACGGTATCCCGAATGAGGAAATCATTCATAAATGTATGGAACCCGCGATTGAAGAATTCAACAAGAAATATATTAATAGCGGGCTTAGAAAACCAGAATACTACTTTGAAACGAGCACCAATTTTGGTCGAACATTTAAGATCCGCATATTTATACCAAAAGGAGAAGCTAAAATCCTATATACTTTACAACCGGAACTGTCAGACATGATCGTAAACAGGTGGGATATGGAAAGGAAAAGGTAATTAAGGATATATTCCAAGCTAGCTACGAATCAGAGTTTCTGTGAAATTTCAGCACTACAGAAAGTTGAGGATGCCTTCAGAGGCTATGAGTGGTGCAAAGTGGCGCCGGGAGTGGGATTTGAACCCACGCGACCCTTACGGATCACAGGCTATCAGTCCTTAAGGGACTCCAGGCCTGCGCCCTACCAGGCTAGGCTACCCCGGCGCGGGCAGGTTTAGCGCGGTTTTGCCCCCTTCTTGGGCTTGTGGTAGTTTCCTGTTAAGTTGTTAAAGTTTGTGTTGATGTGGGGGGAGGAGCGTTCGTGGCTTCGAAGTCTTTCTTAAGCCGCTCGCCTACCTTCCTTAAGGCAGGAACGTATTTGGTGGCCATCTCTACGTTTCGGGCCGAGATGGAATTACGCTTGCCCACAAGCCTTTCAGCCGCAGAAAGCCTGCTATCATAGATGTCTATCCGGCTCAAGGAGCATCATAGCAGAATAGAGGTCGAGTGCTTTTGTACTTGTGGCGTGGAGCCTCGGGCGGGATTCGGACCCGCGACCAACAGCTTACGAGGCTGCCGCTCCGACCGGGCTGAGCTACCGAGGCACGAGACTCAGACTCACCAGAGACCTCATTAAGTTTTTCTAAAGGTTATAGGTGCCGAGGCGGGGCCTCTCGGCCACGGGATGTGGCTTTCGAACCCCGGGTCTCTGGATCTCTCAAGGAAGAGCCTTTGTCTCTATGAGTCCAGCGCCTTAACCAGGCTAGGCCACCTCGGCCCCACTACGTGATTCGGCAGCATACATTTATCTTATACGCTCGGAGCCAGACCTACAACCTTCTTTGGAAACTTATCCACGAGCAGGGCCAATCGTTGGGCTGTGAGAAGTGGGCCGAAAGGATAAGTTTGTAGATACCCATCCTAATCGTGAGGGCCACTGTTGCCTGATTCCAAACTCGTGGAAGATGTCTCCCTCAGGAACAAGACTTTCGTGTTTCGGGATAGAGATGAGGCGGGGATACGCCTCGCGGAGAAACTGGAGAAGTACAGCTCCGAGGGCCCTCTAGTATTGGCCATCCCAAAGGGAGGCATACCAGTCGGCGTCGCCGTGGCCAAACGCCTCAAGGCCCCCTTCGACCTGATCATCTCTAGGAAGGTACCTCTGCCCTACACGAGGGAAGCAGGGTTCGGCGCCCTGACCTGGGACGGAATAATCGTCCTAAACCAAGAATTGATCAGAGCTGCGGCCCTCAGTCAGAAGGATATCGACCAAGGCATCAAGACAGCCCTCAAAGACCTTGAGGAGGGGACAAGAACACTCCGAGGCAGTAGACCACCTCCCACGGTTCAGGGCAGACTAGTCATACTAGTAGATGACGGGTTGGCCTCAGGCTACACGATGAAGTCGGCCATCGCCTATGTTGAGAAGCATGGTGCTAGGCGGGTTGTAGTGGCTGTCCCGACAGCGTCATCCTCAGCCTTGTCTCTCATCCTACCTGATGTTGACGAGGTCGTGTGCCTCAATGTGCGGAGTGTATACCCTTTCGCGGTCGCAGACGCCTACGTTAGGTGGCATGACGTTTCAGAGGAGGAGGCTCGAACCTACCTTCGTTCTTTGTCGGAGAATTAAAGGTTCATATCCCCGTCCAGCCACATAGAGGCCACGATGGTCGAACTCAAACGCACAGGCATAGACAGGAAAGGCACCGTGACCCTGCTGGACCTCCTAGAACTTGCAAGGAATAACCCTGACGCCCTGCGAGCCGGCGCCATCGTGACCTTCTCCGGCATAGTCCGAGGATACACCCATGAAGGAGAGAAGGTTAAGAAACTCGAACTGGAAGCCTACGACGAACTCGCCGAGAAAGCCCTTGAGAAGATCTCGTCTGACATTCGTAAAAGGCCGGGCGTAGTGGATGTCCTGATACATCACTTGGTTGGGACCTTCAACATTGGCGAAGACCTAGTTTACGTCGTAGTCTTGGCCGACTCAAGGGAGCACGCCTTCTCCGCTGCGAGGGAAGCGGTGGAGCGTTACAAGAAGGAAGCGGCCGTGTGGAAAAAAGAGTATTTGGCCGATGGAACCTCTCAGTGGATAGAGAAATGAAGGGGCTATGAGATGTAGCCTCTCGGTACTGGAGGAGCCGTCTCCTGCTCGACGCCAGGTATTTGAGCTTGGAACTCCTGGAACTTCTTGACGCGGCTCTCCATGTCCCGTATCTTCTTATCGATCTCCCCCAGCTCTATTGGGAGCTGATATATGTTGGCGAGAACTCGAAGAACATTCCTAGCCGCCCCAAGGTCGGGGTAGGTACCCGGAGTAGCTCCGAGCAGACCGAAACACGGGATGCTCCTTCGCTGAGCGAGGCCTAGAAGAACTCCGAAGGCCCCCTTCACAGCCCCAGACTGAGCCGGCTGCACCTTCTGCTTCCTTAGTTGCTCGACGATCTCCCTGTTTCCCCCGATGGCATAGACGATGTCTGACCTTCTGCCTTGGACTATGTGGCCACCTAAGGCGACGATGTTGTTACAGCCGAGACCACAGACGTAGTCGAGCACCCTTGTCGCTACAGCGTACTGCCCCCAAGAGACCGGCTGAATATCACCTGTCAAGAGGACCAAACTTTGGTCAGCCCTCTCATACCCGTAGAACTCATACCTCGGCAACTGGAAGGTCCCATCCATCTCAACCCTCACTCCGAGGTCTCCATCTGGAAGGGCGATGTAGGTCGAGTACAACTCTGCCAATTTGACTGGTTTGAGCTGGTCGATGAGAAAGTCCGTCGCTATCTTTCCAACAAAACCCAGTCCGGGAAGACCTTGGACGAGGATGGCGTTCCCTCGTTTGAGTGTAGTGAACTCATCAATGTGCACATTTTGGGACATGTTCTAATCCCCTTTAGGCTCCAGAAACGATGTTGTTCTGGGGACAGAGCTTGCGGGCTTCCATACAGATCTCAACGCCCTTCTTGTATTCCTCGGTCCCTTGCCCCTTCGAACAGTACTCAGCTACTTGAGCGCAGAGAGTCGACTCCCTAGAGCAGGTCTGGAAGCCGTTCTGAGAGCATAGGGTGGAGACGAAGCCGCATATTTCTGACGCCTTCTTTGCTTCGCCGGCGGCGTAGAGGGCGCGCGCTTGGACGCACATCCCTAAAGCCGTCTGGCAGTAGTAGGGGCCGATTATTCGGCCTACTCGGTCTATCTCTTCTCTTTCTTCCAATTGTCTGGTCATATATGCCGGAAGGATAGGGTTATTTATGTCTTCTCGAAGTAGCCACAGGAGGTAATCTTCATGGTCGAGAACCTCGCACCCTTCTTCCCCTCCAACCCGGAGATAGTCCGGATGATGCTGAGACTAGCAAGAACGAGTAAAGATGATGTCGTCTATGACCTCGGCTGTGGGGACGGTCGCGTCCTAATCACTGCTGTAAAAGAGTTCAGGGCAAAGAAGGCTGTGGGATACGAGATGCGCCCTGAACTGTACCGTGAGACCCTCAACAAGGTTATGGAGATAGGTCTAGGTGGGAGAATAGTCCTCTACAACGAAGACCTCATGAGGGCTGATCTTCGAGAGGCCACAGTGATAACAGTATATCTCACCACTGATGGCAACGAGAAGCTCAGGCCAAAACTCATGAAAGATGCTATAAGAGGCACCAGGATAGTGAGCCACGACTTCACCTTCAATAACTGGAAACCCAACGCCATCGAAGAATGGAACGGCCACACATTATACCTCTATACAGTTCCTGACTCCTACAATGCTCCAGGCTCCACATGGTCTTGAGACAGACTCGCAACCAAGAATAGATTAGCATCAAGCCCAAAGGCAATATCATGGAGGCCGCGCAACTGGACTACCATGCAATCGTCGTAGGCGCAGGCCCAGCAGGTTCAACCGTAGCCTATGAGACAGCGAGACGCGGATTCAGGGTTCTACTAGTAGAGGAGCATCCTCAGGTAGGCGTTCCATCTCACTGTACAGGGAAGCTGAGCGCCTCAGCCGCCAAGGAGCTGGGTATAGAGCCGACAAGAGTTTTAGCAGAGCTACGAGGCGCCATCTTCCATTCGCCCTCAGGAATCCAGCTTTTGGTCGAAAGGAGAGAGGCTCAAGCATACGTCCTTGACAGAGGGGCCTTCGATTCATGGCTTGCCTCGCAGGCGGTGGACTCTGGAGCAACTCTGGTCACGGGGACTCGTGCAACCAAGGTACGCATCAGCAAATCGGGGGTTCGAGTCTCCTTGGCTTCCCAAGGCCATGTCGAAGAGAAGACATGTAAGGTCATTGTGGGCGCTGATGGCGTCGCTTCCTTTGTTGCTCGACAGACAGGACTCTACAGCAAGGCGCCGAAGGAGATGAGGTTGGCGGCTCAGAAGACGCTCACCGAGGTTCAATCGATTACCCCTAGCTTCGCTGAGGTCTTCTTAGGGAGAAGCTTCGCGCCGGGCTTCTTCGCTTGGGCTGTTCCTGCCGGTGCCGCAAGGGTCAGGGTCGGCCTCTGCGTCCGGCCCGGTTTGGGTGAGGGCCCGATGAATTATCTTAACCGTTTCATAGCCTCGCATCCGGTAGTGGCTCCGAGATTGAGCGAGAGCGTTGCTGTATCCGAGTCCGTCCATGCGATCCCGACAGGTGGGGCCCTCAGGCGAACTGTGGGTGATGGGGTCCTTGTTGTCGGTGATGCTGCGGGTCAGGTGAAATCAACTACTGGAGGGGGCCTCTACTATGGGATCCTCTGCGCCTGCATAGCTGGAGAATCGCTCAGCAAAGCACTGGAGGAGGTTAATGGGACGGTTCCATTGCGAGAGCTTGAGGACTATGAGCGACGGTGGCGGGCGCGCCTCGAAGAGGAGATTTCCTTCAGTTGCAGGGCAAGGGCCTTCTTGGACTCCCTTTCTGATGATGAGGTCGACTATGTCTTCAAGGTTCTCCGAGACGATGAGTCGCTGATCACCCTAATAGAGGGGTTAGCCGATATCGACTACCAGTCAAGGATAGCCAAGAGCCTGATACCAAGGCTAGCGGTTGCCCTTGCGAGGAGGCCGCGAATCCTCTCTAAGGCCAGCAGACACTTACTTTTTCACTGAAGGATCAACGACCCTCTAATGTATCCCACTCAATCCCCCACCTCATTGTATGAACAAGGCGTCGTGGATGTATTTCTAGTGAAAATGTTT
>Ga0172363_10004985_pt1 | contig 10701 bp, 10 predicted proteins | sample LakKivs2_kivu2a2_FD_114541 | JGI IMG/M metagenome (GOLD analysis project Ga0172363, IMG submission 114541) | Sediment microbial communities from Lake Kivu, Rwanda - Sediment s2_kivu2a2 | ecosystem: Environmental > Aquatic > Freshwater > Lake > Sediment | place: Rwanda: Western Province, Lake... | reverse complement strand
TTCATGTCCTTTTTCATTTCGTGCCTCCTTCTGTTTCTCTCTATGGTAAAAGGCAAGGCTTCTGCAACTGGGGGAGCAATACATCTTTGTGTTTCTCTTCCAGTCAAACCATTTGCCACACTGCCTACAGCGTGTTGCCTTGACCTTGCCTTGGACTTCTAACATGAACAATAGCCATAAAGCATCAAGTAGTGTTCTAGGAATGTGGATCACCTCACGTTGATGATAGCCTGTGAATTTGGGATGTATTCCATATAGATAAGCGTTTAATTTTGAACCCAGCCAAAACCATGCGGGGCCGGTCGGACGACTTTGTTTATACTCACTGAAGAAACCGGGTGACATCCAACGAAGCACAAGAAGTTCGCTGTAGTGACCAAATCCTGGAACCTTTTCCTTCCCGTCCCACCCAGAAATCTTGTACTCCCCTTCCTGATGCTGCCATTTCAAGCGAACTGCCACAGAGTCAGGATGCCAAATGAAAAGCTGTCCCAACTTGTCGTTCTCCTCCGATTGGATTAAGTCCCAGACAGCTAGCAAGACACCCATTCTCTCAATTTCGGTCTCCCAGCGACGTAGGGATTCGCCCTCTACTATAGCGGGAGCCTGCCGCGCTGTTGCGTTCAAATGTACCGTCTGGCCTAGTAGGCCATAATAGTTAGCGAATTTTGGGATCTCTGTCTCCAGATTCTCAAAGTTCAAGCTAGCGAACTCACGATGCAGAGTGCGAATGGATAACGGATTGTATTGGCGTGTTGGGGTACCTTTCCAGTCTTTCAACTTTGTCTTTTCAGAGAAGTGCTTCTGCGCTAGCTCCAATTCTCCCTTACCAACCAACCAGGGGGGCTCTCTATCTATAGAATCAGGATGGACCTCCTGTATGGAATAGGTATTACGATTAAGAGTGGCCCCGTACAGAATGGTGTCCTTATTGTAGCGGGACTCCCGCGGGTTCATGACAATGTCAGGCATATACAGTTCAAAGAATTTAGACCTGGTAAAGTCCTTATCGAATAACAGTGCGTCCTTCCCAAGCCATTCGTAGCCATTCAGGGCCACATCCCAAGTAAACTCGTAGCCACTTGCGCTTATGGCATCTAACTCCAAATTTTTGACGCTATCTTTGACGCTAAGAGCTTCAGTTACCATCAAAATAAGTCTACAATATAGCAAAAGGTCTTGTCAAGTAGTAAGAGGTGCTATATGGAGCAAAATGATAGAACGGAACGGCTCGTAATGACAGTCGAGGAAGCCGGGGCAGCTTTGGGAATTTCCAGGGCTACAGCGTATAGCTTGGTCCAACAGGGACGGCTGCCGGCCATTCGCATTTCGGATCGGCGAATCATCATACCCCGGAAAGCCATTGACGATTTGCTAGCCTCGGCCGGCACTCAAAAGAGTCACGAAAATAGCGCAGGAGACGACAATGGAAGAGACAACGGACATAGTTCTGCTATGCGTTGACTGTGGCGCCAGCTATATTCTGAGTCCACAAGAACGTCAGTGGTATCTCACTAAAGGCTTGCATCTTCCCCGTCGCTGCCCTGTGTGTCGAGCTAGGCGCAGGCAGGGGGCCAAGAGGACGATTGTCCCTCAGGAGGTGCAGCGATGATACGCCTAGTGCCGGATCCGTTCGAGACAGAGAGCGAATATCGCCGCTTCTACCATGAGGATATCGCGGACCTGAAGGACGCCGATATCATAGACGAACTTCATGCCCTGCGCCCTCTTTTGTGGTGGAGACTACCAGGCGATGAATGGTTGCGGGAACGGGCGAGAGTGCTGGAAATTGAATTGAAAAGGCGAAGAGTGGGGGTTAGAAATGGCATGTGGTGATTACGTCCAACTCCCTGATGGCCGTCTCGTCTCACGAGATAGCCCCGAAGCGCAACCGGCTATCGAGGGTTCAGAGAAAAGGGAGAGGCGAACTAGCTTCTACGAGACAGAGTATTGCCTGTTTGAGCAAATAGAGGGCGGCAAGTTCCTTCAATGCTTCAAGGAAACTGGTGACACGAAGATAATTTCCTACTTTGTAGACGGTGATGCCAGAATTGCACCGCTGGACAGTGAGGAAGTCGCTTTAGGAGCGGTAAGACTCCCCTCTGGCATAGCAGAGTATGGCGATACCTTAGCACTACTAAAGGAAGTCGATACTCACATTCACCGCTACCTTGATGTATCAGATAGCTTCAGGAAGTTTGCCAGCTACTACGTATTACTGAGCTGGCTCTACGACAGATTCAGCACGCTTCCTTATCTGAGGTTCATTGGCGATACCGGCTGTGGCAAGTCCAGGGCTCTGGATGTCTGCGGTGGGCTGTGCTACAAGGCCACTTCGGCCAGCGGATGTATCACCCCGGCACCGATCTACCGAATGTTGAAACGGTGGGCTGGGACAATCATCATTGACGAGGCCGACCTTCAAAATAGCGACGAATACCACGAAGTAACCAAGATTCTGAATTGTGGCTTTGAGCGTAACCGTCCTGTTATCAGAGCTGTCAAAGACAATCCCGAGAACCTTCAGATATTGCCAACATACGGCCCGAAGGTGTTTGCCACTAGAAGGCGATTCAAGGACACTGCGCTAGAGGCCAGGTGCTTAACTGAGATCATGCAAGAAACCGCCAGGGAGGACATCCCGGCTACGCTAAACGATGCCTTCTACAAAGAGCAAGGGGAATTAAGGAATAGACTCCTGCGATTCAGGTTTAGGAACTACGACAAGGTAAACGGCGACAACAAGGTTATTCTTGAACTGAAGGGTATAGAGCCTAGACTAAGACAGATTAGCGCCTGTTTTGCGAGTCTCTTTGCAGGCCAGCCTGAAGTATTAGCGGACTATCAAGGGTTCATTACGCATCACCAGAGAGAGTTAATCGAACAAAGGGCAAGCACCATTTACGGCCAGGTGGTGGAAAAGTTAGTCTCTTTGACTGAATCCCATACCATTGATACCTTTGATTCCCTTGATACCACATTGATACCAGTGAGTGCCGGGGATATGGCCGAATCCTTGAACATGACACCTCAGGCAATAGGGGGGATTCTGAAAACGCTTGGCTTACAGACGAAGTTCATCAAGGCCCAAGCAAAGCGATGTATCGTCTATGACCCAGCAAAGCTGGCGACACTTAAGAGACGTTACGTTCCCCAGGACGAAAGCGATGCGGTAGCGATGGTATCAATGGTATCAAGTATAGGGGACTCAATGCCTGGGATTGATACCGATAGCGTGACGCCCAAACCATTGTAAAGCATGAAACGAGGAAGAACGAGCTAACCTATCGGTGATAGGCCTGGCAAAGGGCATTGAAGCCGTTTTGCGACTCTTTACTAGGCCCCGCCGAATAGCCAGCCTTAGACCTGCCGGGGCGCGCACTGGCAAAACCTCACTGAACCTTGTTACTCTATTAGATGATGGAAGGAAACGGCACCATTCGGGTTGAGGGTAGGTCGCCCAATCCCGGGGGTAGACCAAGGGGCACAACCGGCCTTGAAGCTTATCTTCGGGATCCTGATTGGTTCATAATACTTCATGGCCGCTGGTGGAAATTCTGCAGGGGGCTTATGGAGCCTCCTTATAATCAAGCAGCAGCAGCCAGATATGCTGGATATTCTCCGAAATCGGCCAGGTTCATTGGCTGCCGGTTATGGAAGAAGCCTGTTATCAGAGAGATGTTTAGGCTATTCAGTTACCTTGTTGACTCAAGCACAATAGTTCGGGACCCGGTTTCGGGGGAACGCACAGTAATCTACCGCCATCCCACAAGGAAGGAATACTACAAAGACCCAGATTTTCTCCAATACCGACGAGACCTACGATACTTCTGATGAAAACACCCCTATAAAAGTCAACATTTTCTCCAGAAGTTGCGATGGAACATAGAGAAACCAGTCAACATTTCTAAGGGGATTCTACTTCTCTACTGGCTCGTTTCTCCCTGGTGTTCCCACGGCCTCCCGTTTTCCCGAGTTAGTAGTTCGGGTGCGTATAGTAAAGTTCTTGTAGAGCATCCTCAATACTGCTTGTAACATCACCCAATCTGAAGTCTAAATCTTCGACACATTCTCCATCCCTCATATCCTGTTCAATATCGCTAAGCTGACTTAATGCCTGCTTTAGATAAGACTCTGCATTATCAACACGGTCAATGGATTCGCAACCCATAGGTATCATAAGTACTACAAGAACTAACTCAATGAGCAGGATTAAATACCACTTAGTTTTCACTTCAACCTCCTGATACGCTCACTAACCACGGCATCTCCGTTCTAGCCTCACTGATAATGTAGTAGGTAATCGAGCAAGGTTACTTTCTTGTAGCGGGTTTCCTGGCGCTGCTTTGTCACTGTTCTCTGCTTCTCGACTTGGCGGTATTTCGTTACTGTCCGCTCTGCCTGTATTTCCTTTGTGCCAGGTGTAACCTCATAGTCCCAATCGTCAATACTGGACTCGGCCGGGCACTCTGCCGTTCCGGGGTCGCCGGGGCCCAAGGTCAAGGTTCTCGTTAAGCTAATCTCGCCAAACATCGGCTCGAAGCCTGAGAAGCTAACAGTGAAGTCGCCAGCGACATCATCCCTGTTTTCTACCTCTACACAGGCCACATAGATTGTGACCTCTACTATCTCATCCTGGAAAACGACATCGCCTATGATGATCTGGTGATGCTCATACGTTACATCTTCATCCACATAGCTGTCGGCCTCAAACGTTAAGGGGACCTCTTCAGTGTAGTTTTCCGTAACCTCGTAGGGCTCATCCTCGTAGTAGGTCTCGATATCCTCATAATCAACCATGACGGTATAGGGCACTTCCTTCAAAGGAACGAGACAGACGACGAGGGCTCCAATCGCTATCACTGTGCCCACGGCTATGCCAATCTTCACTAGTTCTCCTCGCCTCTAATCTTTCCGCCCACTGAGGCCAGCATTAAACCTATAAACGAAAGAACATAGGGAATAAGGAGAATCAAGGGGAAATGCCCTGTGGAAAACCAGATGATAAAAACGGAGGCTATGTAAGTCACCGGTGCCAATATCAGACCGACAAAGATGGTCCACAAACCAAAGATGCTGAAAAGCACATATAGGGTCCAGACAAAACATATTAGGCCACCGGTGACCCACAGGATAAGCCCCAATATCCCGAGGGTTGTTCCTGTTGCTCTTCTGAACCAATTGCCAGCCTTCATCTTCGCTTTCAATTTGCTTCGGTCTGTCAATTCGATTTTGCCCGAAGCTAAACCCGAAAGACGCGATGGTCTTCCCTCAAACGGAATATGCAGGCTCTCATTAACTGTTTCCCCAATATATGTTTATATCTTCAACAATGCCCAATGGTTGAAACCGAAGGGCACCTAATCCCTCCGCCAGTTCATCGATCAGTTGTCTTTTCTCCTGCAATCTTGCCTCCCACTCCGTAAGTTCTGCCCACTGCGCTTCCATTTCTGTCTCCCAATCTTCTCTCCCTGCCTTCCAAGCTTCCATTTCTGTTATCCATTTCGTCATAGCTGCGTAGAGCCTTCGGGTTTCCTCCAATGAGGTGCCATATTCACTTATATCGGGTGCTTCCGGTGACGGTATTCCATACGAGGCGTTTTCGTATGAGGCGACCGCTTGGTTATACAGCGCAACCTCATCATTATAATCGCTCAGCAGTTCTTCATACTCCTGCTGTTTTCTTTCGTACTCTTCGTAGAAGCTGTATGACGGGGATTCCGCCTGGTCAAGAGGTATTGATCCATATTCCTTACCTATCTCAACATAGGCTACCTTGTCCCATGATGTAGGCTCAGGCTCGGTAACAAGAAACGAGGGAATTTCAATTTTAAGGTACCTGTCAAGGTTGGGCCAAAACACAAAACGCTCGCCTCCTGTGCAATCAATATAAACCAAGCCTTTATCCGTAGTCTCAAAAGCATTTAAGGCATGCCCCTCATCTTCTCCCTCAATGTCTATACTAACCCAGGCTGCTCTAATTCCTGCCGCTTCAGCATTGTTATGCACATCCCCAGCAAAATCACTGCATACATAATCTCTGGGGCCTCCCGTCAGGTAGGTATTGGTATCGGTAGCATCTGCCTCAATGAAGGCTACTAGCTCGGCATAAGTAGGATTAGTAGCACTGGGATTGTCTATCAACTCAATCGGTTCGCCATCGCCCCCAACGAGTACTCTCCCATCTTCATATATGTAGTTAGAGGGCGTTGGTGGACGAAGGCAAATCACAAGAGTCGCAATGATTGCCACTACGCCTATGACTATTCCCACCTTCATGCTTTTAGGTTAATACGGTTAAGCCTGTATGTCAATTCCCTCTTATGGATAAGATTCTACAAAAACAGAAAGAAAGAGAAAGAGCCGTCTAAAAAACGGTGAATAGACGGTGGCGAGCCCGGGAGATGCTAAATAACCCGATAACCAGGCAGGAGACAGGTGGAACCAAGTCCACCAAAAATGGTGGATAATGGCACGATCTGCTTCTCTGTTATGCAACGGTGGAGCAACGAACGAAAGGGCGCCGAAGATGTGAGCCCGGGCACCCCCTGGCCTGTAGGGTTGGCGTTATTATTAAGAGGTAACTCAGAGGTAACTCAGTTGTCTTTGTTTTCGGCCCGGTATCTAAATCGTAGCGGGAAAATTGTCAAGAATTTGTCAAGAGACTGGACTTCACTGGTTTTCAGTTGTTATGATTTTACGAGCAAAATGGGGTTTTGGCTAAAAACCTGTTTTCAGTGGTTCAAAGCTAAAATCAGTTGTTGGAGGCTCAATGGCAAATCCCGTATGCGCTACCACCATATTATTACCTCACAAACCCAGTATTATTGGCGACTATTTTAGCCACAACAGTTGAAGCAGAATATGAACAACGAGAACTGCTGAGAGACTGAACGGCGCGGCTATCCGAAAATACTTGCCGAACTGAACTTTGTATCCCCTCTTTTCCAGCATCCCACTGGCTAAGACATTCGCTGTGGCACCAACCGGAGTCAAATTGCCTCCTATCCCGGTTCCCACCAGCATTCCGAAATAGAATGGAAAGGGACTTATGCCAAGCGTCTGAGCGACGCCTGCACAGACCGGAATCATCAGGATGGTAAACGGGACATTGTCTATGAAGGAGGACAGCAAGACGGAAATCCAGACAAAGATCGCTAGATATGCAGTCGGACCACTCATCTCTGTGCGCACCAGCCAGGCGGCGAAATCCTCGAGCAGACCGATATTGGCCACTGTGGCTATCACTATGAATACACCAATCAAGAAGAGAAGGGTGTTCCAGTCAAATTCCTTCGACATACTGCATGCGTAGCCTTTGGCTACAATTAGCGAAAAGATGCCAACCGCCAGACCAACGAATCCCGGATGGTTCCAGGCCCCCAGCTGGGGCCAGGGAATAAGGGCAAGGACAAGGATGCTGGATACGAAAAGCGCTAACGGGGAAAGGGACACTCGTATTTCCTCTCGAGCTATGCTGACCCGTTTGTTGAGTTTCCGGAACTGCAAGGAAAGGACAAAGATTGCCACGAGTATTCCTATTATCGACAGTGTGCCAAGGCTTGCTTTGCCCTGAAACCAATAGAAGTCCAGGAAATCCATACCGGTGGCTGTAGCTAGAATAATAGCTGGTGGATCGGCAATCATCGATACGGTCGTGACGATATTAGAGCTGACAGCCAAGGCGATAAGATACAGAAATAACGAGCCCTTCAGTTTGGTGGCTATCTCTATTGCCAGTGGTGCGAGCATTATGACCACGACGGGGTTGGCCATAAAACTGGACAGGAACATCGCCAATACACATAGAAACAACAGTGCCTGTTTTTCGCTGTTCACCCGGTCCAGAACTCGATTTGCTATCCACGCGGGCACCCTGCTTTCTCGAAAAGCGATGGCGAGCATGCCGTAGCCCCAGTATATTGCCAGAACATCCCAGTTCACACTCTTGAGGAATGCCTCGGCTGGATTGGTTATGCCTACAAGAATGAGAAACCCAGCGGCGGCCAAGGAGGCGTAAGCTATGTTGAATCTACGGTACAGTATCAGCCCGAAGGTGACAGCGAGGACTGCTAAGGCCAGCCACTTCTCTGTGACGGGACCAAAAATATGATACCAGCTCACTTATGAAGCCTGTCTACGACCATTCCTGCTACCGAGACCATTCCGTGTTGACTCCGCGAAATGCCGTCTGGCGGAGGAAACGGCTGCTCCGCTGAACTCATCCTGAGTAGTTTGAGCAGTCATCACGTCTGCAATGAGATACGAATTACTTCTTCTGCAGCTACTATAGCACAAAATAACACACCGGCTACGAGTAAAAGACAAGTAATCACTGGGAGGCTGGGAGGCAGTCCTTACCCCGGACGTCTGTTCTGAGTGCTTCCAATGGCCGCTACCAAGTATCTCCTCACCAGCCTGCCTGACTAACCTGCTGCCAGTAAGGTGTTGGCAATTTCTCTTAGCCTTGTTACGTGTTTCTCCTGTGTGCTAAACTTCGCCACAAAATGAGAAAACGCGTTTTCTCGGGCGCGCGCCCAACGGGCCGACAGCATATCGGCAACTATGTGGGAGCGATACAGAATTACGTTGCCCTCCAGGATGAATATGACTGCGTCTATTGCATCGTGGATATTCATGCTCTCACAACCCTGGAAGACACAGAGTGCCTTCGGGAAGATACTTACGAGATGGTGCTCGACTGGCTGGCGGCCGGCATCGACCCACAGAAGAGCATCATCTTCGTTCAGTCTCACGTCCCTGAAGTGGTCGAACTCCACACCTTCTTCAGCATGGTGACTCCTCTGAGCTGGTTACTGCGCGTTCCAACATTTAAGGAAAAGGTCAAGATGCAGCCGCATAACGTCAATTATGGGCTGGTGGGCTATCCTGTTCTTATGACTGCGGATATCGCCCTTTATAAGGGGGAGGTCGTTCCTGTAGGCGAAGACCAGCTTCCTCATCTTGAACTGGCCCGCGAGATAGTGCGGCGGTTTAACTCCCTTTTCGGCTTTGTGTTCCCTGAGCCACAGGCGAAGCTTACCAGCTTTCCCTCGGTCTTGGGGCTGGATGGGGCGCAGAAAATGAGCAAAAGCTACAATAATCAGATTGAGATATCTGCGTCTCCGGAGGAAATCTCGAAGCGGGTTATGACGGCGGTCACAGACCCGGCGCGGAGGTACCGTTCGGATCCCGGGCATCCCGAGGTGTGTAATATTTTCTGTCTCCACCAGTTTTTCACCCCGGCTCGTGCGGAGGAAATTGCTTCTCAGTGCCGCGCCGCTGACATCGGATGTGTGGACTGCAAAAAAACACTGGCCGAGAGCATAGGTTTAAGTCTGGGGCCTTTTCGGGAGAGGCGGGCCAGTCTGGCCTCCAGGCCCCGTTACGTTTATGAGGTCCTGGCCGACGGGGCTAATCGAGCTGAAGTTATAGCCAAACAGACTATTGGTGAAGTTAAAGAAAAGATGAAGCTCCTTCGGCGTTCCGAACTGAAGTGACTTGCGTAATACCTTAGCATCGCCTGTTAATGCTCCGTAGTTCTGTTTGTCTGATTGATTCGACCCCAGGGCTGTGCTCTCGCTGATGCAATTGGGGAGGATGGCCCAACAGAGTAGCGACTGACGGTCCTGCGACAGAGCATTCAGAAGTGGCCGGATTTCGAAGAGGATGGGGAAGAAGATGCATGGCGCGGTGGATAGGGCCTGCAGGGGCTCTGAGGTGCCTTTGGGCGTATTCTGGGGCCGGGCGAGGCTTTCAGTTCTGACGTCGCACAAAGTGGCCAACTGTTACCATTGTGACCAAGAGCCCCTTCGTTGCCGTGCCGAATTACCCTCTTCTATTTGAGATCGGTTGGTTGCGAGTATAATTGACCGAAGACAAGGGAATCAGACATGGTCCCTTCCAAACTCAAATGCTGTTTTGATAATATGTAGTTACTTTCTAAGACTTATATGCCTGTATTTGAACGTCTGGTATCGAAAGAGAGGCAGTCGGCCCGTCCCATGAGATCATCAAGGTGCTTGTGCCTTTTCGTGACAGCGTTTATTTGCATTCCAGCCCTGTTTGGTCAATTCTGCGCGCCAGGATACTCACTAGCTATGGCCCCAAATGCGACTGCCACGTCCGATGATCCGTTTGCTACTGCTCTGGATGAGAAGATGCCCAACTGGCTATCAGAATACAATGTTCCCGGTGCGGTGGTCTCCTACATCCAAGATGGTGAGGTTGCTTGGACAAAGGCCTTTGGAGTTGCCGATAGAGCCAAGGGCACGCCTATGTCTGTTGATAATGTATTTTGTACCGCTTCTGCCAGCAAGGCGCTAACGGCCTGGGGAGTTATGAAACTTGTAGAACAAGGGATAATAGACCTAGATGTTCCTGTGGACCAATACCTGAAACGCTGGCATTTGCCGCCATCTCAATTTGACTCTAGCGGGGTTACAGTCAGGCGAGTGTTGAGTCATACCGCCGGTTTAACCGTAAATGGCTATGCTGGCTATTATCCTCGCCGCCTGCCAATACCGTCCTTGGCGGAAGTCCTCAGTGGTGGGAATCAAGGCAATGGTGCCGTGCAGGTCGCCTGGGAGCCCGGTGCTGGCTATCACTACTCTAGCGGCGGTTACACCGTGCTGCAAATGGTTATTGAGGATGTAACCGGTGAGCCGTTTGAGGACTATATGAAACGCGAAATACTGACTC
>Ga0172363_10004982_pt1 | contig 10706 bp, 10 predicted proteins | sample LakKivs2_kivu2a2_FD_114541 | JGI IMG/M metagenome (GOLD analysis project Ga0172363, IMG submission 114541) | Sediment microbial communities from Lake Kivu, Rwanda - Sediment s2_kivu2a2 | ecosystem: Environmental > Aquatic > Freshwater > Lake > Sediment | place: Rwanda: Western Province, Lake... | reverse complement strand
GAATGGCCGTTTGCTTTGACGAGGGATACCTGATCACACCCTTTGGCGAGCGCCTCAGCTGAAGATCGACTTAAGAGTGCAATCGGAAGTAAAAAAAGGAAAGCAGGGCGAAAGCCCTGCTTTCTTATGTGGCCACCTGTCAAGGGAATAATATGTTAGGGATGCTTCTCTGTTTGAGTTCCCTCAAAACCTTTTCTTATTCGCGCCTTTTACACGCCAAGTACCGATCCGGTACGTGAGAGAAGCTCGCCATTTTTATTGACGCCACTGTAATGGCAAAAGCAGGGTCGCGACGCTTTCCCTATATGACAGCAGTCCGATAATGCCGGCGCTCCACGTAGAGACGCCAGAGGATGACAGCCAACTTCCGGGCCACGGCGACAATCGCCTTCTGGGCAATACCCATCCGACCCAGGAATCGATTATAAAGATCCCGGGCGTAGGGATCATACTGGCGCCACATCCAGGCCGACTCGATGAGCAAACTTCGCAGGCGGGTCTTCCCCACGGGATGCAGCCGCCCCGAAGGCGTTTTCTCTCCGCTGTGCCGCACCATCGGAGCCAGACCCAGGTAGCTGGTGACCTCTTCGGCTCGCTCAAAGCGTTCCGGGGAAAAGAGCTCGAGCATGAACGTTGTGGCCACCACCTCACCGACCCCGGGAACGCTCTGCAGACATGCCAGGGCAGGGCCGTCTTGCCGGACCGTCTGTCTCAACTGCTCTTCCACCTCGCTCAGCTCCTTTTGATAAAACGACAGCTCTCGCAGGTGGCTCTCCAGGGTCAATCGGGCGTGGGGCTCCATCGGCAGCTCGCGCAGGGCCTCTTCCGCTGTCCGCCGCCATCGTCTTGTCTGTGTCGGCTCCGGCAGGCCTAAGAAAAGCAGCAGTCCTTTGATGCGCTGCTTGCATCGCCGAAGCGAATCGACAATATCATGGCGGCGCCTCAGAAGGCTCCGCTGGGCCTCTTGCCGGGGAGTGGGAACGGCAATGGATCGGATCAGGCCCTTGGCGGCATAGTCGGCCAGCCGAAGGCAGTCCAGTCGGTCGGTTTTGGCCCCAGCGGTCACCGCCCGTGGGATCCGGCTCGGGGCAGCCATGAGAGGCCTCATCCCGGCCGAGCGCAGTGCCCGCGCAAGACCAAACCCCGTGGGTCCCGCTTCGTAAGCAATACCACCCACCCGAATGCAAAAACGCTGGATGACACCTACCAATCCCAAAGGATCCGCAGGGCAAACCAGCGTCACCGCTTTCCCGTCTATCCGCCGAAGGGCCAGATGATAACTGCGCTTGTGGACGTCTATCCCGATAAAAAACGGGTGGGTCTCAAACCCCTTCACAAACTGCTGAACACTTGATAAGCTCGTACGTGCCATGTTGGCTCTCCTCCTTTGCGGTTCGTTGGGTTCATCGCAGAAACCAACTTACCACTTCAGCAGGTTGGCCAGCATGGTATTTTTTTGTCTTGTAGCCCTGCCCTACCGGAAACCGGGGGTAAAAGGAGGAGGGGAAAACCCCATCAAGGCGAGCAACCAAGGAGGGTAACGCTGCAGGCCTTCGGATCCGGTAGGGCTGGGGCGAGTTTTACTAGTGCAGAAGAGAACTTGGAGAAAAGAAAATATAAATCAGAGAATGAGTTGAAATTGGATTCAGTTTAAATATAATACATTTTATCAAAAAAGCAATACCTCCCCCAAACATTTACCCCCCATCACGATAAAAGGCATTGGATCGTTCATGCGTGCATTCGTGGCATATGCCGGGTACCCGGGGGAATCCCGTCCCCCTGGTTGCCTCATATGGCGGTCTCCAGCCCGCCGGGCTGGAATTTTGGCCTTGCCATCTCTGCAAAAAAGATAGATATTATCCGCACGAGGCTTGCCAAGATGTTCTTCTGGAGGGTATGCAGGGGGGTATCCTTCCTTTTTTGTCGTGAAACATGATTCTTCACCGGGATACTTCCATTGAAGCTCTTCTCCGGATGCCTGTTGCGATTATCCTTTCCTGGGAGCGTCGAAAGGCCATGAAATACGCGAACGAGACGGTTACGATCAAGCAGTATTCGACGGAAAAAGTCGGGGATGGCGCGGTCCTCCTGAGCGTGCTCAGCGTGGGGCACAACTTCGTTTTTGTCAGGGTCGGCGCCATCGGGCTTCCGAACCGCGACGAACGCCTCAACATCGGTGAATTTCTGAATTTCGATGTAGGTGAAAGCGGCCTCTTTGAGATCAGGCTTCTCTCCGTCGCGGGATTCGACACGGCGACCTTCCTGGTGACGCGAATCAAATAGCCCGCTCCGGGCAATCTTCCCTGCATCAAGAAAAGGGCGAAAGAATCGGGAAGGAGTTCATAGAATCCTTTTTAAAATGATCTGACGCTTTCGCAGCCACAATTTGCCGCCATGACCGCGTTTCAATCCTATGGACCGTGCTCACCACCGGGCTTGGTCTCTGGGTTGCCGTTGTGGAAGGCCTGTGGGTATGAAAAGGGATGAGATCTGCATGGCGGGGTCAGAAAGGATTTATCGTTGAAGGAATTTGACCGGAAGGCGCTGTCGGAGTTCAACGGGCAGGACGGCAGGCCGGTATACCTGGCCCACGACGGCAGGGTCTTTGACGTCAGCGAAAGCAAGATGTGGAAGAGCGGTCTCCACATGAAGAGGCACCATGCCGGGCGGGATCTTTCCGGCGATATTCACGCGGCGCCTCACGGCCCCGAGGTCTTCGAGCGGTATCCCCAGGTGGGAACTCTAAAAAAGGAATCCCTCGAGGGGCCGATGCCGTCTTTTTTGTCGAAGCTCCTCCATCGCTTTCCCATCCTCAGGCGCCATCCCCATCCCATGATGGTCCATTTCCCCATCGTCTTCATGTTTGCCGTTTTTCTCTTCGACGGCTTGTTCCTGCTCACCGGCGCGGAGGTCTTTGAGGCGACGGCCCTGCACTGCCTGGCCGCGGGCGTTCTCTTTTGCCCCGTGGCAATCGCCACAGGCTATTACACCTGGTGGCTGAACTACCGCTCGAAGCCGATGCGCCCCGTCACGATCAAAAAGAACCTCTCCTGGGTTCTCCTCTTCGCTTCTATCGCGGCCATTGCCTGGAGGATCCGGGACCCGCAAATCCTGTCAGCGGCCGGGCCCGGCCGGATCCCCTATGCCTTTCTGACCTTTGCCCTCTTTGCCCTCACCGTTGTGATTGCCTATTTCGGCGGGCAGCTCACCTTTCCCCATGAGGATTAACAGGAACAGACGCTGCTGTGCAAGATTCACGGTCCGGTGGGGCAAAGACGTCTGCGGGCGTGGGCCGGAGGCGTGAGGGGGCCTATTTTTTGACGAGCTTTGTTTGCGATGTGAGGAGGACCTTCCGATAGATCGGGTCCACCTCGTAAACCCACTTTTCGTGGGCCTTGTTGAAGGCGACCGCCCGGTCCCGGGCGAGCAGAAGGGATTCTTTTGTCTTGAGGGAATGCTGGGATTCGTTCTTGTAGATAATGATTTCACCGGCCGGCTTCGAATATTCGGCCGCGGCTTTCATGTAACACCTGTCGCCCCTCTCGGCGAAGTCGAGCTGGTAAGTTGTTCGGTCCCTTTTCGTCAGCTGTAACTTCGTGTCGAAACGAAGGTCCTTAAAATCCTCCTTCTTGAAAACATTCTTGATCTTCAAATCCAGGGATGTAACGAGGATTTCACCGATGCGCTCACCATCCTGCCGGGCACCGCGGGGGAGGCTGCTCAGGATACCGCCGCCGTCCCGGATATCGATAGCGTAGCTATCGGGGTTCGTGGAAACGGACAGCTTCGAGTATTCGGTGTGGTTGCCGGAGAAGAGATTTTTCTGGATGTAGTCGGTGTAGGCGAAGCTGATCGGGGGGATGACCTTGCTGCTGATGTAAACCGTGTCATCGTCCTCCAGTCGGATATAGTTACCCGGGGCCCCTTCGCTCCTCTTCCCGATGACGATCCCCGCCATTTTCCGGTCGACTTCATCAAAGAGCCGGATGACCGTGGCACCCTGGTCAACGGTGACACCCAGGGACTCGTGGTTCTGCTTTTGGGATGTCACTTTTTCCACGGACTGGATATCGGTGAGGAGGCCGAGGAGTTCGTTCATCTTCTCGTTGGAGGCGGGGTAGCCGTACCGGGTCGTGATGACGAAACTCTCGCCGAAGCGTTTGAACTGTATCGCGTATTGACTCGAGACGATCTGGATACCGTACACCTTTTCGGGGTTGAATCCCTGGAGGAGGTGTTTTCCCGCCGCGGGGGAGTCGGTTCCCTTCCAGCGGTCCGTTGCGGCAAGGAAGACCGTGAGGGCGGAGAGGATTACCGCCGCGGTGCCCAGGAGGATGAGGTGACGGTTCCTGATCATAGGGGTCTCCACACCATGTTTCTCTTCTTCATCGCGCGATAGGCAGACACGACACCTGCCGTGATCAGGACGAGGATAGGCGCGAAGAACATGTAAGATATCTTCAGCATGGAAATGAGGGTGTCGACCTCCTGCCGTTTGTCCTCGTTGAGATCCCAGAGCTCCCGTCTCTGCTTGGCGATCCTGCTTTCGATCTCCTTTTTCCTGTTGAGGGCCTCGTTTTTCAGGAGCGGCACCTGCTGGTCAGCCGATTTCCTTTCCAGCAGGGCAAGCTGCTTTTGAGCGTTCGCGATGTCGGACTTCAGGAGCCAGATCTTGTGGCTGTTTGCCGCGTCGAATTTTGCCTCGATATTGTCGATGACCCTGAAGGGCCGGATATACTCCCCCCGCGTCCGAACACCCGCCAGCGTGCCTGTGCCGAGGAGTTCCTCCGTCGTGTTCAGAAGCAGATTGTTGTTACCCCCGGCCAGGCCCGTCACCGATGGGCTTTCGCTGTCCAGGAAGAGGTTGCTCACCATGTCCACGTCGCTGTAAACGACGATGGTCGTCATCTCTCTTGACTTGATCAGTCCCCTGACGGCCGTCTCCGGTTTACCCGGCTTTTCGGTTCCCGGATTCGACGGTGTGTTTTCCCCGCTGGAATTCCTGGCAAAAGCGGTGTCGAAGCGGCCTGTGAGTTTCGTCCCGAGGATAAGCGGCTCTCTGCCGCTCTTGAATTTCTGCATGATGGCTTCCGGATCCGGCTGCTGCAGGTCCAGCCCCTCTGTTTTTAAAACATTTGCCGATTCCGTTGTGACCAGAAGCGTCCGGGCCCTGACGTTTCTCACCTCCCGCACCTTCAGGTGGCCCGCGTTGAGCATCTTGACATCGTCAAGCTTGGCCGTGATCGGTTCGTCCCGGTTCAAGGCAGAGCTGGAAAGGCTGAGCATCGTGATGAGTTTTCGGTTTCGCTCCCCCTCAGACATCTGGATCGTACTCCCGAGGTTCGGATCGGCGACCACGACGTCCGGGGTCATCTCCAATCCCCAGGCCCCGAGCAGCCGGTTGAAGTCGGCGGCCTGTCCACCCGGGGATGCGGCTCTTTGAGCGCCCTCCCCGGGCATGGCGTCGGCGGTGAAATAGGGGTCGACAAAAACGATCAGTTTTCCGCTCTTCATGACGTATTGATCGATGGCGTACAGCGTCCGCTCGTGAAGGTTTTCTGGATGCACGATGAGAAGGGCATCGACATCTTCGATCTTGTCGACGTCAGAACGCAGCGGAACGAGATGGTAGTCCTGTTTCAGTTGCCCGATGAGGTTCCAGGCCGCGGGGGTCTGCTTTCCCTGCATCTTGAGCATCTTTGTCATGTAGGGCGAGGCGGTGCTTCCGAAAAGATCGAGGGAGGAGAGAACACCGATCCTCTTGCGGTTTCGCTGCGTGGCGTTGAAGATCGCTCTGCTGATGTCGTATTCGAGAAGCCCCTGGCGGTCCAGGGTGAAAAAGGGGACTGTTTTTTCCTGGCCGAATTCTGTCAGGAGCACCATGCCGAAGAAGAAGCGCTCCTCGTTTGTGACGGGCTCACTCGGCAGCCCGTAGCGAACGGCTTCGGCCGCGGCCTCGGAGTCCGGTCTCGGATCAACGAATTCCAGGCGGATCTTTCCGCCCGACAGCTTGGCATACTCTTTCAGGAGATCCCGGACGTAGACGTAGTAGTTGTTGTAGAGCCGCATCGATTCGGGTCCCTTGAGAGCGGCTGTCTTCGAGTAGAAGAGTTTCAGGGTGACCGGTTCCGATATCCCGCTGATGATGTTCCGGGTGCCCTCGGAGAGCGTGTAAAGCCTGTTTTCGGTCACGTCCACGCGAAGCGGACGGCTGAGGATCCCCGAGATCGTGATCGCGCAGAAGGTGATGACACCGATCAGAAGGATGGCCAGGGTTGCTTTCAGGGTCGCTCTCATGCCGGCTCCTTCCTGACGTCGAGGATGACCATCGCGCATAAGAGCCACCCCGTCATGATAAAGGCATAGTAGGCGAGATCGTTGAATTCGAAAACGCCTCTTTTGATCGAGTCGAAGTGACCGATGAGACTCAGGTTCGCGACGGCCTCAACCATGAAGGAGGGCAAAAAGGACGCGAGCGTGCTCAGGAAAGCGGGCTGATCGGTAGAGGCGAAGAACCCGCAGATCAGCACAGAGAGGATGAAACTTTCGATCTGGCCCCGGGTCATGGCCGAACAGAAAATGCTGATGGCCAGGTAGCAGCCCGAGAGCAGAATGGCGCCCAGGTATCCCGTCGCGATAACCCACGGGTCGGGTTTTCCGAGCAGGCTGACCACGATGGGAAGCGGCAGGGTCATGATAAGCGCGATAAGGAGAAATCCCCAGGCGGCCAGAAACTTTCCGATGACGGCGTCTTTAATTGTGACAGGCAGGGTGAAGAGGAGTTCAATCGTCCCTGATTTTTTCTCCTCTGCGAAGACGCGCATGCCCACCGCGGGGATGAAAAAGATGAAAAGGATCGGCAGGATCGAGAAAAAAGGCTGCAGGTCTGCCTGGCGGGCCTCAAAAAAGCGGCCCTTGATGGTCAGGAAGCTGCTCAGGAGCAGAAACACCACGAGGTAGACGTAAGCCACGGGTGTGGTGAAGTAACTTTTTAACTCGCGTTTGAAGATGGCGAAAAAGACAGGCATCGCCCTATTCTCCTGTGGCATGTCTGAAGAAGGTATCGATCTTGCCGTGGCCCTTCTCCCTGAAGTCTTCAGGTGTAGAGTCGCTCAAGATGGATCCCCTGTGCACCATGAGCGCGCGGTTGCAGATCGCCTCGAGTTCTTCCAGCATGTGCGTGGAGATGATGATGGATTTGTCTGCAGACATCTTGATGATCAGTTCCCGGATCTCCATTTTCTGGTTCGGATCCAGCCCGATCAGCGGTTCGTCCAGGATCAGGACCGGGGGGTCGGCCACCAGGGTCTGTGCGAGGCAGACCCTTCGCTGGAATCCTGTCGAGAGGGTGTCGATCCTCTGGTAAAAAACCTCGAGGAGATCGCACATCCCCGCCACGCGGATGGCCTCGTTCCTGCGGTTGCCGCGATCCACGCCCTTTACCTCGCAGATGAAGTGGAGGAAGGACTGAACTGTCATTTCACCGTAAAGTGGCGCCCGCTCCATGAAATACCCGATGGACCGGCGCACCTGGAGAGACTGTTCCCGGATGTCATAGTTGTTTATTTTGGCTGTGCCGTCGTCCGGCGCGATGAAGCAGGCGAGCATCCGGAGCGTCGTCGTCTTCCCGGCCCCGTTGGGGCCGATGAACCCCAGAATGTCTCCCTTGTTCACCTGGAAGGAGATGTCGTTGACGGCAACGATATGTCCGTATGATTTCCTTAATTTATCTACGCGAATCAATACACGCACCTCGCCGTAAGGGTCTGCACTTAAGCCAAGTATGCAAGAACGATGCTAATTGTTCAGGCAAGGGGGCCGGGCGCGTTAAGAGCCTTGAAATTCCTCTGTAATTCACAGTTTTTCCCTCTTCTGGAGGGTATCAATGCAGGAAAAGTACCATTGGCCGTCAGGCCGTTTCTCTCAAGAAAATCAGCAAGAAAGAAGGGGACATTTCGGTTGATGGAACCCCCCTGCTGTGGTAGAAGCACGGCGATGCTGAACGTGGGTCTGACAGGTGGGATCGCAAGCGGAAAATCCACGGTTGTAAGGATGCTCATGGAGAAGGGCGCCTTCGTCGTCGACCACGACCGGCTTGCCCACCTGGCCTATGAGCCCGGCGGCCCTTCGTACGAGGCCATTATTGCGGGTTTCGGTCGCGAGGTCTTAGCCGACGACGGGAAGATCGACCGGAAAAAGCTGGGTGACATCGTCTTTAAGAATCCCGGGAGACTGCAAGACCTGAACGCCATCGTTCATCCCGTCGTGCTTGAGGGGTGGAAGAGGCGGCTTGCGGAGATCGAAAAGCAGAACCCCGGGGCCATCGTCCTCTCCGACGTTCCTCTTCTCATCGAGGTGGGCTGGCAGAAAAAGGTTGACGTGGTTCTCCTGGTCCACGCCGGTCCCGAGATCCAGATCAAACGTCTCAGGAAAAGGGACGGCTATGCCACGGGAGAAGCCCGCGGAAGGCTTGCCGCACAGATGCCGATGGATGAAAAGAGGCGCTTTGCCGATCTCATCATAGAGAACAACGGCACCCTGGAGGAGCTTCAGAAGCAGGTCGACGCCGTCTGGGAAAAACTCCTTGCCCTCGAGAAGAAAAAAAGGGGACAGGCTACTTTATTGTTGGATCGCTAACTAGCTGGTATCAGAGGATAATAAAAAAAGGGGACAGGCTACTTTTTAGCAGGACCTTACATACAAGATAGAACAGTATAAAAATTCAAAATTCAAAATTGCATTAATCTTAACTCAAAACTCAAAATTCAAAACTCAAAATTGGTGCAGGCCTTCGGCCTGCAGGAGGCTTGTGATGATAGGAAAAAGCGTCTTAACGGATTTCAGCTCAAAGGCGTGTGAGCCGGTTATCGACCCCACGGCTTACGTGCACCCCTTGGGGGTCGTCATCGGGAACGTGATTATCGGAAAGAACGTCTTCGTCGCGCCCTTCGCTGCCGTCCGTGGGGATGAGGGCCAGCCCCTTTTCGTAGGGGATGATACCAACGTGCAGGACGGTGTCGTCATCCACGGCCTTGAGACGGAGGAGCACGGGAAGCCCGTGGAAAAAAATCTCGTCGAGGTCGGAGGGAAGAAATACGCCGTCTATGTGGGAAGCCGCGTATCGCTTGCCCACCAGGTCCAGATCCATGGACCGGCCGTCGTGCAGGATGATACCTTTGTGGGGATGCAGGTTCTTGTTTTCCGGTCGCGGATTGGCAGGAACTGTGTGATTGAGCCGGGTTGTATCCTGATGTTCGTAAATGTTTCTGATGGGAGATACGTGCCGGCGGGAACCGTGCTCAGGAACCAGGCCGATGCCGATAAATTGCCCGCCATCACCGATGATTATCCTTTCAAGAACCTGAACAAGGGAGTGGTCCACGTCAACAAGTCGCTGGCGAACGGATACGCCGCTGCTGAGAAGAAGAATTAATCACGCCACGCAAAACCCCCGCGCTCCGGTCAATAAAGCGCGGGGGTTTTCTATTACCTGACCTTTCCCTTTTTGATCCTTTTACTCATGCCGAGCATTTCATCGGCTTTCCTGAGAAGTGCGGCCGCGTCACCCACGTTTCGGTCTTTGTTCGTCGCCACACCGCAGCTGAGCGACAGGGTCATACTGGTGTCACCGCGGCGCATCGGGTTGGTGAGGAAGAAAGTTTGGATGCGGTCGGCGAAGCGGAAGGCGTCATCGCCTTCGGTATTGGGAAGGATGACAACGAACTCATCCCCCGCGAACCTGGCCACGACGTCGCTCTCCCGGCTCATGACCATAAGATGCACAGCCACATATTTCAGGGCTTCGTCGCCGAAATCATGGCCGTAGCGGTCGTTGAGTTCCTTGAAGTTGTCTAGGTCCAGGAAAACGACAGAGAGGGGCGTTCCATAGCGGCCGGCGCGGCTGAACTCCCGCTTCAGCGACTCCTCGAGGACGCGGCGATTCAGAAGCCCCGTGAGGGCATCCTGGAAGGCAAGCATCCGGAGTTTCTCCTGGGCCATGACGTTGGCGAGGCAGATGGACACCTTCACGGCAAGCTGTTCCAGCAGGGTCGTCTCCATCCCCGGGGCGTAGCGCTGGTCTGACGAATCGGCCAGGTTGAGGCTTCCGATGACCTCCCGATCCAGGGTGAGCGGAGCAATGGCGAGGGATCTTATTTTTTTCCGGCCCTGCTCGGGGAGAATCTGCTCGTAATCCTTGAGATTGTCGTTGACCAGAACGGGTGAGCGCTGGTGGTCCGTCAGGCGCGCAACGGTGTCCTTCGTGATGGCCCGGACGTTCTTGCGAACGCTCTGGGGGGCCTCGATGGTGTCAAGGAGCTTGAGCGGCTCGCTTCCCTCGATCAGGGCGAGCCAGACGTAGGGAATTTCGAATTTTTCCCGGATTTCCCGGAGGAGTCTTTGAAGGAAATCCTTGAACAGGCGGATGGTGAGAATGCTCGTTTCGATCTCGAAGAACTTCCGGGCGATCTCCTCGTTGCCGCAGATGACCTGGAGAAGTTCATCGACATCCTTGATAGGTTGCCTTCTTGTCATGAAGTCTTCTTCAATTCCTCGATGAGCTTCGGTACCACATCATAGAGGTCGCCCACGATGCCAAGGTCAGCGGCGCCGAAGATGGGCGCGTTTTCGTCCTTGTTGACGGTGGCGATGACCTTGGCGCCGCGGATACCTGTCATGTGCTGGATCTGGCCGGAGACCCCGAG
>Ga0172363_10004981_pt1 | contig 10709 bp, 11 predicted proteins | sample LakKivs2_kivu2a2_FD_114541 | JGI IMG/M metagenome (GOLD analysis project Ga0172363, IMG submission 114541) | Sediment microbial communities from Lake Kivu, Rwanda - Sediment s2_kivu2a2 | ecosystem: Environmental > Aquatic > Freshwater > Lake > Sediment | place: Rwanda: Western Province, Lake... | reverse complement strand
CCTGGTTTTATCTCAAGGCCCAGGAAGAAGAGGAGGAACAGGAGACCGAGGTGGGTAAGAAAGAGCGAGACCTCATCGGTGCCAACCAGAGAGAGACCGCTCTGGCCCAGCAGCAGCCCTGCGATAATATAAAACGGGATGGATGGCAGAGAGAGTTTCTTTGTAATAAGGGCCAGCACAAGGCAGGCGGAGAGCGCGAGTACGATACCCTGCATCAAGTCACCAGGAGAACCTGCTCAAAAGCCCTTAACTGGTCCGCCTCACCAATCGCCACCACTGTGTCTCCCTCTTCAAAAACAAACGCTGGTGGAGGGTTGATCACGTTCTTATCACCTCGCGATACCGCGATAATCGTCGCCCCTGTCCGGGCGCGAATCTGCAGGTCTTCCAGGCTTTTCCCGGCACAATGCTTCCCCATCACGTAGGTATGTACACTGATACGCAGGTCTGAAAGCGCGGAGAAGGCTATCTCCACACTCTCCTGATCGGCTTCCATAATTGCTCCGGAGAGGATCGCCCCGAGCCTGCGTGCTTCGCCTGATGTCAGCTCTGCTACACTCGGAGTTGGCGAGTCGTGGGGCAGGGTATACATCTGGATATTCCCGTTCTTCAGAAAAAAAATGGCTACAATGTCTTTCTTATCCGTTTCAAGTTCGTATTTTGTTCCTATTCCCGGGAGATTGATGGAACGAAGCGCCATATCAATCATGTGCTGCCATCGCTTAAAAAAAATTGTGAGTCTTCCGGACCCCTGTCAAAGGATGCACCCGGTCCGTGGAAAATTGCCGCGGTCTCGCTGACCAAGGCTCCTACAGATGTAAAGGAGAGAACCCGAAAAGAGCAATGGGGAGTTGCCGGGTTCCTCTGTTTTTTTTTTTAGGGGTTGCAGAGGGAGGCTCTATTAGCCTCCACGTACCATCCTCTGCAGAGGCTGCTTATAAGGAGCCGCCGTGGAGGGTGAAAGTATTCCCTGTAAAAATCCCATACAGGATCCCCGAACCTTCATTGTCCTTTGCTTTCATATCACATAAAATATGCAACTCCGGATAGTGGGGATAGGAAAGGTAAAAGAGCCCTACCTCCAGGAGGGGCTGCGGGAGTATTGCACCAGGATACGGCCATATTTTAATGTGTCGTTAATCGATATGCCCGAGGAGAAGATCCCCCCCCGGCTTACACAAAGAGAGAGGGAGGATATCCAGGATAGAGAAGCGGCAAGGATGATTTCAATGGTACGGGGCAGTGGTATCATTGTCGTCCTTGACGTGGAGGGCCAGGCCTGGAGCAGCGAAGACCTGGCGGCCCATCTCAGATCATGGATCATGGGAGGACAGAACACTGTCTCGTTCCTTATCGGTGGCCCGCTGGGATTCCCCCGCAGTATCCACGATTCGGCCCGGTATACCCTCTCTCTCTCCCGTATGACCTTTCCCCACCAGATGGTGCGCCTAATCCTCATTGAGCAGATTTATCGTGCAGCCAGGATATGCAGTGGTGAGCCGTATCATAAATAGTACAATCCTTTGTCAGGGGATGATCTCGCACCCATTGTAACGAGTATGGGAGAGATCGTCCTCCCTGATCAGACCTGCATCAATGCACTCACGGACAACCGGCAGGGCTTCTAACAGTCCCTGGTGGAGGTTTCTTACCGAATCGCACACCGCTATCCTCATCTCCTCAGGCCAGGGCCTGATGATTTGAGAATACAGGCATCTTCCTCCGCAGAACCCCCGAATAGAGCATTCTTTGCATTCATTTCCCACTTCCACCACCGGGAGACGCAGGGGATGGGAACTGGAGATATGCCCTACATAATACTCTTTCATTCCGATCATCGCCGGGCAGGGCCCAATGTGCCCATCGGTCATGATGGTGTAATTCGCGTATCCCGAACCGCACCGGAGCCTGCTTTCCCTTCCTGCAAGGAGATCCTGCATGAGCTGAATGAAGGGGTACCACCGTGCCACCCCCTCTCCCCTGGCAATCCTCGCCACCCATGTATCGATAAGCCGGCGTATCCCGGGATTGTATTTTTCATCAATCCATTTCCTGAACGTTCGCGTCCCGGCATCCCCCGAAAATTCTGCATCCATCTGCCAGTGGATGGATGAAAAAGAATGCTCCGGGTTAGAAGAGAGGTACTGCACCGCTTTATCAATCTCTACATCCTCCGCAACTGTCATCCTGGCAATTAGTTCACCGTTGAAACCTGCCCTTTCCAGATAACGGATATTTTCCATGACCCTGCGGTGAGTCCCGTGTCCGCGGTGCTTATCCGTGACGTGGGGCGGGCCGTCCAGGGAGACAAGGATGGACTCGAACCTGTTGATGTATCGCGGTGGAAGGTCTTTCAAGAGGAGTCCATTCGTCTGTATCATGAACCTGCAGGGTGGGGCATTATCCATGATCTCGGTGATCAGGTCACACCTGATGAGAGGCTCTCCGCCATAAAACGTGATACACGCATCGGGGTCCTTCCGAACAAATTCATAGAAATCCCCGAGATCTATGCTGAGATCCACCGGAAGCTCGTAATCGACTTCGACATTCCTGCCGCACCATTCGGTATCATCAGAGAAGATCTTTCCCCGGCAGTAACTGCAGCACAGGTTGCATTTATCGGTGAGTATGAGGTGAAAGAATACCATTGCTGGAAATCGCCCTGATTGTTCAACCGTGTTTTCCACAGCGTCTGAAGACCAGGGACAGGGCAAGTGCAGGGATCAAAGGAGCCAGGATTACTGAAAAGGAAGAGATGGGAATGGGCAATTCCCCAGTCGTGGTTGTCACTGGCTGCAACGGGGTATTGAGCGACTCTGACGATACCCTGGCACGATAGAGGGTCTCGTTCACGTACTCGACCCCTGTAATAGCCCGTTCATACTTGGGATTGATCTGGACTGCGGTCTGATATGCCTGGAGTGCCTCCTCATACCGGCCAAGCCTCGATAGTGCTTCGCCCTTGTTGGTCCAGAGCGTCGCATCAAACTTTGCCTCGTTGGGATTTCGTCTCACTTCCCTCTCCGCAAGTCGCACCACTTCATGGTACGCTTCCATCGCCTGGTCGGACCTGCCCGTCTCTTGCAGGATTATCCCCTTCTGCAGGAGAGCATGCAGATTATTGGGGTTGTTGGCCAACGCCCGGTCATACGCATCAATTGATGCCTGGTACTCCCCCTGGGCCTGAAGGGCGTCCCCCAGGTTTTCCCATGCCCTGGTATAATAAGGATCGAGATCGAGTGCCCTTTGGAATGCAACGGCCGCATCGGGGTACCTGCCCACGCTCATCTCTGCCATCCCAAGCCTGTTCCAGATTGTACTGCTGTATGGATCGAGGGCGATGGCCTCGTTATATAGAACGATTGCTTCCATGAAACGCTCCTGTGCCACAAGGTCATCAGCCTTCTTGGAGAGTGTCATGGCCACCTCGGCTGGATTGTCGGCAATGGCATGTCCGGCAGTGGATAAAACCAACACCATCGCTACCAGCAACAGAACGATCTTCCCTCTCATGATACCGGTGCCTTCCCGCTTCATAGCAATATAATACTCATTGGTGTACGGCGATATTATAATACCTGATTTCCCGGTCCGGTTCTACAATAGGTTTTCAGTAAAGGCCGAAATGGGGACGGAATTCACCATCGGCTTGATTTTTTTAGGGGAATCAAAGCGAGATACTTTACAATAATCCAGGTACTCATCGATCCCCATCCTGATGGGATTCGCCTAGGGAATGCCTTTTGCGGGAGGTTACTTCAGGCTATCCCTCTCCCGTTTCAAATGATCGATCCCTGCCTGGAATTCATTCACTATCGCATCGGGGACATCCCGATTGAATGCAAAGTAGTAATCCCATGTCTTAAGGGAATAGACGACACCGAACCGTTCGGGGTCATTCGCAATTGCCTTGATGATCTCCTCTCCCGGCAGCTCTGCGTACGCCCAGGCATCGATCCTCCCCGATTCGAGGAGTGATACTATCTCCTGTGCGTTCGTGGATACGACCAGGTTCTCCGGCGCAACTCCGAAGGAGATTAGATCTGCCCCCGCGACATCGTCACGTATTATCCCGATCCGAATCTGTGTGAGATCCTGCAAACTGAAAATGGTTACATTCCTGTCTTTCAGTGCAAAAAGAACGTTTTTAGAGTTGAAAACCGGCCCTGCCCATTTGAACAGGTTTTCACGTTCCGGTGTCCTGGCAGTGGAGAAAACTACCGTCATGGGCGTATGGAGCACTGTCTGGTACCCTTCGGACCAGGATCCTATCCTTATATCCGCCTCTGCGGGATCGATTCCCAACTCAGCCAGAACTTCGCGAAGAGTCTCAACCGCAATTCCTTCGGGCACGCCATCCTTTTCGTAATTGTACGGAGGGTATTCTTCGGTATACCAGGTAATGGATGCCAGTTCGTTGGGCAGTTCGGATGGTCCGGGTAGGAGAGCCACGACGACTGCTCCTACCAGGATAATACAGAATATCCATGCAATAAGGCGTTTGAGCACAGGATCGCCTCTCCCAATACGATTATTCCGATGAATTTATACAGGGGAGAGTAATTGTAGGTATCGAAATCCATTCGCAAGAGAGCCTCCATGGTTCCTGCGGCAACATAAAAAAATGATGCAACTATCCACCTGACTCTATTAAAAAAATGCAGAATCGATGGGCTCGAGGAGATTCGAACTCCTGACCTCAGCCGTGTGAACCGAAATTCAGACGATATAAAACCGCATTTTTCAAAAAGAGCTTTGTATAATGCTTTATCTGAAGTGATGAGAGATGTCGACGAAAATAACCTTATAAAACCAACGGCACGTTCAAATATAGCCAATTTGGAGTTAAAATTTAACAAAGAAGACTTCGATCAGGTCGTGGATTATAGAAAGAGGTGACTCACTTCAAAGTCTCATGATTGGACATCCGCGCAGCGCATAATACGTGAAAACACACAAATGGGGTCATAAGTCGCAAAGTGCTTACACAATATCGGGATCACATACTCTCTAAGTATTCAAACAGGGATTCGTATATTAAATCGGCAGGTATCTTTCGTTCATTTCTGAAGTATCTCAACAGAACAAGAATGGATTCTAGATTCCTTGCATTCGACATTTTCCTCGAACCTCTAAAAATTAAAAAAGAGCGAAAACCCGTAACCAAACAGATAGTAACGAAGGAAGATATTGAGAATGTACTCGCGGTCTTCCGGGATGCACAATCAGCAGGATCTCTTGAAAATGACCGTGCATTACAGTATTCTACTTTTATCCTACTGAGGGCATATAGTGGTCAGAGGCCTAAAAGCACTCTTGCCAGAATTACAGTGAGTCAAGTGAGAGATGCGTTATCGACAAACAAGGCCTCCCTCCATATCCTACCTAATCAAGATAAAATAAGAATGGAACATTGGGTTCCCATTCGTCCCCGTTTAATATCTTCACTCTATGAATTATGCGCAAACAAAACCGAAGATGAGCCAGTGTTCAATTTTAACTCAATCCAACTGTGGTTGAAACGGTATCCTGTATCCCTTCCACGGTGCACTGGTCGTTTCATTCCATCTGATCTACGAAAATTTACTGAACAATATGGGGATATTATCCAATGGGATCATTCAAATCGATCGTACATCCTCACACATGATGTTCCAGGAGTGGATTGGACGCATTACAAGCACCCGTTTCCCGAGTATGTATATGAAATCTATATGAAAGAAATATTGGAATAATGTGCATTTCGAATGATAAAGCGGAATGATAAGATCACGCCTTGGGAAGGGTGAAATAAAAAGTAGATCCTTTTCCAATTTCAGATTCTAACCAGATACGTCCACCATGCCGCTCGATAATCCTTTTACAGAGTGCAAGTCCAAGCCCCGTTCCCGGATACGTATCTCTGCTATGAAGACGTTCAAAAAGGACGAATAACTTGTTGTAGTATTTTTCTGGGATGCCGATTCCATTATCCCTGATGGCAAACTGCCAGATACCCTCCCGGGGCTCAGCTGAGATATGAATTTCCGGGACAATCCCATCTCCGCAGAACTTTATGGCGTTATCGATAATATTGTGAAAAACCTGAGTAATCTGCATAGCATCTCCATAGACAGTTGGAAGTTGGTCATGAGTGATAACTGCATGGGTCTCCCTAATCGCCAATTCAAGATTATTTTGGGCATTTGTAAGAACATTTTCCATATCAATCGGATTGAATTGGTTTCCACGTATCCTTACCCGCGCATATATACGAAGGTCGTTTAGAAGGTGGCTCATTTGAAGACCGGAGTTTTCAATGACCTTCAAATACTTTTCAATCAGGGGATCCTTCCCATCCTTGCAGCGGCTGATGAGAATTTGAGAATACGCCACAATACCTCGAAGAGGTTCTTGTAAGTCATGAGCCGCAATATTCACAAATAGTTCCAGATCTTCATTACTCCGCCTGAGATTATCGGCGAACTCTTTTAATTTCTGTTCCTCCTTTTTTCGATTAGTAACATCCCTGAAAATCGCGCCAATCCGAAAACCGCGCCGGCTAGGAATCCTGAATACACTTTGCTCGATGTATTTGATATCTCCCTTCGGGGTACGGATTTGCCCATCAAAAAGACCAGTGAAGTGCTGATCGTTACTGTCAGTCAATAGGTGAGACCAAAGTGTCCTGTACCAACTCAATGGATCGGGTCCGGCCCATTCCCTGGTAACATTGCATGCCTGGATTTCCCATGCAGGTAGCCCGACTACATCTTTCGCTGCAAGGCCGGTAATTATCTCTGCTCCCTCATTCCACCTGGTAATTCGTCCTTCTTCATCAGTGATGATAATTCCATCCCGGGAATTCTCTATCAAGTTTTGTATTTCTCCTTCCCGTTCCCGTAATGCCTCTTCGATCCGAATCCTCCCAGTTATATCGCGAGCGGTAATGGCGAGTTGTAGAACTTTTCCTTGATTGTATAGAATGGGATTCACAAGAGAATCGTACCATTTATCTATATATTTCTCCTCGAATCGAACGGTCTGGTTCGATTGAATTGCCTGGTTAAAATATTCTCTTCGAATTGCTGCTACTTCAGCGGGCATCAGATTCCAAATGCACAATCCCAGGAAGTCCTGGGGGGATTTTCCCAACATTGCAGCAAAATTATCATTAATATTCAAAATAATACCATTGACATCGAGAAGAACCGCCATTTCTATAGGAGAATTGATGAGCGCTCGTTCTGTCGCATACTTTTCTTTGAGAATCTCATCAACTCGTTTGCGATGGGTAATATCCCGCATATGTACTTGAATCGCTGGCCTATCCCTGAAATTCACAAAGTTTGCATGCACTTCGACCTCGATCCTTTTACCATTCGTTAAAAAAAGAGGTGCAATGAGGGGGGGTAGAGATTGTCCCTCCAACAGTTTCTGGCCGTCTCTGTGACCAATTTCTGCAATATTTTCCGGGAGGTGGGCAAATGCAGACTTTTTCATCGCTTCTTCGAGGGATGCATCTCCTACAAGCGCGAGGGCAGCCGGATTGGCATACAGTATCTTTCCCTCCAGGTCATGAACAACGATTGCATCAGAAGAATGTTCGATGAGAGCTTTATAATTCAAATTTTCTTCTTCATCTGGCATCCATGTGTCCTAAAAACTTTTAATAGCAATACATGGTGAATAAGTCTGCTTATTTTAATCTAACTGTTATTCTATTCAATGTACGGGTGGGTATTTATCTTATCAATCGTGCCGCTTAAACCGAGCCGTATTCCCAGTCTTGGAGACAGACTTTCAGTTTTGGAATCATTCAGTTCGTTAAAAGGAGTCCCCCAGACAGGCGCATTGGCAACTGCGCCTGTTTATGATGGGCTCGAGGAGATTCGAACTCCTGACCTCCGCCGTGTGAAGGCGACGTCATAACCAGCTAGACCACGAGCCCGAGTGCATCGACCGGGAATTGAACCCGGGCTATAGGCTTGGAAGGCCTAAGTCATGCCACTAGACCATCGATGCAATGCGCCTTTTTAATATAACTATAATCGGTATTATGCTTTGTGTTCTTCGCCGTCACTCTGCCAGGAGGCGGTCATCGGGAGGCGGAATGGATGATTGGAGGGCTTGCAGTTGAGATAGGCACATGCCAACACCACTTCCATGTGCGGAAGTCAAAACGGGGGAGAATACACAAAAAGAAAAATTGGTCATCCAGAAATTGCTGGAGTGGTTAGTATCCCCTTATCTCCATCTCAATTTTCTCGAGTGCAGCTATCCTTTTCTCAAGGGGGGGATGGGTTGAGAAGAGCTCCATCAGGGTGCTCCCGGAAAGTGCCGGGATGATAAAGAAGGCATTGGCGCTCTCCACCGCCCGCTTCTGCCCTGCAGGGACGTTGTCCATGCGCCCGCTGATCTTCTCGAGTGCGGTGATGAGATCTCCTGGTCGTCCGGTGATGTAGGCGCTGCCCCGGTCCGCTGCGAATTCGCGGTAACGCGAGAGGGCCATGATAAGGAGCTGGGCGACAAAATACACGATGATGGCCACGATGCCAGCAATGATCCAGGGGTTTCCATCGCGATCCCTTCCTGAAAATAAGCTCGCAAACAGGAAATTATTCATGACAAGTGCCGCGATCATGGCTACGAAACTGGCGATTGTCAGGGTAAGGACATCCCTGTTCTTCACGTGTGACAGTTCATGCGCCAGTACCGCCTCAAGCTCCCGGGGGGTGAGCAGCCGCATGATGGAGTCAGTCACCGCAACCACGGCATGCTTCGGGCTTCGCCCCGTGGCGAATGCATTTGGTACCTGTGTCTGCATAATCGCAACCCGGGGCTTCGGGATGTCAGCCTCTGCGGCAAGCCGCTCCACCATGCGGTGAAGTTCAGGATACTCATCAGGCTCGATGACCCGGGCCCTGGTACTCCAGAGTACAAGCTTGTCCGAGAAGAAATACTGGATGAATGCCATCCCGAATACAAGGAGCACAAGGAACGGAAGTCCCACGCCCAGCATGGAGAGAACGGCCAGGAAGACCAGGTATACTAAAAAAAGCAGAAACAGGGTCAGCCAAACCCGCATCGTGAGTCCGAAATCGCGCTTCCATATTTTCATGCTGAGTAATTTTCTGTACCCACGACATAAACATTCCCACTTTGGCATGCAAAAGACCGGTAAAAAAACGAGATATTGGAGAAACAAAAGGTACTTATGCGAAAGCGCCACTTCTTCAGCACTGCCTCCTCCCCTTACGCCTATATTAAGGGAAGCGCGGGTACAAATTATGAGGTACGATACTATGGAGCTTGATGAGATCACCATAAGCCGGGCTATAGTTGCCACCCAGATGGAGAAACTCCTTGAATTCAAGGAGATGGACGTGGCAGTGGTCGGAGGCGGGCCTTCTGGCCTCACTGCCGCTGCCCTTCTCGGCGACCGGGGGTTTCGGGTAGGCCTGATAGAGAAGAAACTCTCCATCGGGGGAGGGATGTGGGGTGGGGGCATGATGTTTCCCAGGATTGTCGTTCAGGAACAGGCAAAAGGGCTCCTGGAAAGGTTTGAAATCTCCCATTCTCCCTACAAGGAAGGTTATTACGTTGCCGGAACCGTGGAGGCAGTCTCAAAGATTACCGCTGCTGCATGCGATGCCGGGGTGGAGTTCTTCAACCTCTTCTCGGTCGAGGACGTGATGATCCGGGGGGATGGCCGCCTTTCGGGGCTGGTAGTAAACTGGACCCCGGTTGAGATGACCGGCCTACACGTGGACCCACTCACCATGGGGTGCAAAATCGCTGTGGATGCCACGGGACACGATGCCGTACTTGCACGACTCGTGGAGAAGAAGGGGGGAAAGGTTAAGGTCCGGGGAGAGGGCTTCATGTGGGCCGACAGGGCAGAGTCAGAGATACTCTCCCACACACGAGAAATCTACCCGGGGCTTGTGATATGCGGCATGGCTGCCAATGCCGTCGCCGGTGAGTACCGTATGGGCCCTGTTTTCGGGGGTATGTTCCTCTCCGGTGAATGCGCCGCTTCCCTTGTCAGTACCGCACTCCGCCGCTAGAATCACTCCATCATAACCTTTTTTCCCGATTCCGGTAATCCTAATGTATGAACATGATCGATCCGGATACCCTCCCGGACGTGGCCTGCGGCCTCCTCTTCCATCTGCTGAACCGTGAACTGCAGGACAAAGGCCTCTTCCTCTTTTCCCTCGTAGAGAACCGGATCGACTTCCATGACCAGTTCCAGGCACTTTCCCAGAGATTCTGTGGCGATTATCCGGAACTGGGAGAGGCACTGCGACAAAAATATGGGAGTGCTGACCAGGTCTACGAACTCATCTGCCAGGGGGAGGGGGTGATGCCGGGAAAGACCACCACTATGCACTGGATTGTACAGGACGCCCCTGATGTGCACCCCGATGCCATCGAGGATGAACTTGCGGGGAAATGGCTCATATTCCTGCCTCCCGAAGAGATCGACGCAGCTTGGACAAGGGTCCGGGATGCCACCTGCAGGAACGAACTCGGGATATCTGCAAAAGTCAGTACCGCCCGGCCTAACCCCAATTCCAGGGACAACCGGAAGGTCATCTACGTATATACACCCGATTGGCGGGATGAAGCAGACGTGATGCGGGTCCGGGAGCGTCTCCGTGAACTCGGTTTTTCGGAACGCCTGGGATACAAGAGGAATATCGAGACCTACAAGGGCGAAT
>Ga0172363_10004980_pt1 | contig 10714 bp, 10 predicted proteins | sample LakKivs2_kivu2a2_FD_114541 | JGI IMG/M metagenome (GOLD analysis project Ga0172363, IMG submission 114541) | Sediment microbial communities from Lake Kivu, Rwanda - Sediment s2_kivu2a2 | ecosystem: Environmental > Aquatic > Freshwater > Lake > Sediment | place: Rwanda: Western Province, Lake... | reverse complement strand
CGCCGCCACGATGCTCTTGTAATTCTCGCGCAGGATGGCCTCGCTGGCCTGGCCCAGAGAGACCAGGTTCACCACGGCCCAGACCACCACCACGCCCATCAGCGCCAACGTGGCGCCGTAGCCGATCAGGACGCGCTTTCTGAGAGTGGACGCCATCATTTGCGATATTGTCCAGCCCCCCGGGCAGAAAGCAACCGCGATGGCCATCCTGCGCGTCCCCTGGCCGCACGGCCGCCCGGACCGCCGCGCGCCGCGCTACTCGGCCCCAGCCAGAGGGCGTATGATATGCCGCCGGAGGCCAAGTTGGAACGAACGACGCCCCCTCCGGGCGAGGCTGTGCGAAGGGACGATCACGGCGCATGGGCGAGAGCCGTTTCATTGGCGAGGCGATTGAGGCGCGGTTCGCGCGGCGGCCGGAGCTGAGCAAACGGCCGCCCTGCCCCGACGCCTTCGTGTGGCGCGGGCGGCAGTACCGCGTCGTCGAGGTGCTCAGCGAATGGCACGAGTACGAGCGGCGCGGCGACGTGGCCGCCAACATGCGCCCCGAGCACGCCGCGAGGGCGCGGCGGCGCGGGAGCTGGGGCGTCGGCAGGCACTACTTCCGCGTGCGCACCGACGCCGGGGAGACGTTCGAGCTGTACTACGACCGCGCGCCCAAGGACGTCGCCCACCGCCGCGGCGGATGGTTCCTCTACAGGGAGATCACATGACACCGCGACAGCGAGCCATCGAGGCGTTGACGTTCGGCCGGCCGGACAGAATCCCGTTCTGGCCCGGCGGGCCGCGGGAATCCACGCTGAAGCGCTGGCACGGCGAGGGGCTGCCCGAAGGGGCGAACTGGCTCGATCACCTGCGCCAGGTCATCGGGATCGCGGAGGAGGCCCCACGGGGCGCAGCCCGCGGGCCTGGCGGCCCCGTGGACATCGGCGCCGACTTCCGCATGATTCCGCAATTCGAGGAGAAGGTGCTCGACCACCGCGGCGGGCACTACGTCGTGCAGGACTGGAAGGGCAACGTCTGCGAGATCTCCGACCGCTTCGACGTGACATACCTGCGCTTCGCGAAGGATTTCGTCACGCGGCGGTGGATCCGCTGCCCCGTCGAAAACCGCGACGACTGGGAGCGCATGAAGCTGCGCTATCGTCTGGACGCGCCGGGGCGCTTCCCGCGCGACTTCGAGACCCGCTGCCATGCCGCGGCCGGACGCGACTGGCTCCTGCGGCTCAGCTTCGCCGGCCCGTTCTGGCAGATGCGCGAGTGGTGCGGCTTCGAGGGACTGTGCATGATGATGATCGACGATCCGACCCTCGTGGCCGACATGGCCGCGTTCTGGAGCGACTTCGTCGCCGCGATGCTGGAGCGCATCTGCCGCCACGTCGTGCCCGACGCGGTCGGCATCAACGAGGACATGGCCTACAAGGTCAAGGCGATGATCTCGCCGGCAATGACGCGCCTGTTCTGCGCGCCGAGCTGGACGCGCTGGTGCCGCCTGCTGAAGGGCGCCGGCTGCCCCATCGTCGACCTCGACAGCGACGGCTACGTCGGCGAGCTGATACCCATCTGGATCGAGAGCGGCATCAACGTCAACTCGCCGCAGGAAGTCGCCGCCGGAAACGACATCGTCGAATACCGGCGCCGTTTCGGGCGGGCGATGGGCTTCCACGGCGGCGTGGACAAGCGGGCGATCGCCAAGGGCGGGCGGGCCATCCGCGACGAGCTGAAACGCATCGAGCCGGTCGTCCGCGACGGCGGGTACATCCCCGGCTGCGACCACGGCGTGCCATCGGACATCTCCTGGCCGAACTTCGTGGACTACTGCCGCCTGCTGGCGGAGATGACCGGCTGGGCGTGAGAAGGCGACGACGGCGGAAGGTCACTCGGCGAACGGGTCCACGATGCGGACGCCCGCGACAGTTCGCCCCTGCTGAAGGTCCTCGGTGTACAGGGCCCCGCAGCCGGCGGCCGCCGCGGCGGCGAGGATCTGGGAATCCCAGAACGAGTAGCCCGTCTGCTCGCGGATGGCCAGCGCCTGCTCGGCCAGCTCGGGGCTCCAGTAGACTTCGCACATCGGCACCAGCACCGTGCGCAGATACCGCCGCAGGTCCGTTCCGCTGAGCGGCTTGGCGAACTTGCCGCCGGCAATGTGCAGGAACTCGCCGACGACCTGGAAGCTGATGACCCCGTCGCCACCGGCCAGGGCCGACTTGACCAGCGCCCTGGCCGTCGCCCGCTTCCGCGGGCTGGAGGCGTCAAACGTGTACGCCAGGACGTTTGTGTCGAGAAAGCACCTACCCTTCATGCATCTCCTCCCGTGTGAACTTCCGCCCGGCGCGAACGTAACGGAGGCGGCGCATCAGCTCCTCGTAGTCCTCGCCCGCCTTGCCGCGGGCGGCATAGCTCTCCAGCCATTCCCGGAAGGCGCCGTTCAGGCTGCGGTTCTCCGCGGCCGCCTTCCGCCGCGCCTCGGCGATGGTCTCCGCATCCGCGCTCAGTGTGATGTTCTTCGTCATGGCTCGGTCTCCTGTCCGCACTGGTACAGTGTACACGAGACCTGCGTGACGGGCAACTTGTCATTCCCCATACGCCAGCGTCTCGACGAGCTCCTTGTAGCCGCGGCGGGACAGGCGGGTCAACTCGTGGCCCATGCGGCCGGGCTCAGATGGCCTCCCGGAGCACGTCGGCCAGCGCGGCGTCGTTCAACTCGACCGGGTTGCCGCGGATGCTGCTGGATTTCTTCGCCAGCTCGACCATGTTCGGCACGTCGGCGTCGGTCAGGCCGAACGTCCCGAGGCGGGGGATGCCCAGCTCGCCGGCCAGGTCGCGCAGCGAGCGGACGCAGTCGTCGGCGGCGCGGGCCTTGGCGCTCAGCAGCCGGCCCACTTCGGCGTAGCGCGCAAGAACCGGGTGGCCCGTGTCCTGCGCCCGCAGGGCGGCGATGTTGGCCCGGCAGACGCCCGCCAGCAGCGCCGCGCACACCGTGCCGTGCGGGATGGGGAAGTTGGCCCCCAGCGGCGCGGCGAAGCCGTGTACCGCGCCCAGGCCGGCGTTGGTCAGGCACACGCCGCTCATCAACGCCGCCAGCGCCATGTCCTGCCGCGCGTCCAGGTCCGCCCCGTCGGCGAACGCCCGCCGCAGCGACCGCGCCGCCAGCGCGATGCCCGCGGCCGCCAGCGCGTCGGTCAGCGGGTTGGCCCGGCGGCAGACGTAGCTCTCGATGAGCTGGCAAAGGGCGTCCATGCCCGACGAGGCCGTCACGTCCGGCGGCACGCCGACGTGCAGCTCGGCGTCCACGATCACCGCGCTGGCCAGAAGCTGCTCGCCCCGGATAGACGCCTTGTAGCGCCGCTCCGGGCAGGCAATCACCGCGTTCTTCGTCACCTCCGCGCCCGTCCCGGCCGTCGTGGGCACCGCGATCCACGGCGCGGCGGGCCGCGTGATCTTCCTGCCGGCGCCGACGACCTCCATGTAGTCCAGCGGCTCGCCGCCGTTGGTCAGCAGCGCCGCGACGGCCTTGGCCGTGTCGATCGCGCTGCCCCCGCCCACGGCGACCACCACGTCGCAGTCGTGCCTGCGGGCCATGTCCAGCGCCCAGGCCACGCTTTCGACCGTCGGTTCGCCCGCCACCGGACACCACATCGCGCACAGGCCGGCGGTGGAGAGCCGCTCGGCCGCACGCCCCGGCGGCGTGCCGCTGGCGGGCAGCCTGCAGACGTTGCTGACCAGCAGCGCCTCGCTGCCCATGCCGGCCGCCAGATTGCCCAGCTCCACGACGCGCCCGCGCCCGAAGAGGACCTTCGGCACGGACAGGAAGTCGAAGCCCGCCGGCGTCGTCATGTCTTGTGCTCCCGCAGCCTGCGGACCGTGCTGCGCGCCTCGCGCAGCTCGGCCGGGTCGGCCGCCCACCCGCCCCAGCGGATGCGATAGTACAGCGCCGCCAGGCCCTCCAGCTCCGCCGCGGGAAGCCCCAGGCGCGATGCCGCCATCGCCGCCAGCTCGCGGAGGGTCTGGCCGGGCCGCGGGCGCAGGCCGCGCCGGCGAAGCAGGCGCAGCAGGTCGCTCAGGAACGCCGGTCGCGCCGCCCGGCCGCGGACGCCCGCCCCGCGCCGCCGGCACCGCCGCAGCAGCGTGCCCGCCCCGACGGCCAGGGCGGCGGCGCTGCCCGCCCACAGCACCGCCCACAGGGCGGCCCGGCCGAGGCGCCCGCGCGACAGCAGCTCCTTCATCGCCGCCAGCGCCTCGCCGGCCACGTCGCGCAGGGCCTGCCACGCCGTCGTCGCCGCCGCCCGCAGGCGCGACGCCAGCGCCAGCCGCGCCGCGTCGTCGTAGCCCACCACGCGGTCGTACCAGGCGAACTCCAGGTCTCGGTAGACCTGCGCCGCCCGCGCCAGCCACGAGCGGGAGCGCGCCGCCTCCAGCGAAGCGGCGGGCGTGGCGTCGAGGGTCGTCCAGCCGCCGGCCGGGGCGGCGACCTCCGTCCAGGCGTGGGCGTCGCGCTGGCGGACGACGAACCCGCCGCCCGGGTCGCGTTCGTCGCTGCGGAAGCCGGTGACGAGCCTGGCCCGCACGCCGAGGGCCTGGCACATCACCGTCAGTGCCGAGGCGAAGTACTCGCAGTGCCCGCGGCGCAGGTGGAACAGGAAATCCTCCACGCCGTCGCGGCTGGCGTCGGCGCCGCTCAGGTCCAGGGAGTACTCGTAGCGTTCGGCCAGGCGGGCGGCGAGGCGCCGCGCCACGGCCAGGTCCAGCTCCATGCGGCTCGCGTCGCCGTCATCCGGGTCCGCGCGGCGCGCCAGCAGGTCGGCGCACCACTGCCGCGCCAACTCGGCGACGCCGGCGGGCACCAGCGGTGTCGGCGGCGGCGGCCCGGGCGGGTCGGCACGGTCCACCCACGCCTCCTCCTCGCCGCCCGGGCGGACGTTCAGCACTTCCGCCGTGTAGCGCACCGTCTGCTCGGCCAGCGGGCCGGCGTGGACCTCGTAGGCCAGCGCCCCCATCGGACGGACGCGAAGGGCCGGCGAGTCGGCCTCCAGCCGCGCGCAGGGATAGGCCGTGAACGACGCCGGAAGCAGCGAGGCGACCAGCGACACGTCCAGCCGGCAGCAGCGGGCCAGCAGTCGCTCCTCGGCGCGGACGCGGGCGATCCGCTCCAGGTCGCGTGATCGCAGCCAGCGCGAGGCGGAGTATTCGTCGAAGACGCGCCCGCGGAGGTAGAGGCAGCCGCGGCGGGCCAGCGTCTCGGCGCCCGGCCCGTCCGGGCGCACGTGCATCACCACGCGGTCCGACAGGCTGATGCTGCGTGCGTCGCCGAGGCGGACGGTGTCGGCGAAGCCGCTGGTGCGCATCCGCCCGCCGCGCCCGGCGCCCGCCGCCGGCAGGGCGCTGCGCGGCACCACCAGGAAGAACGCCGCCCCCGTCGCCAGCAGCGCCGCCAGGACCGCCGCCTGGCGCGCCAGCAGCGCCCGGCCCGGCCAGGGCCGGCTTGCGCCCGCGCCGTCGGCGGCGGAATCCATCGCCCGCCTGAGCGTCAGCAGCATGGCCGAGCGGCACAGGGCCGCGACGAACAGCGCCGCCGCGGCGGCGAACCACAGCGCCTGCGTGATCAGCGCCGCGGCCACCATCAGCAGCCAGCCGAGCACGACGATCTGCGCGTAGTCCCGCGGGGCCTTGCGCTCGAAGAGCTTGCACAGCAGGATGACGGTGACGTAGTGGCCCAGCGTGACCAGCAGGTCCTCGTCCAGCAGGACGTGCTTGACCAGCAGCGCCGCCCCGGTCAGCAGCAGGGCCGCGTTCAGCAGAAGCCTGTGGACGTGCACTTCGCTGTTGCGGCAGGCGGCGGCGAAGTGGATTGCCCCCGCCAGCAGCGCGATCAGCAGGTAGAACGGGTTGCCCTCCGCCACGGCGAACGCCGCCGCCGCCACCGTTGCCGTCAGGAACACCGCCCGCTCCAGGCGCCCGCGGCCGGCGTGCAGGTCCGCCTGCGTGTACGCCCGCACCGGCATCAGCGGCCCTCCCGCGGCGCCGGCGGCGCGGCGTTCTCGAACAGCTCGCCCAGGCGGTCGTCGTCGAGCAGCACGGCGCGGCCGCGCACGGCCGGTCCGCAGGCCGGCGCGGCGTTCCACGCCAGGCGCACGACGAACGTCCTCGCGTGGCGCAGGCGCCGGGCGCCCAGGGCGTGCAGCGCGGCCGCCAGCGGGCAGGCGGCGTTGGCGCCGATGCCCGCCAGGGCGTCCAGCAGGCGACGGGCGTGCCCCTCGCCGGCCAGCGGCTCGACGATCACCGGCCCGCCCGGCGAGCCGAACGCCAGCCCGACGCGGAAGCCGCGTGCCAGGGCGTCTTCGGCCAGCGTCGCGGCGAAGCGGATCGCCCGCTCCCGCCGCGCGTCCCGCTCCGCGTCGGCCGACGACGGCATCTGCGTGTCGAGCACCACCCAGACCACGCACGGCTGCGGGCGCGACATCTCCCGCACCACCGGCTGCGCCCGCCCCGCCGAGCGACGCCAGTGAATCCACCGCGGGCTGTCGCCGGGGCGGTACTCTCGCACGCCGTAGAACTCGTCCTGCCCGCCGGGCTGGGCGCTGGGCGGGCCGGAGAGGTCCTCGGCCGAACCGTGCGGGAGGGCCACGCCCTTCAGGCGCCCGCGCGCCGGCCAGACGATCAGCTCGCCCGACTGCTGGAAGCGCCTGCGGGCGGCCGTCAGGCCCAGCGGGAAGGTGGTGCTCAGCGTCACGCCGCTCAGGGCGAAGCGCCCGCGGCGCAGGGCCAGGAACCGCGCGACGGTCCTGGCGGTCGCCCCCGCCGGCAGGTGCGGGCAGAACGCCGGCGGCAGGCGCCCCCCCGCGGCCACCTGCTCGTCGATCCGCAGGCCCAGCGCCGTCCCGCCCCGCCGCACCGACCGCAGGAGGTACTCGACGCGGGCCGTGTCGTACTGCCGGCACCGCGGCGCCGCCTCGCGGCCCACACCCACCGCGCCCACCGTCCGCCGCGCCAGCAGCTCGGAAACGTACAACGCGCCCACCATCGCCCCCAGAAACACGAACAGCATGGCCAACTGGCTGCTCACGGCCACCAGCGCCACCAGGACGGTCGCGGCGAGGAACACCCACCCGGCCGCCGTGGGGGCCGTGTGCGTGCGCAGCACCCAACGTCGCGCGCCGCGCCTCTTCGGCGCCACCGCGGCCGGTTGTGGGTCGGCGCTCATGGTGACTCTCATGCTTCCGTATCGCCCCTTGCTGAAAGCGCCGGCCTTCGTGATCGTGATCGTACTCGTGATCGTGATCGGCCGTTTCCCGGCAGATGCTCGCCGTTCCGGCCGCCTACGTAGGCACGGGCACCTCCGCCAGCAGGGCGCGGAAGGTCTCCTCCGCGGCCGCCGGCGAGCCGTTGCCCATCACCGCGCGCGCCACGAGGCGGTGGGCGCAGACGGCCGGGGCCAGCTCCTTGACGTCGTCGGGCACGACGTAGTCGCGACCGTCCAGCAGGGCCGCGGCCCGCGCCGCCTGCATCAGCGCCAGCGAGCCGCGCGGCGACAGGGCGATGGTCAGCGCCTCGCTTCGCCGCGTCGCCTCGGCGATCGCCAGCACGTACTCCATGATCGCCTCGTCCATGCGCACCTGGCCGGCGCGGTCCTGCAGGGCCGTCACGTCGTCGGCGGTCATCACCGCGCGCAGTTCGGTCAGTCGTGTGCGTGCCGGCTGGGTGCGGAGGATCTCCATCTCCGTCGCGCGGTCGGGGTAGCCGATGCGCACGCGGAGCATGAAGCGGTCGAGCTGGTTTTCCGGCAGGAAGTAGGTGCCCTCGAAGTCGTAGGGGTTCTGGGTGGCGACGACCATGAACGGCGGGCCCAGCGCGTAGGTCCGCCCGTCGGCGGTCACCTGCGATTCGTTCATCGCCTCCAGCAGGGCGCTCTGCGTGCGCGGGGTGGTGCGGTTGATCTCGTCGGCCAGGACCAGGTGCGAGAAGATCGGCCCGGGCTTGAAGACGAACTCGCCGCGCGAGGCCTCGTAGACGCTGACGCCGAGGATGTCGCTGGGCAGCAGGTCGGGGGTGAGCTGGATGCGCCGGAAGGTGCAGTCGATGCTGCGGGCCAGCGCCCGCGTCAGGATGGTCTTGCCCACGCCGGGCACGTCCTCCAGCAGCACGTGCCCCCGCGCCAGCAGCGCCACCAGCACCTGGCGCACCGCATCGGCCTTGCCCAGCACGACGCTCTGGACGTTCTCGCGCAGCGCGGCCAGCTTGTCCGTGTCCGCCATCGCGGTCCTCGTGCCGTCTCCGAGCGCGCATTATACCGCCGCGCGCCGCCGCCTTCCACGCCCGCCGAGCCGCTCCGGACCGCCGCGGCCGGTTGCGTTGCGCCCCGCGAACGCAGACGGCGCGCTACTGGCACAACGCAACCGGCTCCGTGCGCCCGCTGCGTCCGTTGTACCTGGCACCATTGAGGGGTAGGATCTGGTTGCCCGGGCTGCGCAACAGGCGACGCGCAAGGACACGACGACATGCGATGCCGCGCCACAGGAACGCTGAGCAGCACGTCCCGATCCGGCCGTTGGCCCCTCCGGCGATACCCCGTCGCCGTCGGCGCCGCCCTTGCCGTGGCGGGGCAGTTGGCAAGCGCGGGCGCTCCGGCGACCGCAACGGCAGGGCCGCCACCGGCGGCGGTCACCTGGGACCCGGGGAACGCCGAGTACAGATTCACGCTCGACGGGGTGAGGGGGACGTTCCGCGTGCTCTGCCGCAGCGGGCGATTCACGGCGGGCGATATCCCGGGCGTGCACGACGCCACGGGGCGCTTCGTGGATGTCCGCAACCTGAAGCTCGAGGCCGACAGGGTGGCCGGCAAGGTCGTCGTGCCCTCCGCCGACAGCGCGGCGTACGCGCTGGGCCTGGTCGTCCGCGGCGGGCAGGTGGCCGGCACCTGGACGGACGGCATGGGCGGCAGGGGCGCCGTCGCCGGCACGCTGAGCTTCCCCATCGCCAGCCAGGAAGACATCGGCTGGTTCGAGACCGCGCGGCTGGGGATCGGCCAGCACTGGAGCATCTCCTCGGTCAGGTACTGCAGCAATTCGCCGAGCTGGGCGATGCAGTCCAGGCAGTGCACGAAGGAGCAGTACGAAGCGCAGATGAAGGACTTCCGGGCGCAGAACTTCGACCCGGCGGCCTGGGCCAGGCTCTTCCGGGAGGCGGGGGCCTTCTACTACATCCCGTACGTCAAGCACCACGACGGCTTCTGCATGTGGGACACGCACACCCACGACTACAAGGTGACCAGGACCCCCTGTGGCCGGGACGTGATCGGCGAGCTGTACGCCGCGTGCCGCAGGGAGGGTCTCAGGATCGGCGTGCGGTTCTCGCAGGCCGACTGGCACATCATGCCGCTGGACATGTGGCCGGCCGGGGCGGGGTTGCATCAGCGCCTCGCGGGGGCGGACCTGGACGAGTTGGCGCGGCACTTTGGCAAAGACGGCGCCGCGGCGATCAAGGTCAAAGGCAGAGAGGTCACCGCCGGGCAATACGAGCGGTTCGGCGTCTACCAGAAGGTGTGGAAGGAATACCGCCCGATCATGATGAGGCAGTACGAGGAGTTGCTGACGAAGTACGGGCGCATCGATCTGATCGGCGGGGATGGCGGGTATCCGGTCAGCGCGGCCGAGCAGGTGGAGATGGCGAAGAAGTTCCGCGCCTGGTCGCCCGGCATCGTGTTCGGCTCGCGGGTGTTCTTCAACTGCCCGGTGAAGTTCGACACCCCGGTCTACGAGTGGCCCGGCGAACGCCCGAGGCCGGACACGGAGGTGCTGCCTCCCGGCGCGCGTGTGCCGGAGGTCTGGCAGAGCTACACGCACTGGGGCAACGGCCCGCGCCGGGGCGACACGAGCCGCCCGTTGCCAGAGCTGGTCACCGAGAAGGACCTCGAGGCTGAGGGCCCGACGGGCGTCGGGCTGCTTGTGCGCTGCGCCTCGGTGGGATGGAACCTGCTGTACGACGTCGGCCCGCACGACACCGGGGACCTTGCAGCCGTCAACATCGCCCATCTGCGGGCGCTGGCGAAGTACATGAAGGCCAATGCCGAGTCCATCACCGGCACGTGGGGCGGGCCGTACCAGCCGTGTTGGCTCACGACGGCCGACAAGGCCAGGGGCCTGAGCGGATTCGCCTGGGGCACGTCGCGCAAGGGCGAGAGGATCTACCTCCACGTGACGGACTGGAACGGCAGCCAGACCGTGCACCTGCCCCCGCTGCCGCAGCGCAAGGTCATCGCCGCCACATTGCTGGCGACGGGCGAGCCGGTGCTGTCCAGGCAAACAGACCAGGCTCTGAGCGTCACCGTGCCGGCCGGCAAACGGCAATGGGTGGACACGGTCATCGTGCTCAGGCTCGACGGTTCAACCGAGGACCTGCCCATTGTGCCCGTTCCCGCGGTCCGCCCGGCCGGCAAGTGACAGAGGGGATGATCTCGACGGGCCGCTTTCTTGGGCCGACCGTGATCTGGCTGGCCGGCTCGTCGCGCGCCACGCCGGCGGTGATGGAGAAGATCCTGCCGGCCGTGGAAGCCGACCTGGCCGTGCTGACCGACGCCGGAGAATTGGCCCGCCTGAACGAGGCCCAGCGCGCAGAGGCGGCCCAGACCGCCGCGGGCGTGCGCGTTGCCGTCGCGAAGCTCAAGGCCGCCATCGCCTCCCGCCCCGCCGCGGCGGTTCCGGGTGCGAGCGAATGAGCAGTT
>Ga0172363_10004979_pt1 | contig 10714 bp, 8 predicted proteins | sample LakKivs2_kivu2a2_FD_114541 | JGI IMG/M metagenome (GOLD analysis project Ga0172363, IMG submission 114541) | Sediment microbial communities from Lake Kivu, Rwanda - Sediment s2_kivu2a2 | ecosystem: Environmental > Aquatic > Freshwater > Lake > Sediment | place: Rwanda: Western Province, Lake... | reverse complement strand
ATCGTTACAGGAATCTTTCTTTTTAACAACCCGGAAGATAGCTACGTGCTCAACGATGTTGGGAAAAAGTTAGATGGGACACACAAGATAGCAGAATGGTCGATAAGTAAGGAAGGCAAAGATGAGAGTCAGGAAAAGAATTACCGCCAGAGTGACTATCATCGGCATCCTGAATCCGTAGAGTATGGATTTGGTAGCAGAGCAGATTGGAGACGGATGCATGACAAGGCCAGAGAAGAGGTTAACAGGCAGGTTGGCCGCGATTCCATAAAGAAAAGTAGATGTAACCAGGATGGCCACTTTAATTCGGATGCTCATCTTGCGCGTGATAAGAAGAACGAAGGCCGACGCGGCTATGACGAGCATGGTGATGAACTTGGGACGAAGGATAAATTCCATAAAGCTCTGGCTGGTCTGTCTGCCATCACTCTGTTGCTGCGCCATGAGGACGGAATTAAGGATAAGGAAAAGCAGGGAAAATGTGAGGGCGGTAAGAAGATAAATTTTTCTCAAAAGATTGTCCACCGGCTCAACACTCCTTTTCTTATTAGCTCGGTATTTTCCCTGATTCTTTTGGAAAAATAAAGGGGGAGGGGGCAGATGGAAAATGAGCTCGGTGCCAGGGTCTTATTTATCAACAGCTACATGTTTTGCGGACAAAGTTTATTTCGACACGGATAGAAGTAGAATAACCGGCTCTGTTCGGCTCATAATAGATGAACTGCCTCTGGCTGTGGCCTTTGGACACTAAAGACGACAGGGTGCATGGCGTATCTGCCCTTATTTCAAGCGACCCTTATCCTGGTTGGAGCCACCTGAAGAGCCGCCCGGAGAACCACCACGCCAGGGCACAGCTTCGTTATTCTCTTCTACCGAAATGTAGCCATAAAGGGACCGTCCGGTTAAATTGGCAATGGTTAAAGTATAATCGCGGTCGTGGAAGCCCGGGACTTCGAACACTCTTTCACCCGAAGGGTTACCATTACTCCCGCCGGTGCCGGACATCCAGACGAAGGGAACGTCCAGAGTGTTCAGAGTGGAAATCTTGACTACAATAGGGTCGCCGACAAAGGGCGACTTAACTCTGTAGATTTTTGTAACGCTGTATATGCCTTTGTCCGGGTCAAGCGTGAAGCCAAAAATTTCTTTGCCTCCACAGAGCACCCGCTCGACATTGTAGTAAAGCTTATAAAAGGTCATACCGGACGCGAACCATAGCTGTGGTTGAATTCTTATCGGCATTGATTTTAACATCGTTGGAGGCGCTTCTGTACCCGCCCCGCTACCTGCCCCTGGTATGTCTCTCTGATCCCAATCTGCGTCACCGCCTTGCCGAATGATTACCTGTCGAGTTTGTATGTGGTCATCCGGGTCAATGCAAGCCATAAGCTTGCTGAAGAAGGCTTCCAGGTCAGTGAAGACAGAGATAAAAGATTGTAGCACGGTGAGTGGCAGAAAAAGAATTGCCTTAAAGCCCTCTTTCCAGTTGCCCTGTAAGAAATCCATCAGGATTGGACCGGCCACTTCAATGGCCATTACGACCAGAAAAATCTCAGGATTTCCAGCGCTGAGATAGTTAATAACATCAGCAAAACTCTTGCCGGAGAAAATCATTCCCAGAATGATAAGGTCTGTTTTTATTTTACCCAGGGAGTCGTTAAGCTGACTCAACATGGATTCATCGAACTGACCGGAAAAAATCATATCAAGGATGACCACGGCCTGAGGTGGAATAACCTGTCCCAGGGCAACCTCGATTGCATCTCTTACATAATCTTTTACTGCTGCTTTTATTTCATTGGTCAGAGTCTGTCTGAGCTGACTGACGGCATCCTGATAGCCAGATACAACTTGACCCTTGCTGTAATCTTCTTCATAAAGGTCGAGCAAAAGAGTGGCTTGAGTGTTATAGAGAAGCTGTTGAAAAACGAACTTGTCGTAGCTTCTGAAACCAACCAGGTCTCCAGCGTCGATTCCGCCGTAAGTAGAAGTAGCTTTGGTACTGACGTTATAAAGTTTTCCCGCAGCCAGGTCCGCGCTGTAGACAGAGTCCTTAGCGTCGAATCTCGGCAGAATGGTCTGAATCACCAGATAGGCTTCGTCAGGCGAACGTTCGTTTTTGCCCACGCATTCAAGGCGGTCTAATTCAACCTTGTATTCATCGTATTCATAAACCTGGTGTTGAGAATTCAGGTCAGGGATGTATGGCTTGAGCTGACCCGGGTCAAATTTTTCATTAAGATTCACCTGAAGGTTTGAGGTGAAATTGGCAGGCTGAATGAGTTCCTGGAGCTGATTCAAGACTTCGGCCTGGATTGTCCTGTAACCGGGCTTCTGAGCAAGCTGGCTGACTATGTTATTTATTTTCAGCTTATTCTCCTTTGAAATCTGAGACTGGGGAGTCAAAGCCGCAGTCCTGCCCGAAGTTAAGGCTCTGGTCACAGCTGGACGAGATACGCCTGAAGCTTTCCAGGCGAAATCCGGATTTTGCGGACTTGATGAGACGCGGACAGCCTCGCGGATGTTTTGCTCAAAGCCAGGATCTATAGCATTTACGATTAATTTACCCAGCTGAATCCTTTCAGCCTTGTTATTTATATTGAAACGACCGATGTTCTGGCTTAAAAACGGAACCTTTCTTTCTGCTGCCAGGCTCCTGTAGGCTTCGCTTACCTCCTGAAGGCTTGAAGAAACCTGGCGGCTTCGAAGCGATTTCGGGTTTGCGGCAAGTTCTTCGAGTCTCTGAAAAAACAGGGGGATGAGAATTGGAGCCAGTTTGTTTTCTGCTGAAAGCTTTTCAATTCTGTTTTTCAGCCGGGTGCGGAGGGCTTCGCGTTTTTGAGCCTGGAGTCCGGCCTGTATCTGTGCGAGCTCTTCCCTGGAATAGCCTTTCGATTCTTGAACTTCAAAATACTTTACGGTAAGAGATTTGGCCTCAGACACCCCGGAGACTTTCTTCTCCTTAGTCCCAACTTTGGCAGTTGGAACAGTTTTTTTTGCCTGGACCTGCGGTGTTTCAGCGACTGGTGCCGCTATTGAGGTTTCGGGTGAGAACGTATAGCGAACAGAGCCCTGCACCTGACCGCTGCGGTTGAAATTAACCACCGAAATCTTCCAGCTCTTTCCGAGTTCGACCAAAGTCGAACTTATTTTGAAGCTTAAGGCAAGCGGGCTGGGTCCATCTTTACGGGCATAATACTGAGCCCGGCCCGGTCCGTTGAGGATTATGGCCAGGGCTGAAGATGCTTCCTGCCAGGCAGCCTCGACTTTGAGGTCTCCAGGTTGGGCGATTTCAATCTCTATTACTTTTCTCTCACCAGCTGGAAGGACAAATTCTGATGCTTTGGAAACAGCCTGCGGCTGAGGCCCTCCGCCAGATTGAACGGGCAAGAAAAGCAGACTCAAAAAAGCAGCGGCAAGAAAGCTGGCGGTTCCTTTATAAGTGATAACTTTCCCCTCAAAAATTCGCCTCATCATTATTCCTCCTTTTTTGTTAATATCAGAAAAAGAAGAAAAGATTATGACCGCCGCAGGAAATACCTGGAATATTATATCCGTTTGTGTCTGAGGAGAGGATTTTTACCCTCCGACATATCTTTTAAAAGCATGCCAGGGACTTGTCAAGAATATATTTTTGGTTAAAGGTTTATAATGAAAGGAGCGGAAAACCAGACTGTTTAAAGTGTGTTCAGTTTTCTTGAGGCCTGCCCGGACCTTCTTCTTAAATCGCCTTGAATATCCGAGCCTTTGAGTGTAGATTTCAGCATATAAAAAAATTATCGTGCCGGAGGAAATATAAATGAAAACCATCGGACTTATCGGAGGTATTAGCTGGGAATCATCTCTCGAATACTACAGAATTATGAATGAGGCTGTTCGAGAAATCCTGGGCGGATATCATTCTGCCAAATGCATTATGTACTCAGTTGATTTTGCCGAGGTTGAAAAACTTCAGCGCGAAGTGCACTGGGACAGAGCCGCAAAGCTTCTCACAGACATTGCCCGGAAATTGGAAAATAGCGGGGCAGACCTTCTTGTTATCTGCGCCAATACCATGCATAAGTTTGCGGATTCAATTCAAAAAAGCATCCAAATCCCTTTACTGCACATTGCTGATGTAACAGGCGAAAAAATAAAAGACAGAGGGCTCAAGAAAGTGGGCTTGCTGGGAACCAGGTTTACGATGGAAGAGGATTTTTATAAAGAGCGATTAATCAGAAAATACGGGCTGGAGCTCATAATCCCTGATAAAAAAGAGCGTCAGCTCATCCACGAGGTTCTTTTTGACCATGTGCGAACGGGAAAAATAGACCAGAGTTCGAAGGACATTTTTAAAAAAATCATCCGCGGACTGGAGGAAAAGGGTGCCGAAGGTATCATCCTGGGATGCACGGAAATTCCTTTATTCGTTAAACAGGAGGAATATGAGCTCCCGTTGTTTGATACTATGATGATTCATGCCCGGGCGGCGGTTGAGTTTGCCCTGAGCGGAAATCCGCAATTGCCGTTCTAAAAAAAATGACTTTTAACCCTGTGAACGATCTTGCGACGGTTCTAAAAATAGAAGGAAAGACCATAATAATCAAGGTAAAACTGATACCTGCCCACAAGGGTCTTTATAATCATCAGGCGGCTCGGACGTCCCATTTCTCATATGGTAAGCGGCTGGGGGGAGCATCAGATTCCTCCCATCAAATGTCTGATTTCGGATGGGAAGTCGACCAGGGTATGGCAGATAAGCGGGCTCAGCGTGTTCCTCGTCTTCCAGTAGCTAAGGGTGATAATGCTGCCAGCGATAAAGACCATTAAGACCGTTAAACTCCCCTCAAGCCGTCCTTTACTCCAGTAGTTATAGTGCCAGAGGGCAAAACCGAGGTTGCTGACTATCAGAGCCCGTTTCCAGTCCCATTTTCTTGCCAGACGGTCAAACAGAAAACCGATAAAGACCAAGACTTCTATAATTCCTTCATAGACCACATAAAGGTATTCAACGAGACGGTCAAGAAAGGGTCTGATGACCTCCTGAGAGACTGCTCCTGAAGGAACGACCATTTTTTGTGCTATTGGCATGAAAACGAGAAATTGAAAGGCGGCTTCAACAGCCAGAGCAAGAGAAAAAAATAAAAGGGCCCAGAGAAGATTCTGGCCGATGTTCCGGAAACTGAGGTTGAAGCCGGAAAGGAAACTCTCATTCTCCGAGTAGCGGACATAGGCACAGGTTACAAGCAGGATCAGGGCCATCTCCACGGCTGGCCAGATGTTATGATTGACCTTTTTTAAATCGATAATCTGGTTAAGCCTGGGAGTCAGTTCGTTTATCGCCAACCAGCTCAGATAGATTCCAAATAGCTTCCATAAATTGACATCTCCTTTTTCCTGCCGCATCTCATCTCCGTATTTGGCGCCTAACTGATTCTTACCCGGCCTCAATCATAATTACGAATTATAATCAATCTGGTTTTCTTCAGACGTCAGGTGAGTTTCGAAATGAAGTCCCGGAAGAAACTGTCCAGGATAAAACGGTCAGGCGTGGATTCAACTTCGGAATAGGCAAATTTTGATATTCTGAGGATGACCACAAGATTTTTCTCCTTTACGTTCATCCGGGCAGCCTGGAAAATTCCTTTATTTAGAATAAAACTTTCTTTTTTCTGGTTGGAATCTTTAGCCGTGAACAGCCCCCAGACCCGGTCAATTTTTTCCCCTGCTGCATGAAAACTTTCAAAGCCCAGGCTCTTGACGGTGACGATTTCTGGCAGATTTTCGACTTCTTTGATCAATCGCTCCATGGTCTTCTGCTCAACGCCCATGACGATTTCTTCACTCTTCTGGTCCAGGGGTGACCATTTAAGAGTGACTGTAATATTCTGGCCGAAGCCAGGGACAGCACGGAGCCCGTTTTCTTGCTTATGATTCCTTCATAATCTGGAAAGGGTGCATAAAAAGGGCTATCGAACACGAACCATCTCTCGGGATAGAAAAACGAAATCTCGTATTTTTTTGAGATGAATCTCTTTGTCAGGTCGGGAAAATGTTTTACAGGGGCACCGTTATGACATTCGAGAGTCATGGCCGAGCGCTTCTCATCTTCAAAGTCGGATTCCGGCGTCATCGGACTTCTCCTTAACGGTCATTTGCCCCTGGCTTGAAAGGATTCAAAAACGACCAGGTCCTCCAGTTTCTTCTTCTGTGGTGTGTCAGGCCATTTTTCCGGGATTCCGATCGGGGTAAAACAGATCAGGCGATAATCGTCCGGGATGCTGAAAAATTTTTTCATCTGCTCCTCGGGGAAGAAGGTGGTAAAAAAGCCGGTTCCGTATCCGAGGGCGCGGGCGGCTATCATTAAATATCCTGCAGCCAGAGCGCCATCGGTCATCACATAATTCGGATATTTTTCGCGGCCGTCCACAAGAACAGCTACATAGACAGGAGCCGAGAGGATGCCTTCAAGAGTATTCTTGACTTTCTTTTCAACTTCACTCAGTTCCTGCCCGGCGTCTTTTTTCCGCTGTTTGTAAGCTTCAAGAAACCAGGTTTCAGCTTCCTCTTTCAGGAGATCGAGCTTCTGACGGTCCTCAACCACGAGAAATTTCCAGGGCTGCTGATTTCCGGCCGTCGGTGCGGACCGTGCCGCATCTAGGATCTTCCAGAGATGTTCTTTTGGAACCGGCGTGGACAGGAAACGGTGAACGGTGCGTCTGTTGATGAATGTGTCAAACAGAAAATTCTGTTCTGGGGTGTATTTGATGTCCGGGTTGGCTTCAGAAAAACTCCTGCTGATGGGCGTGCAGACATCAACCACAGCCTTCCACATACCGTCTTCGCGGTGAAAAATAAGAGTAAAGTAAGAGTCCAGAGAATATGTTTTTCCTCCCGGGGTTCTTCCCTGGTAACGATAGATAGCGTTGGTGTAGCCATAGTCCTGCCCTTCAACAGCTTCAAGAAGCTCGAAAGAGATGCTCCAGTCTTTCTCTGCAAACCATTCTTCATGGAATTTGTAATATCCCTCACGCGAATCAATCAGCCTCCCTCCAGAGGTCAGGAAAAAGAATTTGTCATTGCTGGTAACAGTGGTGAAAAGGCCTTTAATGTCTGACTTCAGTATGGCCTCAGTATAAATGGCAAAAGTTTCTTTGACGCTCAGCCCGGGGCGATTCTGGGGGAGGCCCGGTCGACTGTTTAAAAAGAACAAAGCACAGAAAAGGCCTGTCAAAATGATTGATTTCTTCATTTCTTCTCCTTGATGATTTCGCTGTGCCTTCTTTTTTACTTTCAACGCGCCAGCAAGAAGTATGCCAGCGAACCCCGGGGGAAGGAGCCTTCTGTTGCCATGATTTGTAAACTTATTTAACACAAAAAAGTTTACAAAAGCGTAATTGGGGGCGAAAGAATGCAAGACAATAGCCTGAAGAATAATGGCCCCGGAACTTTTATCTTTCGGGGCTGTTTTCATTGTTTTCGCCCCTTTTCAGCACATCATAGAGAACCGGCTGTTGAAATAAGGGGAATCTTTGAAAGCGTCAGGTCGACTATGACTCGCAGGAACCATACACGCCAAAATATGGTGAGATAGTCGAAAGGTTGATCACTGTCATCGAGGCAGAAGAAGGCGAACCTTTCTCTATCAGACGAAAAGAGAACAAGGCGGTTGGAAGGAGAACGAGAGAATATCACGAAACGGATTAAAAAATTGGCCGGGCTAAATAATTAAGAAATTGGCTGTTGATTAAGGCCAATTGTGAAGCTAAACTCATTATTGATGATATGCGTCAAACCATGGAGGAGCTGACCGACATGCTTTTAAAAATCGATAAAACAAGGCCGGTGCCGGTTTATAAGCAAATAATCTCTCAAGTGAAGACTCTTATTGAGGAAGGTGTGCTTGCGGCCGGCCACGCCTTACCCTCCACCAGGGCTCTGGCCAGAAAACTTGGGATTAACCGCTCAACCGTATACCTGGCGTATGAGGAACTTCAAGCACAGGGATATTTAGAAAGCAGACCGGGCTCTTATAATATCGTTTTTAAAAGAAGGAAAGAAGTTAGTTTTCAGCCTGAGAGCCGGAGCATTATCTCCTGGGATAAACTCTCCTCTGGCAGAGCCAATGATATATATGAGACATTCTTACGCTTTTCTCCCGAAAGATGTGCCTTGTCCCTGTCTGGACAGAGGATGATCAATTTAGCTGCCTTAGACCTTGACCCGAGGCTTTACCCCGTAAGAGAGTTTCGAAAGTGCGTCAATCAGGTTCTGCGGAGTTTTGGACCGGGATCCCTTGAGTACGGCGCCCACAGAGGTTATAAGCCCCTCCGAAATTACATCTCGCAGAGACTCCGGCTCCACGGAATCTCTGTTTCGGAGGAAGAAATTCTGATCACCAACGGCGCCCAGCAAGCAATTGACCTTATCATCCGCGTTCTTGCAGGGAAAGAGAAAAAAGCCGTGGTCGAATCTCCGACTTATGCCCAGGTTATACCTCTACTCAAATATTACGGGATGAAGATAATCGGCATTCCCATGAAAGAAGATGGAATGGACCTTGCTGCTCTGGAGAGAGTTCTGAAGAAAGGAAAGATAAGATTTGTTTATACAATTCCGAACTTTCAAAACCCCACAGGATTAACATCCACACATGCTCACCGGGAGAAGCTTCTCGGCCTCTGCCTCGAGCATAAGGTTCCCATTATTGAGGACGGCTTTGAAGAGGAAATGAAATATTTCGGTCGAGTTGACCTGCCCATCAAATCCATGGACGAGAAAAAAATTGTCATCTACCTCGGGACCTTTTCCAAAGCGCTTTTTCCTGGCTTGCGGATCGGCTGGGTGGCAGCAGATAAAGAGTTTATCGAAAGAGCCACGGCCATAAAGAGATTTTCTGACCTGACGAGCAACAATTTTGCCCAGGTCGTGATGTCCAATTTCTGCACCGGAGGATTCTACGACCTCCATCTGAAAAGACTCCACAGGGCATTCCGGAAAAGAATGCTCGCTGCTCTGGAATCTATGGACAAACATTTCCCTGATTGCGTACGCTGGACGCGTCCAGTTGGCGGATACACAATCTGGGTAAAATTGCCGCGAAAATTCACCGAAAAAGAGCTGGGAGAGTTTCTTTCTCCTTATGGAATCACCGTCTCTCACGGGAGTTATTATTTTCCGAAACCGGGTCCTTCTGAATATTTCCGCGTCTCCATAGCGAGTCTCAATGAGGAAGAAATAAGAGAGGGCATAGTGAGGCTGGGAAAGGCTCTCAAGAATTTACTCAAAATTTCAGAAGAGCGGAAGTAAAGCAAGAAATGCTACTCGAATTGCAGAAAGGAATTATCTACGGGCCGGTTCACTCGAGACGGCTGGGGATATCCCTGGGCATAAACCTTCTGCCGGCTTCGGCCAAAGCCTGCTCTTTTAATTGTGTTTATTGCCAGTACGGATGGACAAAATTCCACATGGCGAGAGTCTCGAAAACGGATTTCGCCTTGCCATCTGTAGAAGAGGTTGCGGATTGCCTTAGAAATACTATAAGAGGCCTTCCTCTGAAGCCGGCTTATTTGACTTTCTCTGGAAACGGCGAGCCTGCCATGCACCCCGATTTTGAGCAGATAGTGGAAGCAGTCGTTGAAGTCCAGAAAGAACTGGCTCCAGAGGCAAAAACTGCCATTCTCTCCAACTCAAGTACTGCTGACAGACAGAATATACGGCGAGCGCTGGCTAAGCTTGATGTAAGAATAATGAAACTGGACTGTGGTTCAAAGGAAACATTCCGGCGATATAACCAGCCGTGCAGAGCAGTAACCCTCGAGTCCATCACCATGGGCTTGATAAAACTCTCTGCCGAAACGCCCGTTTTTATCCAGGCTCTTCTCTCCTCGGGTGATAATGGAAATTTTGGGGCTGAGAATGTTCGCGAATGGATTGAGCGGTTAAAGAGTATTAAACCCGCGTTTGTTCAGATTTACACGCTAAACAGGGGATTTCCTGGGAAGAGCCTGCGACCGCTGAGCAAAGAAGAGCTTTCGTGGGCAAAAGCCCAGGTTCTTGGAGCTGGAATACGGGCAGAAATTTTTTAGTTAATAGCGCGTTTCATTTTACTTTGCTTGCTGGACAGTCCAGTTTGGTCAGCTATTTCCGTCTCTAATGGACAGGAATTGTAAAGCGCGGCTCGGATGGAGACCGGCGGTGTGGCGGTCGCAAATCAGGTCGGACATCCAGAGCCCTGATGAATCTAAAAAATTGCCAATACGTCGCCTAAAGGCTTTTGTTGAAAATACCAGAGAGCTTGTAGGTCTTGTAAAGGCTGAAAAAGGAGCGCGGCGTAGACTTTCATTTGAGCCTGTGAAAAGCAGAACTTGGCGCTATTATCGTGTTTTTATTTTTTTGTGAACCTTGTTGGCAGGTTTTTCGTTTATATAGAAGACATGAAAAAACTACCTAAAAAGGAATTGCAGATAAAATGGGTAAAAAAGCACTTTTTTTGGTTCTAATCGGTATTTTTCTTCTTAGTCTGACCTTCAATTTGACAGCGGGTACCAGCAATAAGACCACAAATAAACCCCCTGGGATCGACAAAGAGGCTCTTAAGAAAGCTCAGGAACAGAAAGTTGTCAGAGCCATCAGGATAAATGGCTCAATAAATCTGGACGGAATACTCCAGGAAGAAGTATGGAAAGCAAATGAGCCAGCCACGGATTTCTTACAGAGAGACCCGAATGACGGT
>Ga0172363_10004978_pt1 | contig 10715 bp, 8 predicted proteins | sample LakKivs2_kivu2a2_FD_114541 | JGI IMG/M metagenome (GOLD analysis project Ga0172363, IMG submission 114541) | Sediment microbial communities from Lake Kivu, Rwanda - Sediment s2_kivu2a2 | ecosystem: Environmental > Aquatic > Freshwater > Lake > Sediment | place: Rwanda: Western Province, Lake... | reverse complement strand
GGCAGCAGAAAGGGTATTGATTGTTCCGAACATAACAAGCAAGATCATCAGTTTCATGATCAGACTTGCTATTTTACCTGATGATAAAACAACTTGTCTCAGTTTTTTAATCATGCTTTAATGTATTAGGGTTAAAAATTAAATAAAAGAAATACTTCTTAAATTGTCAGCTCTTTATTAATATGTTCAGTCTGATATTTTAAGAAAGCAGGTTAGAGAATTATAACCTGTTCAGAGTAACAAAATGATTAGGTAGTTTTCTTTGGATCATAGGCAGTCAGGTTAGTGATTAGACATCAGGTTAGTTTAATTATTTATATTTTCAGGTTAACGTCTGTCATTTTTATATGGTCGGTGACCAGATAAAAACACCCCAATTTATATAAAAAGAATTAATCGTACAAATTAAAATCAAATTTTCTTTTACCGTATCTTTAACACCATGCCAACAGAAGCCGTGATACTTGCCGATGGCGCTTTCCCGCAGCATGAGATACCGCTGGGATATCTAAGGAATGCCGGTTCAATAATCTGCTGCGACGGGAGCGCTGAGAACCTGCTTGATGCAGGCATGATGCCTTATGCCATTGTCGGTGATATGGATTCATTGAGTGCAGAACTGAGAAACAGGTTCGCGGACCGTATATATATAGATGACAGCCAGGAGATAAATGATCTGACAAAAGCCGTTCAGTGGTGTCATAATTACGGATATCAGGATATAATAATTCTTGGGGCAACAGGTAAAAGGGAAGATCATACGATCGGGAATATCTCCCTGTTAGCCGAATATTCGGAATATGTCAATGTAAGAATGATCACCGACACCGGGATATTCATCCCTTTTCGCAGCAACTGCAAGGTTGATTCATATCCGGGTCAGCAGGTCTCTCTCTTTTCAATCGATCCTTCCACTGTGATCACTTCATCGGGATTACTCTATCCTCTTGAGCGTAAAATACTGAAGAACTGGTGGATGGCAACCCTGAACGAAGCCGCAGGCGATCATTTCGAGCTCAGATTCGAAGGGGGGCCGGTGATAGTTTATCTGAAATTTCAACCCCCCCAACTCCCCTGATAAATACACCCCCCATCCCCCCTTTAAAACCCATCCCCCAACCCCCCTGAAGGGGGGCTATAAACCCGTTACTGTTGATATTTTGCTTATAACCAGATATTTAACCCCCTTCAGGGGGTGGTCCCGCCTCAGGCGGGACCGGGGGTAGTTTGCTTAAGGGAGATTAATTCTCTGATCATAAGCAAAATATCGATAGTTACACGGATTAGCCCCCCTTTAGGGGGGTGGGGGGGCTTCACATTAGGGGGCATGTGGGGTCATCTCTTCTTTCACCAGGTTTATAAGCTGAACCCTGCTTCTGACATTGACCTTTATATAGATCCTGTGAGTATGATCCTTGACAGTCTGCAGACTGATGAATAATATATTGGCTATCTCCTTGTTGCTGAGTCCGTTGCATATCTCCCTGACTATATCTGTCTCACGAGGGGAGATGTCATATTTCCTGCAGAACCCTTCAAGAGAAGGATCTGCAGAAGCATCTTCCGAAACACCTGAAACCAATGTCCCGTAGGTAAGATATACCGGCAGAAAGCTGTTTCCGGCAAAAAAGACAAAGACAAATCCTGCTGAGATAAGGGGATCAGCATCAAAATAATAGAGAAGAATACATTGCAGAAGCATTGAAATCATTATTCCCGTGCTGATCTTTATCCTGTCGTAGCCGTGTATAAATGATTTATTTTCTGATTTAAGCAGAATGAGAGCAGAAGAGGTTGCTGAATAAATGAAATTCATCAGGATGAAATAGTACCTGATCATCATTATCGGTTTAATGGAAATTTCCCGGGTCAGGAGCATGCCAATCAGGAAAATTGCCGTAAAATTGATAACCAGGAAACCTGAAAGGCTCCATTTTGTGAATTTCCTTCCTGAGGCATTACCAGCGAAACGGATAAGCATGAGCCAGGCGAAAACCAGGAACGGAAGCCCGAGGAGAATGGAAATATCCGAGAACTTTTCAATCAGATCCTGCTGGATTAAAGGCTGCAGGTATGCCTTGATTACAACCTGCCCCCAGATGCCGTAAAATCCGAAAGTGAAAATGAATACAAGAAAATAAAGAAGAGATGAAAATATATCAGCCCTGGACCTGTTCCTGAGACGGACGGCCAGGATTATCCCGATTGCTGCAAGAGCAACCGATACTATGAATATGAGGTATATGAGATATTTGAACATATATTATATAAAGGTATTTCAATTATTCCGGATTGCGGATTGCGGATTGCGGATTTTTTATTTCACCCGGCATCCCATCCTGCCCACACCCCTGATCCCCCAGGGGGGCCAGCCCCGCCTGACTAACCGGGCACCGAGCACCAAGCACACAATACTAAAGTATTGCCCTCCATACTAAAGTAGGAAAATAAAAAATCACTACAATAGTATTGAGTCCGTCATTTTATAGGGGTTTACATTTGCTTATTATGTAAATGTACTCATCCCCCCATCCCCCTTCTCTGGTAAACCAAAGAAGGGGGTGACTCCCCTCTTTACTTCAGTAGAGAGGGGATGCCGAGCGGAGCGAGGCAGGGGTGAGTACATGAGACAAAATGAATAATTTTAATACACTATAACTATTTTATTATTGTTAACCGATACACATTAATTTTAAAATTGAAGAAATGGAAACACAAAATGAATACAAATTGGTTCCTTCATTCGGAGGAAGCTTCGGAACCGGATGGAAAGTAATGGCAGATAACTTTCTCAGACTATTCCTTGTGGTGATTGTAATGGCAGTTGTAACGGGGCCGTTCAGGATATTTCAGTTCCATTTCAATGCTGATGATCTGCATGGATTCCCGTGGCACTGGACTGATAACCTGGATAATTTCATCAACTGGGCTTCCATAGGAATGTTTGCAGCCTTCTTCGGCCTGCTTGCTCTCCTGTACGCGTTTCTTGTTGTGCCTGTATTTCAATATGGCACAGATATGATCTTTGTTCAGGCTGCAAGGAAAATCAAACCCGATTTTGAACTGCTTGTAAGGGGATTCTGGCAAAACTACCTTCATATAATCCTGGCAAACCTGCTGGTGACCGCCCTTGTGGTAATCGGATTATTCGCACTGATAGTTCCCGGGATAATTATAGCATGCCGGCTCGTTTTTGTGTCCTATATTGTAATGGATAAAAAACTCGATCCGATAGAAGCGGCTGAATTAAGCTGGAAACTCACCCGTGGTCACGGGTGGACGATCTTCTTCATGGGATTTGTATCCTTTTTCATAATCTTCTTCGGCCTTATCCTGATGATTGTAGGTATTTTCCCTGCCATAATGTGGGTATCGAGCTCATTTGCATCTCTTTACCAGGCAACTCTGAAGGAGAAGGAAAAACCTGTCGAAGTAGCGGCTTGAAGAAGGCTGTAGATGCTGTAAAGGCTATAGAGGCTATAAACCATTTAAAGCCTCTAAAGCCTCTAAAGCTTTCTTCCTTAATATGTTTTCACCTGCCGTGAGCGTGTGTTCCGGCAGGTTTTTTCTTTGGCACACGATTTGCCCATATTATGGAAATTTTGTAACTTTACAATTTGTTCCTTAATATTCTTAATTATGAAAACCAGAACTATATTTTTAGCCATTCTGTTGATGTTCACGGTTCCCGTAATAACCAGTGCACAGGTGGGAAATTTGCTCAAGAACAAGGCAGGACGTGTTATAAACGCCGGGGCCAAAGTGCTGAGCAAAGAGGCTGATAAAAAGATAGACTCGGCTGCAACAAAAGAGGCCGAAAAAGCTGTGGCCAAATCCCAGGAAAACAAGGCGCAGAATCAACAGGAAGTTACAGAACAGGGACAGGCTGCAGACCAGGCTGCTGAAGGGGGAAATGCAGGCGAACGCGGTAACAGGCAAACACAGGGCGGATTCAACCTCGGAGGAATTATGGGCGGAGGCAAGGTCACATCAAAGTACAACGAGTCCTACTCATTCAATAACAGGATATACTTCGAAACGGAAATGTACAATGACAAGGAAGTAGTAAAAATGAATTACTTCATTTATTTCAGCGATGACCTGCCGAATGCCGGATTCGAATCAAAGATGGTAAGCAATACAGAAGAAGGGAATGTTCAGATGAACTCTGCATTTGTATTTGACGGGGGAAATAAGTCTTTTATTATGATGACTGATATGGGCGGAATGAGGATGGGTATTATCAGTGAGGTACCCGATGAAACAGAAGCAGAAAGCCAGGGGCAGAAAGATCAGGGAAAAACCACAATTACCAAAACCGGCAAAACAAAAACCATTGCCGGATACAAATGTGATGAGTTTAAATATGTTGAAGAGCCATCCGGGGATAATGGTTTTATCTGGGCAACAAAGGATCTCAGGCTGAAGGCAGATAAGCGTGTATATTCAAAGGCTGGTCTTTCAGGATTTTACGGAAATCCTGAACTTGAGAATGGAATTACTCTGGCTATGGAGTCATATAACAAAAAGGGTGAGCTGGAAATGAAACAGGAAGCCAAAGAGGTAAACCTGGGCTATCAACACTCCATATCAACAACCGGATACTCATTCCGGCAGATGAATTTCAACCAGGCCGGACAGGGGAAGTGACCCCCCTGCCCCCCTAAAGGGGGGTTAAAACCCATAAATATAGATAATTACTTGATTGGTTTATAGTCCCCCTTCAGGGGGGATGGGGGGTTTCCTTAATTTTGCAAACCTCAGCAGCAGCTTTTTCCGACCATGATTTTCAAATTCGACAGTGGCTGTCGTGTTAGGCGGTTCGCCTTCGATTGAAACAATAATACCATTGCCGAATCTTTCGTGCTGTACACTGTCGCCTTCACTAAAATCAGAAGGATCGGTGCTATTGAAGGCAACCGGCCGATTACTATCTGCACGTTCCATCTTCCTTAACCGGGGTCTGGCAGAATATGCAGGTTTTTTCTCACCGGCAAAAGATGTGCGTTCGCCTGTTCCCGGCCTGTACCGGAAAGCTTTTCCTCCTGTTTGCGGATAATGAAGGAATTTTGGATCCACCTCACGCAAAAATCTGCTCGGATTACTTCTCTCGAGATTTCCCCATTTATACCTGTTCAGAGCGTAACTCAGAGTTGCCTGCTTTTCCGTTCTGGTAAGGGCAACATAAAAGAGCCTTCTTTCCTCCTCAAGATCCTTTGAGCTGCCGTTCGACATGGGAGAGGGGAAAAGCGTGTCCTCCATTCCTGCAATATATACATGTTTGAATTCCAGACCCTTAGCTGAATGCATGGTCATAAGTGTAACCTTATCACGGTCTTCGTTCTTTTCATTGTCCTGGTCAGTAAGCAGGGCAACATTGGCAAGGTATGCCACCAGGGTTGAGGGTTCCCCGTTGGTTTCAGCCGCCTCGGTAAAGATCTTGATGCCGTTGAGAAGCTCCTCCAGATTCTCGTACCTGCTTATCTCCTCCGGAAGCTTGCTGTCCCTGAGGTCTTTCATTATACCGGAACCGTAAGCGATCTCCTTTGCCTTTGTATAAGCATCAGTCTTGTCGGCACCTGCCGACAGGGCTTTTATCAGGTCTGCGTACCCTGCCAGTTTCTTTACAGTTCCGGAATTGAATTGTGAAGGAAAATTTTCTGCAGAAACAAGTATGCTCCAGGGTGTTAATCCCTGCAAAGACGCCAGTTCAAATATTTTATCGAGAGTTGTATCGCCTATTCCTCTCTTCGGATAGTTTATCGATCTTTTAAGGGATTCTTCATCATCATGATTTATGACCATCCTGAAGTAGGCCAGGATGTCCTTTATCTCCTTGCGTTCGTAAAAGGACAAACCTCCGTATATTTTATACGGTATATTCTTCTTTCTAAGCGTCTCCTCAAAGATCCTGCTCTGAGCGTTCGTCCTGTATAGCACGGCAAAATCCGACCAGTTGAGCTGATGCGAATATCTCTTATCAAAAATATCGGAAGCTATATTAAAGCCTTCCTCCATATCTGTCATTGACTGCATGACCATTATCTTTTCGCCGGGTTCATTCTTCGAGAAGACATTTTTGTGGATTTGTCCGGCATTATTTGCGATAATCGCGTTCGCCGCTTCGACAATTGTCTGCGTTGACCTGTAATTCTGCTCAAGCTTGAAAAGCCTGTAATCGGGATAATCATTTTTGAATTCAAGGATATTTTCTATTCTTGCTCCCCTGAAGGAGTAGATGCTTTGGGCATCGTCGCCCACAACACAGAGGTTATGGTGCTTGTCTGCAAGCTTTTTGACAATAATGTATTGTGAGAAGTTGGTATCCTGGTATTCATCAACAAGTATATATACGAACTTTTCCTGGTATATAGCTAGCACATCCGGGAAATCCCTGAACAGGATATTTGTATTTAACAGAAGATCATCGAAATCCATTGCATTGGCCTTGAAGCAGCGCGATGCATATATTTTGTAAATGTCAGCCAGCAGGGGCATCCTGCTGGCTTTGTCGTACTCATGCATGGTGTTGTCGGCAATATACATGGGTGCCGTTACGAGATTATTTTTTGCAGTTGATATCCTTGCGGCGATAACCCCGGGTTTATATACGTTGTCATCGAGATTAAGCTCTTTGATAATGCTTCTGATCAGGCTTTTGGTGTCGGTCGCATCGTAGATTGTATAATTTGACTTATAGCCAAGCCTGTCGCCTTCAATTCGCAATATTCTCGCAAAAATTGAATGGAAGGTGCCCATCCAGAGGTAACGTGCTATTTCCGGACCGGCAATTCTTGAAATTCTGTCCTTCATCTCACCTGCAGCTTTATTTGTAAATGTCAGTGCAAGGATATGCCGGGCAGCAACGCCATTATGGAGGAGGTGGGCTATCCGGTATGTGAGAACCCTTGTTTTTCCGGCGCCGGCGCCGGCTATCACCAGGGCAGGACCTTCATAATGGATAACAGCCTCCTTCTGTGCAGCGTTAAGATCGTCGAGATAATTATGAGCCATTTGATCCGGATTACAGCGTAACGGGTGGGGCAAATTTAAGATTTTATTATTATTGCATTAAGAAATACCAAGCGTATAATTTTATTCGTTATATTTTTTTTCACATGCCTGTGTATTTAAGGATTTTAATTGTATTTGTGTTCCTGCCATTCGCACTTAATGCCCAGATGACAGCTCCCGGATCAAATGCGGTCAGGCATACTGTTTATCCTTCAATGCCGGGGGTCAGAGATCCGGTTTTCATCTATTGCAGCCAGACAGGGAATGAATCAGGCATTCTTATTTCGGCACGTCCGGGAGGTTCCGGGTTATATTCATTCACGTGGTTCCGCTGGAATGAGTTGAAAAAAAGCTTCAGCGATTCCATCAAAACTGATTCCGGAGTCTCATCATCGACATTAAATGGTATCACTGAAGGCGGGTACAGAATTGATATTAGTAAATCAGGCATTTATGATACCAGCCTTGTTGGCTGGGTTTTTTTCGACAAGCCATATTCCAAGGCCGGTTTTGAAAACAATACCTGTGAATATCTTGCCCTTAGCGGCACTGCCGCCATAGATACATTTTTTTACAAGGATCCCGCCTCAGGCAATCCTGTCAGACTACCAAACAAGGTTAGATTTCTCTGGTCGTCAAATCCTTCAAGCAAAATTCCTTACCCCGATTTTGAGCTGAATATGCTTACTTATGATCCTCCGGTGGAAAATGTCACATATAAGCTTGAGGTAACTGACAGTTTCAACTGTAAAAGTGAATCGACTTATTTTTATGAATCCATTCATTCGAAAGCAGATTTTGATATTGATCCAACAGAAGGGGAAGCTCCTCTTGAGGTCGCGTTTACCAACAAGTCGGTAAATGCATCAACATACCTCTGGCGGTTTGGTGACGGAAAAGACAGCACTTCCATTTTGGAGAATCCCGAACCTCATGTATATTATAAACCCGGCGAATACACTGTAAAGCTTGAGGCAATAAGTGAAGAAGGATGCATAGATTCCCTCAGGTCTGATAAGATAGTTGTGGAGCAATCCGATCTGGACATTCCGAATGTTTTCACCCCTGACGGCGACGGTTACAATGACTGGTTCATTCCGATGAAAAAATCAATGCGGTTCATGAGTGTAGAGATATTCAGCCGTTCCGGGATGAAGGTTTACGGCTTTACAGGGGAAGGGAAGATACTTAGAGAATGGCAGGGCTGGGACGGCAATGTCAACAATTCATCAATTAAGGCAAGTCCCGGTGTGTATTTTTACCTGATCCGTGCTTACGGATGGGATGATATTGACTATGATGGGAAAAAGTACAGGGGTTTCGTATATCTTTACAGATAAGCACCCGGAAGCTGGTATTCTCATGTCAACTATTTCAGAAAGCATATCCCATATTCAGGGACAGAGGTATTTTGACTCCCTCATTCTCAGGCAGCAGATCGCCATTTGAATAATGTCCGATTTTTATCTCGATATTCAGTTTTCTCTGTGCGCCGAAAAAAGTTCCTAGACCGAGATGATCCTGGAAGGTAAAATGGCTGCCAAGCGCCATGCCGTCTATATCGTATTTCGAAATATATGTCGGTCCGGCAATAGAATAAAGCAAGTAGAAATCGGCAGATTTGGTTCTGAGGAAATTTGCCCTTAACAAAGGGAAAATCGAAAGAGTATAGAATCTTTCCCTGTTTCCATTGCTTTCCCAGAAAGAAATGTTGGCTCCCCAGTCAAGAGCAAGAACTCTGGCTCCATGAAAAAAATTACGCTGATAGCTGACGGATAAACCCCGTCTGACCTCTGCCTCGCCTCCCCAGAAAACTGGTACAACTCCTTCTGCAAGAAGGTTATTAACTCCGTAACCCAGGATATTGGTGGTCAATCCCACCTGAACCACCTGTCTGGGATGTATATACCCGGTGTTTAATGCTTTTTCGATTTTTTCCTGGCTCAGCGGCTGCAATTTGTAAGAAAATCCGGCAGAGTAAAATGAGACAGCGGGTTGTTTGGCACTTGTTTTTTCAGGCGTCCAGACCATACTTAAATTCAGTCTCCATCTATTGTTTATACTGTATTTAAACCCTCCGCCGAGCTGCAGAGCCGGATAATTTGCATTGCTTATTACCGGATTACCGTTATATGCTTCAAATCCATTCCGGGTTACAATTACCACACCTCCTTCACCGTGGAGAGTGAGATTTTTACCTGCAGGGAGCTGAGGCTTTACAGTCAGGCCGCTTACATTCATCCATACAGCTCTTTCAACTTCTGATTCATACGGGCCGTTGCTGTATATATAATGTACCCATAATACCGGCCGCATATATGAGATCTGAACTGCCAGGTATTTACTGAACTCATAATCGACTGGTATTATGCGCACCGCTGAGTGAGGTATTTCTATGGAATTCAGTGTGTATCCCCGTTCAAGGCTTTTAATGCTGAAAGGATAATTGATATAACCCACGTTAACATCAAAGTAAAATTTGCTGCATATACCAGGTAATTGTGATCGGTCATCCTGTGACTGTGCGATCAGTGCTGTAAAAGATATGAGTAAGGTGAGTATTGCTTTCGGATCCCTGAACTTCATTGATATTTGCAATCCTGAGGAAAATTAAAGCGTGCAATATAATAATTTTCTCATTTGTCATATCCTGTAAAGTGTATTACCTATCTTTGACAAATTTTACAGGTTTATGAGATTAACACGTGAGCTTTGTCTGATTTCTATTTGTATTATTCTTATATTCAGCAAATTAGATGCACAGGAAGAAAAGCAGGCACTAAGGCTGGGGGCAAGCTTCGGGGCAGGGACACAACAATTCTTCCCGTATAACAGTCCCGATTACAAATACAATGTCACCGGATTCAAGGCATTGATTAATTACAGGGTTAAAGAGTTACGGTCATTTAGTTTTGAGGTTCAATCGGATCCCGGATTATACTTTGCCAGGCATATTCTGCTGAATCCTGACTTTGTCCAGCCTGATTACGGACCTAATTATCTTGAACTCAGAGAGATATATACGAAGGAAAAAACAATAGCCGAGTATGTGCTGAATTTCGGGTTACTGATAAGGTACCAGCCGAAGGGCAGAATAAGTTATTTCATAATGGGAAGCATTGGTCCGATGATTTCCGGTACAGCAACCGAGAGGCTCGCAAAGGGTTTTGCATTTTCAGATATAGTCGGATTGGGAGTTTCCATTAAAGCCGGGAGATTCGTATTTGATTTTCGTCCCTCGCTGAGACATGTTTCCAACCTGGATATCCAGTTTCCGAACAGCGGCCACAACAGCTCGAATATTGATTTTGGCATATCGGTGTTTCTATAAAGAAGGCGCAACGGCTCAATGGCTCAACGGTACAACGACCAGATGGCGCGAGTTTATAACTTGTGCCAGCCAGATAAATAGTATGCACAAATTATAAATCTGCGCCTGCAATTGATAATACGTCGCGCCATAAATTCAACCCACCCCTGGCCCCTCCCTGGAGGAGAACTTCTTAAATTGCCGTTGCGCCTTTGCGCCGTTAAGCAATTGCGCCCTTACGCCGTTAAGCCATTGCGCCCTTACGCCGTTAAGCCATTGCGCCCTTACGCCGTTGTGCCATTGCGCCCTATCATACAAACAACTCACCTTTTATAATCGTTCTTGCCTGACCGGATATTTCAACCCTGTTGTCCTTTAATCCGACCTTCAG
>Ga0172363_10004976_pt1 | contig 10718 bp, 9 predicted proteins | sample LakKivs2_kivu2a2_FD_114541 | JGI IMG/M metagenome (GOLD analysis project Ga0172363, IMG submission 114541) | Sediment microbial communities from Lake Kivu, Rwanda - Sediment s2_kivu2a2 | ecosystem: Environmental > Aquatic > Freshwater > Lake > Sediment | place: Rwanda: Western Province, Lake... | reverse complement strand
ATACCATCGTCAGTCGATTCAGCTTGCCTTACTGGAACGAACCCCACCAGAGTTTTTTAGAGATGAATCGGGTATTACGACCAAAGGGGAAAATCGTCCTCGAAGCACTGAACAGGGATTTCCCGAAATGGAAACTACTCGGAATAAAAGTTGGTATGTTACTGAACCATGCGGGAGGAGACGTCACGAAGTACCACCTAGACGCCTACACCCTAGCATACACGCAAGATGAAGTAGAGATGTTTGTTACGAAAGCAGGATTTCTCGTCCTTGAAAAACAAGGCAAGAAAAGGGACTGGAAATTTATCATTATTGCAGAGAAACTATAACCAGGAACTTCCTACTTTTTTTTATATCCCCTCTTCCAATCAGCTACAAAAGATATATATAGGGTATAAGAGAAATATTTTATCTAGAATATGACCATCGGTTCAGTGCCACAAGCGCGTTTCAAGAAATTGCTCGCAATTAGCTGTATCATTCTCTGTAGTCTTCTGATTTTTTCACCGATTCCCACCCGTTCACAAAGCCCTGGAGAAACCAGTACGATATCCTCTGCAGCCATTGCAGATCAAGAGCTTTATCTCCTCAGGGTCGAACATTATATACAATTGAACGCGTCAGAAGACGTCGGGGTTTTTCATCTCCGATTTTCATTTCCCCCCGATTACGCCTATCAAGTTCCCCTCTTTTTAGAGCTCCACAATGATAGCATACTGTCTGCGATACTCCACTACGGTATTGAAAATGATTCCCTGCCACCAAATAAAATTATTAATTTTACGTTACAACCAATGAAGAAGGACGACAGTGTCCTACTTCATTTCTCTTGCTGGGTGTTAGTTAGATCTCATAATTTCTCGGATCTCCCACCATACATCAAAATCCCTAAAAAATCCCAATTACCTGAAGTTACCAAGACGTGGCTGGTGTCAACAAAACAAGTACAGGTTCATAGCCTGCTCATACGATTGAAAGCGCGACAGTTACATGGATTGAGCGACAACCTCATCAGATACGCTGGGAGAATTGCTCCTTTCATTAAAAACCACCGATTTGTTTTTTTTGTTATTGGACTTAACACTGGTCTTTTACTTTCTCAGGATGCACGGACAACATTGCTCATAAATGGAGAAAACGTAGGAAGATCTCATTTAGCATGCGCTTTTTTTAGAATCTATCATATCCCTGCACGCGTGTTACTCGTCAATAATGATCAGGGATTCTGGACACAGATGCATTACATGGTGGAATACTATTGCCCAGGGTACGGCTGGGTGCTCCTGGAGACAACCGGTGGAAAAACCCCGCATGCAACCCACCGCCAAGTGATTAACCGGATTTGCTATCCCCAGGACGAAGAAGACACAAAAAAAGATTATATTTATCGTTTTATGAAAGGGGAAGAACGCTGGCTCTGGATCGATACCGATGCGGTCTTTCCCTATTATATCGATTGTGACCGCGGAAGCAAGAGCCAAATGTTTACCGAATCACAGGTCTCGACAGATCAAATGACTGCGTCCTATGCATTTGTGTTATCGCAAATCGTATTTCGCTACTATCAAAGATTTCTTGGTACCACTTTAACCGGGGAAAATCAACTACATTACAACAATGCGATACAGTACCAAAAACAAGCCATCGTCGCATTCCAACAATCCCAGGACCTCGATGGGTACCTTACCTCATTGAATCTCGCTTATAATGAATATCAGCACATTCATGGTTAAAAAAAATTTTTAGTACTCCCCAACGAGGAAACCAAACGCGTAATGTCTCTGCCGTTTTTCGGAAAAAACAGATTTTCCCTTTTGATTCTCTTTTATCCGTTCATGCCGTTTGATAGGTTTCTTTGCCATATCCCTTTTCTCCTATCTTTTGTTGTTGTGATAACGATATTTAAAAATGCCGCGTCAGAATGTCAAAGTGAAAAACAGCAGGTCATCACTACATTTATTAGTCTCTGTAAGTATTGAGATGCTCATGTCCGAACACGAACAGGTACACAAAAAAACAACACGACCAGCATGGTCGTACTTCTTCCCACTAATACCCTCAATGATTCTCATCTTTGGTGCTCTTCCTGCAGTGGTTGGTTTTTATGTTCTTCAGCGTTTTTTTCATTTTTTTTGGTTTACGAGTATCTGGCATTTCGTGCTGTTCCCTTTTGTCATCTTTATCGGGGCAGTGCTTCTGTTCATCTCTGAACTTTATATCACCGGTGGTATAGTTCGACTTTTCAATATCATCTATAACCCAGGTACACATCAGTATTCATACAAAGATAAAAACACGCTCAAATGGACCTTGATCTGTGTCTTGTATACACCTTTTCGAAAACTCCTTGAAATTTTCCCGCTCGGTCGAGTGAAACAAACATATCTGCGGCTGCTCGGTATGAAGATTGGGAATAACTCCCTGGTCGGAGGGGTCATTAAAGATCCCTGCCTTACTGAGTTTGGAGATAACGTCACCATGGGTGAATATGCCATCATTTATGCCCATATCCACAACATGCAATATGAGACGATTTTCATGGATAAAATACAGGTGGGTAACAATTGTGTCATCGGGGCGGGGGCGATCATTATGCCTGGAGCAATCCTGGAGGATGATGTCGTTGTTGCAGCGGGTGCACTGGTGACGAAAGGTCAAAGGCTTTCCAAAGGGAAATTATACGGGGGAATACCAGCAAAAGAAATACTGAAAAAAACAATCCAGTAAATATTTAAATAGGAATCCTTTATATATTTATACAAGAAAAGGGGAATAATATGAAAAAAATAACAATACTTATAGTAGCGACGGTGCTTTTTTTCTCACCGTTAATAGGAGCCTCCACTACGACAATTGAAGAAGAGAAACACTCTCAACCCATATCCAGTACAACTGCGGAATTTACTCATGCGGTTTTCATCGAAGAAGGAACCACAACCGGGTGCCCCAACTGCCCGAACGCAGCAGAAGCTTTATACTCACTTTACGAGAGCGGCGAATACCCCTTCTACTTTGTCGCGTTAGTTATAAATAAAAATCCAATCGCACAAAATCGTTTTTGGGGCCATTATCGAGGAAAAGCAATCCCTACGATCTTCTTGGATGGCGGCTTCAATCAGACTGTAGGTTCAGCCACAACCCCTGGACAAACCGAACTACTCTACCGCCCCTTCATTGAGGAAGCAGGTGCAAGAACGGTTCGTCCAATCGAACTGAACACTAGTGTCATCGGTCATGGAGACGCCACGTTAGATATCACGATAACGGTGAAGAACACGGGTTCAGGTCTCTATGTCGGATACCTCAGATCATATGTTACAGAGATACTCTCACGCTGGAGAAACTATGCTGGAGACCCCTATCACTTTGGGTTCCTTGATTATGCGATAAAAAAAATCGTCATCCTAGGTCCTCAGAAATCACGCACGTTTACAATGACATGGAATGGCGCGGCCAATCATGGAAACCTCACCTTCCCTGACATCGTTGATGATAACATTATGGTCATCGCCTCCGTCGTCCATTGGCAGCCACATCTTGTCAAAGAAGTCGAATACATTGGCACCCATTTCGCATTCTACGTTGATCAAACAACAGGGGCAAAAGTAGAATAAAAACATCAATAGAGGATCCCCCATCCAGTACAACGCACTCCCACGCATAGGAAGGTACGGAACGTATTTATAACCCATTTTTATTTTTCCACATAAAGAGGAACAGAGAATCATAGGTGGAACGATGAGGCAGGACCGGTATAGAAGACAGATCCTCGTAAATGGCTTTGGTCGAAGAGGTCAAAAGATATTAGCCTCAAAACATGCAGTTCTTATCGGTTGCGGTGGACTTGGAAGTAACAGTGCAAACCTCCTCATTCGAATGGGTATCGGAAACATGGATATCATCGATTATGATACCATAGACATAACCAATTTACATCGAACAGCGATATTCTCCGAATCAGACGTCGGAAAATCAAAAGCAGTGATTCTCCAAGAAAAACTGCAGACCGTCAACACAGATGTTCAAATACGAGGAATCAACAAAAAAGTCACACCAAAGAACATCATGACCCTGATACACCACGCGGATATTATTATCGATGGTACTGATAACATACCACTACGGATGCTAATCAACAAGGTAACACAAAAAAACAATATCCCCTGGGTGTACGCAGGGGTCTACGAAACGGTCGGGATGGTAATGGCGATTCTTCCAAAAAAGACCGCATGTTTCCAATGTATCTGTCCAACATTTCCCGATTCAAAAAACAAAGAATTACCGATCCTAGGCAGTCTCCCAGCAATCATTGCCGCTATCCAATGCAATGAAACAGTAAAAGTCCTCCTCGGGAAACAACCAACAGGATTGATCATCTATGATGCCTGGAACCAATGCTTTGATATTTTAGACGTGAAAAGGAACCCACGTTGTCCAATATGTATAAAAAAATAAATTGACACAGAGGACGAACCGGATGAAGATAACCGTAAAATTGCTAGGACGATACAAGGATATCACAGGCAGAGAAGCGGTGCAACTTGATATCATAGATGGTAACACCCTACAGGACGTCATCAATACGTTTGTACGACAATACCCACTTGCAGGAAAAGATAAAAGTCGTATGATGGTGACAAAAAACAAAATGTTCGCCTCAGGTGATACGACCATCACTAAAGAAGACGAGATTACCCTATCTCCACCGGTAGTCTCTGGTGGATAACCAAAATGAAAATCAATCGCCTTTGCGTAATGACAATTATAGTTCTTTCAATCCTCACTATGACGACATCGGCGGTCGCCCAAACCCAAGTTATCGTAGATTTCTATTACTCAGGAACCTGTGGATCCTGCAAACCGGCACTCGATGTCATGGACCAAGTCATCCATCATTATACAGTGAATAATACAGATAAGGTCGTTTTTTTCAAAAAAGACGTCACCTCGAACCTAACCTATAGAAATGAAATGACGACGCGAGGGCTCAGTTATCCATCAGTAATCATCGATAACTTTACAAAAATACCCAAGGCAAATATCACCTACGACACCCTTCTCCTTCTGATTGACGAAGCAATAGCAAAACTCCCTCCATCAGTGTATTATGACCCAAATATTACGGAGGTCCCTTTTATTGGAAAAATCAATCTCTCCCAGCTTGCTTTACCAATCCTTACCGTGACTTTAGGTGCACTCGATAGTTTTAATCCTTGCGCGTTTTTCATTTTACTTGTCCTTCTCAGTATGTTATTGTATCTACAGTCACGAAAAAAAATGTTGGTCATCGGATGTATCTTTATCTTCTTCTCAGGATTATTCTATGCTCTTTTCATGTTACTGCTGTTTAACTCATTTTACTTTACGAAACTCTACATCAACATCACATCAATTATCGTTGGAATTGTCGCTTGCGCGATCGGTATCTTAAACATCAAAGATTTCTTCTACTTTAAACAAGGTTTTACGTTAGGGATCCCAGAGGAAAAACGAGATGTAACCTTTAAACGGATGAGAACACTGGTCAAATCACCATCAGTCCTGATTATGCTGGGCGGGACTATCTTCATCGCCATCTCTGTGAATTTCTTCGAACTGCTTTGCACCTTTGGATTTCCGCTGTATTTCACAAATCGACTTGCTGTGGAAAATCTTCCGACGATGACTTATTATGGATACATCGTCTTGTATACCTTTGTGTATATTCTTCCTCTTTTCATAATTCTCATAATCTCTGTTTTCACCCTGAAAGTACAAAAACTTACTGAGTGGCAGGGTCGCATCTTAAAACTCTTTCCAGGGATTTTTCTGCTTTCATTTGGGATTGTGATGCTGGTTGATTATCAACTACTCCAAGGAGAGAATCTCGTGTTTTTACTCACGCTTATTGGTCTTGATATCATCATAACGATTCTCATCGCTCGTGTTTGGAAAAAATACAAGGAAAGACTAAAAGAACCAGAAAATCTCCAAACCTGAGAAACGACACCTCACTCAATGGAAGTTTTTCCCATTAATCACCATACATTGGTCAATTTGCCAAAACGGTTGCTACCCAGGTCAATTCAGGAAGCGACTCTCGTGTCTTTGTCGAATGTTACCAAAGAACCCTGCTCATGTTGTAGAAAGAAAACATGAAAGCGTGACACAGTTTTGAGATTCCCAGGGGCGATAGTCACAGTTGACGGATATATCTACTTATGTGTAAACTAACTAATCTATAGAGTACTTAATATTTTATAAAAAAAAAAAGAGGGAGGACTACTTTTATAATAGTCCTAATTGCTGAGCGAACAGCTGGAGTAGTCTGAATAAAATGGGATGGCTCTGGAGGAATTGCAAAACCAGTGGGGGCAATACCATGCTTTTGGGCATACTGACTTCTAAAACAGTCCAATCGCTGACATACCCTATTTCATCCATTGCTTGCACTTGTATTCGCAACGTACCTGATTCAGAGAACACATGGGAAAACACGACTTCTTCACCAGAGGGAAAATATTCCGACCAGTTTGAAGTTGATCCCTCGTCCCAATTGATTCTAAAACATACCCTGTGGTTATCAGGATCAATCGCTGAAACAGTATATTCATAGGTTTCCCCGACCTTCCCAGAGGTAGGTCCATCGATATCAGGCGCATCAGGTTTTATATTATCTGTAATTTCCACTCGGATGATATTGGACCATTCACTGGTTGCACTCTTATTGTCCCGTGCAATGACTTTTACCATATATGATCCCATACCAGGCCATGCATGGTTTGCGGATATAGTAACTCCTGAGGTATAGGGCCCAAACCATTCTGATAAATTCCCATAGCCCCAATCAAATTGATAAAAAATTGGTTCTCCATCTGGTTCAGTAGTGACCGCGGTGTATGTTAAGTTTTGATTATAAACACCATGATCCGGCCCTTCCAGGGTTGGTTTTGCTGGGGGATTACTAAAATCACCTATTCTTATCGTAACCGCAGGGTCTCCAAAGAGTAGACAACCTTGAATAATTGCTCTCCAGGTCCCAGAGGAATAATCCCAGTTGATTGTTGGTGCCATCCTATCCTTTGAGTATGCATGACCTTTTCCAATTTGCCAATCTCGTAGGCTCCCGGATTTATTTTGTAAATCCAAAAAGTATGACCAGAACTCCTTTGCTTGGAATGCACTGGAGGAGTTCGTACAATACAAGTTACCCCAGCCATAACATGTGTTATACACAACTCCAAAGGCAAGCTGAGTATCCGAATGGAAAAGCATTGAATGCAGAACACCATCGTCTGAATCGTCGAAGTCACCGCAGTGGCAACCATAATCGTGGAGGAAGAATGGTTTCGTATTTGTATATTGAGATTCCCACGAGGAGGCGGACACGTCTAAGGACATTTCCGGATTCGCATGAGCAATACCACTTGCGATTGTGATTTCATCATTATTTATTGCATTCCTAAACCCTGCAATAGCCGCGGATTCAGACCCCCCCTGCCAGCCAGGATTTGTCGGCTCAGCAGTCCATAAATGGTTCATATCAAAGGAGTTATCCGGATGGAGAATGTTCCATGTTTCAAACCCATATTGAAAACCTGCCCAGCTAGGGAAAGGCCCATCATAATGGGGTTGAGGACCAAGCCAATCATCGGTTCCTTTCACTGCACTGTAGTCCATGAAGTCATCACCTTCAGAGGACCATGTGGTATCTCCACCATAAAAACCAGTGTTGTCGAGATATTCTAAGTCAAAACTTGAGGCATAATACAGAATCTTTGTAATCCAATTGGACACATCCTGGGGGACATCACAGGTTACTCTCCCAATATACATCTCTGCATAGAGATCAAACCCACTATCTGCTTCTTCACCCCAGTAGGAGTCACTATCAGCGTTGAAATTGTTATCAAGGTTACTCCAGTAAATATCGGCATCGATGTCCGTCTCATAGGTGGTGTCCATGTCACGAGCAGGGATATAATTTGATTCGCCATCGCCACCGATTAAGATGTATCGTGTCTCCCAGTCTTGGTAGGCATCTTTGCAGAACTCTCTGATATGGGCTTGTTGATCGTTGAACAAGGGATTGGAGTTTTGATATTCAGGACACGCATTAATATCCTGAACTGTTACTAATGTGCAAGCAAGCCCATCTGCTGTTCTATGCTGATCCATTAAACTGTTCCAGTTATAGGGGGTAGTACTGGTAGTGTCCCAGTAGTTAAGACTATTATAGGTGGTAGTAATAATGACATAATCATAATGTCCACTGGGATCACAGAGCCCACCGGGATAAGTAAAGGTCGGAATCTCTGTGGTGTACGTATCAATAATCTCAGCATTATCAACGAGACTTAACACCCATGCTCGATCGTCTGAATTATACTGATAAAACTGATTAGCATCACCGGTGTCTTTCAAGTTGATATTGACTGTCATCTCGGGGTAATAATTGACCGTCCCTTCTCCAGGATTATATTGAAGTGGATGCAGATTCAGAGTAAGAATTGTATAGCCACGAGAATACCCAATTTGATGCCCATCATACAAATACCCTGGATACGTGAAAGATGCTGAATACACGTTATTATTCACTACAAATTCTCCAGGTGTCTGTCCAAAGGGAACCGGGTTCTGATACGGGAAAATCGGAATTTCCTGCAAATCCTCTATGTGATATTGAATGGGGGTTCCGGATATCTGAATATCATTCACGGTTTTCATCGGTGGGAGGAGCAATGAGACGGGTTTTACTGGGATCATAGGTTCCCCAGCGTTTTTACCAATCGGAAGACATCCTTTCATCTCTATCAATGTATAATCGTTGTTGTTTTCGAAGGTCGTTTGAACCTTTGGTTCTGTAAAAAGATAGGTATAACTTAAAAAATTATTCGAGTTGGTTGATGTGCTCTGTGTTTCATTAACGTTTATTGCTGTAGCCAGAGATGCTAAGAGTATCGAAATACAAAAAATTGCACCTATAGCACTTTTGCCTGCTGTTTTGTTCTTCAAAAATTTTTCTTGCATGTTTAACCTCCATTATTAAACCTTGTCGACATTGTAAACAATAATCCGTTTAAATATTAATGCGTTATTAGTATTTATATTTTCATTTCGAATATTCAAAAAAAGATTAATAAATTAATTTCAATGATTTTCTTAGTGTTGTTATTAATTATTTAAAAAGTAGATAATTGTAAAATAAAATTTATATATAAACTATCTATATAAAAATTATTCGCATTTGAATCCAATCACCATGAGATTATCATCGATTGGATTTCTTTGAGAATTTTTTTTTGAAGGTGAGGAAGCGCAGTGTTGATTTCTTTTGAGAATCCAACTTTATAGGACATATCTTTGGGTTGCACACCAAAAATAAGTACCCGAGTCGGGATTTTGCCAAGCTGTTGTAATATGGCAAACACAGAAAGAAAATCTGGTTCATGCGTCGAGAGGAACCACTGAATTTTTTGATTCTTCACTTCTTCGACGGTGAACTTTCTTAATTCGCCAGGCGTTCCTTTAAAGTCCACTGCGTCGAGAAGGAAGACAGAATCATAGTTCTCAAGGAAATGAACCAAGTTCATCCCACTCGTACCACCATCGATGAAGTCAATCTCTTTTGACAATGTCTTTTTACAATCCTGCAGGTACCGAAGCAGCACAAGACCAACGCCATCGTCCCCTCTCAAAGGATTTCCCAGACCGATGATCCCAATTTTTTTCTTCATACACAATCAGAGAAAGGACACATCGAGATAATGGGTAGAACATGAGATACAAGGATCATACGCTCGCACGAGCATTTCTAAGGTCAATTCGATTTCCTTCTCAGGACGGTTGATAATCTCAGGGACGAGTTTTTCCATATCCTTTTGTATATTCGCATGGTTTTGATTCGTTGGTATTATACAGTTTGCTTTTGTACAGTATCCCTGTGAGTTCAACGTATAATCATGAACAAGAATCCCCCGAGGGACTTCAACGATTCCAACACCTCGACCTGCTTTTTTAACCGGTTTAACGGGTTTTTCTTGTTTGATACCTTGTTCGACAATCGTATCAATTAACGAAATGGAATCCTCAATATTATGAGAAAATTCTACCAATTGGGCGATGGTGTTCATGAACGGGTTGTAATTCATCGCCTTGAGCTTGAAGAGAGAAGCGATCTCTTGAGCGGTGGGTTGAAGTTGTTTGCTGTTCAGGTTGAAGCGGGCGAGCGCCCCGACCATGTATGATTCTCGCGCGTGTTTTGCATATTTCGCTGTTGATTGAGGGACGAGATATTCTTGCATGACTTCTTTATACTCCCGATAAGAAGGATGACGTCCCGTATCTGTTGATGCAATATCTCCATCATAGAAAGCATATTCTTGATTAGAGGTTAAACCAATATACTCGGTTTCCCGGGTAAATGCCGGCAGACAATCAGCAACGCTCTGAATGACGGAGGCAAGGTCATTGGTAAGTTCCTGTGCTTCGATCAGTCGCTTTTTTAATTGAATGAATTGTTTTTCGGTAGGTTGCATCGAAAACCCGCCAACCACGAGTCGAATCGGATGAATGGTCCGTCCACAAATTAAATCCGACATCTCGTTTGCAAGACGATGCAACTTGACTATTTTTAGGACGGTATCCGTGTGTTTCCCAAGCATCGAAAATACGCTGCCCGCACCAAAGAGATCAGGCGCGACGAGGTATCCGATATGAAGAATATGGCTCTGCATGTT
>Ga0172363_10004974_pt1 | contig 10719 bp, 13 predicted proteins | sample LakKivs2_kivu2a2_FD_114541 | JGI IMG/M metagenome (GOLD analysis project Ga0172363, IMG submission 114541) | Sediment microbial communities from Lake Kivu, Rwanda - Sediment s2_kivu2a2 | ecosystem: Environmental > Aquatic > Freshwater > Lake > Sediment | place: Rwanda: Western Province, Lake... | reverse complement strand
TTGCAGAGCCGCGTGACAAGATCACCGGTGCTGATTTAAAGTCGCTCAGAATGGGTAAGAAAGCCGATGCTAAGAAGACCCCAATGGGTAAAGCTTACATGAAGGCTAAGGGTAAAAAGAAATAATGCCTAAAACACCTGCTTGGCAAAGGTCGGAAGGTAAGAATCCTAAAGGCGGTTTAAACGCCAAAGGTCGTGCATCTTACAAAGCACAAACGGGTGGAACACTAAAACCACCAGTGTCTGCTAAACAAGCAAAGAAGTCGCCAAAGGCTGCTGCTCGAAGAAAGTCATTCTGTGCAAGAATGGGTGGCATGCCGGGTCCGATGAAGGACTCTAAAGGCAGACCAACAAGAAAGGCTTTAGCCTTAAGGAAGTGGGATTGCTAATGAAATATCAAGATACACCAATGGGTAAGGCTATGGAAATAGCCATTAGAATAGGTCTTCCAAGCCCTGAAAAACATATGCATGAAGAAGGCGAAGAGTCAGATGAGATGTATGAGCATAATACTAATAATGTAAAACTTGCTCCTGCAGAAGCTATGTATGTTGAGTCAATGTACGAAATTGTATCAAAATATGGCAAGCTTGCTGATAATGATGATAATGGAATTTGGGTTGGATATATGTCTCCCTCAGAAAATGATAATAAAAGTATTGGTGTTAAATGTTCAAACTGCGCATTCTGGTGTCCTGAAATGATGGGTTGCCATATTATTGTTGAGCAAGCTGAACCAGAAGGTCTTTGTAGATTGGCAGCAATTGGCAATGGTTTGGTTAACGGAGATAGAAAATAAATGGCACGACAGAGTAATGCAGATAAATTAAAAAACTTTAGACAGAGATTGCAATCGTCAATGCTCTGGAGAAAGAACGATGGATACGATGAACTCTGGCAGAGGCTTATTAACCTATATCGTGGTAGACACTATCGTGGTGTAGCAACAGGTGACAGACTGCTGGTTAATATTGCATTTTCTACAATTAATACACTTCTACCGTCTGTTTCTATTGGTCGCCCCAAGATCCTTGTTAATCCTCGTAAACCAGAAGATGGGGATAAATCTATTGTTACAGAATCTATTATTAACTACTGGTGGCAGCACTATGACTGCCAGCCTGAGTTTCAACGAGCTGTTAAGGACTACCTGATATGTGGTCACGGCTGGGTTAAAACAGGTTATCGTTTTGTTGAAGAAGATAAGTTAGATACTATTGAATATGATGCTGATGAAGCAGCAGAGGGCAAAGAAACAACGGACAATGTTGAATCTGATTTAATTATTAGAGAAGATAGACCGTTCCTTGAGCGTGTTGACCTATTTGATATGTTTGTTGACCCAGATGCTCAGGATATGACAGAGATTCGTTGGATTGCTCAGCGCACACGCAGACCGCTTAAGGCTGCTCGTGAAGATACACGCTATAACTCAACTGTTCGTAAAGATCTGTCAGCAACTTCTTATAGAAAGTACAATACATCAAATGTAACATATAGCTATACGCCTAATAATGACGAAGAGGCTTATGTTGATATTTATGAGTATTATGATATTGAATCAGGCATGATGTCGGTATTTGCTGATTCCGGTGATGGTTTCTTAATTAAGCCGACAAAAATGCCGTATGTCTTTGGTCATCCTTTCTTCCAATTGCGTAACTATAGCATCCCAGGTTTCTTTTATCCGATGGGTGAACTAGAAGCAATTGAGCCTTTGCAGTATGAATTAAATGAAACTCGTACACAGATGATGAATCACCGTAAGCGTTACAGCCGTAAATGGCTGGTTATGGAATCGGCTTTTGATGACTTCGGTAGACAAATGCTGGCTTCAGATGATGACAATGTGATCGTTCCTGTTAAGGGTTCTGAGAATCTTGGTAATGTCTGTGTTCCAATGCCTGCTCTTATTAACCCGCCTGAGTTTTATAACCAGTCGGCTCTTATTCAAAATGACATTGACCGTGTATCGGGCGTTTCTGAGTATCAGCGTGGTGCTATTCCAGAGACTACCCGTACAGCCCGTGAAGCCTCAATTATTGCTGAGGCGGGTAATGCAAGAGTTGCTGAGAAGTTGATTTCTATTGAAAATGCAATTGCTAAATGTGCAAGCAATCTTATAATGCTAGCTCAACAGTTTATGACTGGACAGCAGGTTGTAAGAGTTGTTGGCACTGAATCCCGACCTGTTTGGCTAAGTTTTGACCGTGATTATATTGCCGGAGAGTTTGATTTTACTGTTGAAGCAGGATCTACTGCCCCAAGAAACGAGGCATTCCGTAGAGATATGGCACTGCAACTTGTGTCTGCTGTAGCGCCGTTTGCCCAAGCAGGGCTTATTAACCTGCCAAGACTGGCTGAGTATGTCCTTTCTGTTGGATTCGGGGTTAAAGATGCTGCCAGTTTCTTACAAATGCCTCAAGCACAACCTATGGCTCCACAGCAGGGAATGCAAGGTTTACCGCCTGAATTGGCTGCTGGCATGCCCGCTGGCATGCCCGCTAGCATGCCTGCTGGCATGATTCCCAATGCACCAATTCAAGGTCCGGGACCGCAAACCCCAGCTGACCTAGAAGCAATTTTACAAAGTTTACCTCCCGAAATCCTCCAGCAGTTAATGGGTGGACAGCCGGGAATGTAATGAAATATATTATATATAGGGAGTAATCCCCATAGAATAATCATGAAGGAGAACTCTATGACAGACATAAATGCTAGTACAATTGAAGACCCCAACATCCCCGTAGAAGGGCAAGATGCAACGGTTGACGGTACGGCTGAAACTCCAGAAACAGAATTAGATCTTTTTGACTATACAGAGGTTGCCGATAAGGTAATTAAACTCCAAGTCAATGGCGAAGAGATTGCGGTTCCGTTAAAGGAGGCTCTTGCTGGATACCAGCGTCAGGCGGATTATACCAAAAAGACGCAGGAACTCAGCGAACAGAGAAAGCAATTAACATATGCTCAGGCACTTTCGGAAGCACTCCAAAAGGACCCTGCAGCAACAGTTGCTCTTCTACAACAGCAGTATGGTGTTAATCAAACAAAGGTTGAAGAACCTGAGTGGATTGACCCATCTGATAAGAAGATGAGTGATCTTGAAAAGCGTCTCGTCGCCTTCGAACAGAAACAAGCGATGGATGACTTAACGAGAACGATTGATACTCTGCAGAGCAGGTATGGTGATGACTTCAATGCCGATGAAGTTGTTGCAAAAGCTCTGGCTACAGGGCAGACCGATTTAGAGGCAATCTACAAACAAATTGCTTTTGATAGGATCTACTCTAAGGCTTCTGATGCTAATCAAAAATTAGCAAATGAACAAGCCAGACTAGAGGCTAAGCGTAAAGCAAATGTAGTCTCCGGTGCAACATCTTCTAAAGGTGCTCCTGTCGTTCCTGCTAAGGCTCAACCCAAAACCGTTCTTGAAGCGTTTAGAGCGGCTGAAAAAGATTTAAATGCTTAATCCACAAATAGTGGGTTCTAACAACATCTATAGGAGATGATTCAAAATGGCAGGTAATCCTGATTTTAATGCAATACTGTCCACTACGCTGCAAAACTATCAACCGCAGCTGGTTGACAACATCTTCACGGCTCGTGTTCTTCTTGAGCACCTAAATAGCCGTGGTCGTGTGGTCGTTGAGGAGGGCGGTACATCTATCGTCGAGCCCCTCGTCTACGCTCCAAACGACACCGTAGGCTCGTACTCGGGCTACGATGCAATTGACCTCACACCGCAGGAAGGCATTTCTGCTGCTGAGTACCAGTGGAAGCAGATGGCTGCTTCTATTGCGATCAGCGGTATTGAAGAAGCCAAGAACCGTGGTACAGAGGCAATTATTAAATTGTTGAATGCAAAGGTTATGCAGGCAGAGGAGTCAATTAAGGAATCCCTTAACGACATGCTTTTTGCCTCCAGCTCCCCAGCAAACAACGGCAAAGACTTCCAAGGCATTGGCTTTCTGATTGGTACGACTGGTACTATCGGTGGCATTGATGCTTCCACAAACTCGTGGTGGCAGTCGTATGTTGATTCGTCAGCAGGTGCTCTTACGGCTGCTCAGATGACAACTGCTTACAACACAGCAGCTCGTGGCAATGATGTCCCTGACCTCGTTGTTACAACGCTCACACTGTTCGGTAAGTATGAGTCTCTGTTGACACCGCAAGTCCGTTATCAGGATGTGACCAAGGCTAACCTCGGCTTCCAGAACCTGATGTTCAAGCAGACACCAGTGGTGTTCGATGTTTCTTGCCCATCTGGTGAAATGTTCTTCATGAACAGCAAGTACTTGAAGCTGGTCGGCATGAACGGTCACTGGTTCAACACGACTGAATTCCAGAAGGGTACGGTTGCTGGCGTTGATGCCCGCTACGCACTCATCATGGCGTTTGGTGAATTGACGATCTCGAACAGGGCTCGTCAGGCTAAGCTTACTGCTAAGACAGCCTAATAAGTTTGTAAGGGCGGGGCGCAGAAGGTAAGCCCCGCTTTTATAAAATAATAAAGAAATACAAGTTCTAACTAAAAATAGTTAGGTAATCTGCCCAAATCGGGCAAGGAGAAAAGTACAACTATGGTTACAAATAATAAATTCATTGTAGAGCGCACAAATGTGCTCGCAGATGATGTGGTAGTTACCACTTCGTATGCAGCCCTTGATTCTGGCGACTTCGGTTGGTATGGCAAGGAGGGTGAGACATATGCTTTCGAGGCTCGTGTCGTTTACGACGCAGACGGTGCAAATGAGGGCGCAGCCTTCTCAATCACGGCATCTGCTGCACCAACGGCAGTTCACTTCATCTCGGAGTACAACACGGATGCAACAACGGTCGTTCGCACGGCTTGCGTTGCAATTGACACTCCAGACCACGGAACGGCTTCAGTTGATGCATTGAACACCGCACTTGTCTATGGCGTAATCACACCATCAGCCGATGGTTTCATTGGCGTTTCTGGCATTGCCGAAAACTCAAGCAAAATCACGGCAAAGGGCGGTCTCTCGTCACTGACATGGCGTAGACTTGATGGCGAGTGGAACTAATTAAATAGTTCTACCGTTAAAAGATGTTGATACGGGGAGTCTAAAGCTGCTATCCTTCGGGCAGCCTCCTCGTATCAGCTTTTTTATGGGTTGTTTTAATAAGGTAACAAAATCTCTAATATATAGGGAACACCGAAGGAGTTAAACATGTCAAAACAAACTATATATACCTCACAAATGCTACCGGGAACAGAGCCTTATGGCACGGTTAGAGGCGTAGAACAGTCTTCTATTATGCCTTATTACGCAGGATTGCCAAACATTGAGCCTGTTATTGCTGCCCCAAAAGAATATAACGAATGCACGGGTGTTAAAAAGAATGGGGAGCCCTGTGGTAGTGGTACGGTTTATCAAACAAACCTTTGTATTGGTCATTTAAGATCTGTTGCCAATGAAAGAACGCCTTTGAAGGATGGTGAAGAATTCGATGCGGATAAGCTCGTGGAAAGAGCCTTTCCGGAACTTCTAGGAGAGTAATCAATGCCAATTTCTTTTTATAATGAAAATCTTACACTGGCACAAATGCGTAGCCTTGTGTCCCAATTGTCGGAGTTAGAAATTGGTTCTGATCCAAACGATGATATTACTACTGACCTTGTTAACTCTTTTATAAAAGAAGGCTTTCAAAAGATTGTTGCTTTAAGCACAAGGTTCCCTTACTATCAATCAGAGTACGGATTTAGTACAATTGCAGATATTCGCAACTATGGAACATTTACTCAAACTCTTCCAGCCGGTGGAGGAAGTAAAACATTAAGTGATGTTAATCAAATAATTTCTGTTGTTAATAATACAAATTCAGGTAACGCTTTAATTTATATTGATAAGTTTAAACTAGAGTCTATTTTTGTAGGAACTCAAGATATTCCCGGTATTCCTGTTTACTTTACATTCTGGGCAAACACTCTTCAGTTATATCCTGAGCCAGATCAAGTCTATAGCATTACGCTTAGAGGTTATAGGAGACCAGACTTAGATTGGTTGCAAGACGAAAACCTTGATATTGATATCAGCCCAGAGTTTCAATTGCCTTTGGCAAACTATGTCATGGCTCGTATCTTCCAGTATCAAGAAGATCCAGAGATGGCGAATGTATATATGCGTAATTATGAAAGTGAGGTTGCAATTATTCAAGCAAACCTGACTGCGCCAAATAGCAACCAACCCATTATTATGAGCGGTGGGTTACAAATTAATGAAGGCTATTGGTATAACAGTAATGCGCCGTATCTGCAAGTTATGCCAGGATCTCCTAACCCAATAGGGCTGCTGTTCTAAAATGGCAGCAATTCTTTTTGATCAAGTTGTAGACTTTACAGGTGGTGTTAACTACCGTGCTGACCAGTTCCAACTCAAAAAGAATGAGACTCCTGAAATATTAAATCTTGAGATTGACCCAAGAGGCGGTTTGTTTAGCCGTGCGGGGTTTAAAAAAAAGCATAGCACTGCCATTGTAGCTGATCCAGCCGACTGGAGACCAAAGACAATGTTTAATTATAAAGCATTGAATGCCCCAACTATTATGCTATCTACAGGTGCAACAGTTTCAGTTGGAGTTTCTGATGGTAATGTGTTTCATTCTTCCGGCAGCAACTTTACAGTTTTAAATACAGCAGCAGCTACACCATTAGAAGTTAAGTCATTAAATGGCTGTTCTTTTACCCAATGGCAAGATACTTTATACATGGCTCGTGGAATTGATGGATCTGTTCCGTATTACTGGGTTGAGGGTGATGCTTTTGCATCAGCATTAATAGCCTCTGGACCTACTTGGCAACCTTATCAAGCGCCTGTTGGCGGTTATATGCCAAGAGCAGAATTAAATATTGCACATGCAAACAAACTGTTCGTTGCCTATACATACGAAGATGGTGTTGAGTATCCTAATCGTGTTCGCTGGTCGCATGAGAATCGCCCTGAAGACTGGTATCAGCAAGACTTTATTGACATTACAGCAGGCGGGGTTGGAATAACTGGTCTTAAGGTTGTTGATGGTCAATTACTTATCTTTAAACCTAAAGCAATATATCTTCTTATGGGTTACGATGCAGATACTTTCCAACTTGTAGAAATATCTACAACGACTGGCATTGACTTTCCTCAGCAGGCGGTTGAGGGAGCCGGTGGAGTATTCTTCTTTGATTATCCACAGGGATTGTTCTTTTATAATCGCAATGGAATCCAAAATTTATTTGAAAGAATTAAACCAATTATTGATACCGATAGAATAAACCCATCATTATTAGAGTATATTACTTGCTCTTACATTAACGATAGATTATGGCTTTCTATGCCATTTGATATTGATAATACTGGGTCAGTTCCCAGTTATGTAAACTGCAACTTTGTATTCGATCCTTCAATTGGTCAACAAGGTGCGTTTACATTATTTCAATCAGCAACTTTTAATAATGATGATGACACTGTTATTGACGGTTGGGGAATGATTTCTGGAATTAACTGGCGTGATAGCGGAGACAATGCTTGGTATCTAATGATTAGTGCAGATGAAGATTTTCCATATGTTATGTATGTAGATGACTATGCAGAAGTAAATGATGACATTGAAGCCGGTGATGATTTTGGTGATTTTTCAACAATTTATAAAACAAGTTGGTTTTACGATGACCGCTATGTGCAAAATAAAACATTCGTAAAAACTTTGTATGTCGTTAAAGAAGTAGAAGATGATACAGAAATTAGAGTAAATGTATATCATGACTTTAATTCTGAAGATCAAGTTGCAAGTAGTACATTAGTGCTAAACCCAATTTCAACTGGTGGTATATATGGCACATCTACTTATTCAACAAATGGTTCTGGTGGTGTATATGGCACTACACAGTTAAGAGCAGGTGTTCAGTTAGGCGGTCGTTTAAAGACAGCAAAGGCTGTGCAACTCGAATTCGTTGGACCTACAGCAGCGTTAACAGGTACGCCTGGGCGAGCTTGGGGTATCAACTCAATCGCGTTTAAATATAAGCGCAGACAAATAAGGAGTAACAAGTAATGGCAACATTAACAATACCAAATACATTCGTCAACGGCGCAACAATCGTCGCTGCCGAACACAACGCCAACTTCACTGCGGTTAAAACTTTCGTGGATGGGTTGGCTTCAGGCACTAACTTTGATGCTGGTGCAATTAATACAGAAGATATTGCTGCTGCAGCAATTACAGCAAGCAAAATTGCTACGGGTGCTGTAACGGCAGCAAAGATCGAAACTAGCGTTGCGCTTACAACACCTAATATTGGTGCTGCTACAGGCACATCGCTTACAACAACCGGGCAGGTTATTGGTAGATTTACAATTAGCCCTGTCGTTGGTACTTATTCATTTGTACTTGCAGATGAGGGTAAATTAACTGAATTTGATAATGCTGGGGCAACCAATGTTACAATTCAAAATGACTCAGGTGCTAACTTTCCAGTAGGAGCGCAACTTTTGGCTGTGCAAACCGGTGCTGGGCAAGTAACATTTGTAGCAGGTGGTGGTGTAACACTTAATGCAACACCGGGATTAAAGCTTCGTGCTCAATACTCATCTGCTGTTTTAATTAAAAGAGCAGCAAATAGCTGGATTATCCTAGGAGATTTAGCAGCCTAATGATTAATGCAGTAACCGCAATAGCTGGTAGTGGTGGTACTCCAGGTACTCCTGATGCGCCTACGGCTACTGCTGGTAACACTACTGCATCGGTTGCATTTACATCTCCTTCCAATCTTGGTAAAGGCGGGGAAGTAACCTATAGGGTTTTATCTACTCCCGATAATATTCAGGCTACAGGTTCTTCTTCTCCAATTACAGTAACGAGTTTAACAAACAATACTTCTTATACATTTCAGGTAAGGGTTGAAACATCTTATGGGAAAAATGGTGCGTATTCTTCAGCATCCAATTCTGTAACACCAATTGTTCCAACTACAACGACTACAACTACAACCACTACTGCTGCCCCAACTACAACAACAACAACGACTACTCCTGTTGGTCCAACTACAACTACAACGACTACTACAACAACGACAACAACTACTACTACAACGACAACTGCTGCACCAACAACTACGACTACTACTACCACTACAACTACGACTACAACTGCACCACCCGATCCGTGTGCTGGAGTTAGCTGTGGTAACGATCCTCTATCTGACCCTTCATGGATTTATCAATATCAGTATGAGCAGTGCATCCCAGAAATTTGCGGTATAACAATTGGTCAATGGGCAGCATATTACAAGTTTGGTTCAGGCGGTGCAGTGTGCTGCACTTATGGATTGTTCTTATTGTGCTTTGGCGATCCTATCTGCTAAGACTGATATAATGTAATAAACAGTCTATATATAGAATAATCTACGAAGGAGGATTATGGAAAACATTAATGTCCCGCAACCCCCCAAGCCTGAAGACTTGGCTGTTTTTGCAATTGTTTGTGACAACGAAGTTGTTTCATACATACATTTGCTTAAACAAGATGAGTTGCATTTAGCAGTTTATAGATCACAACCAATCTTTATTGAAGTACCATTTGCCGAAAAGCCGCCTATTGGTGCGTTATGGGATGGTAAAACCTTTAAAGTGCAGGATTGGCAATGAGCGCTTGGCAAGAGTATAAAAAACAAAACAATATTGTACGCCCTTGGGATTTGCTTAATCCAAAGATGGAAAGGTCAACAGAAGAAAAAGCACAAAAACGAATAGATATTTGCTCTGAATGCCCAGAGTTAATTCAAGCAACAAAGCAATGTAAAAAGTGCGGGTGCTTTATGACAATGAAAGTTAAATTAGCGAGTGCAACATGTCCCTTACAGAAGTGGTAAAGGCTACAGATAAAATAAGATATAACCTGCGTACTACTAAAATAACAGACGCACAAATAGATCCTTTTGGTTATTGTAATGCTAAGTGTTGGTTTTGCCCAGTAAGATATCAGGGTAATCCAATGCATGCTGCAAAGCATATGTCTCCAGACTTGATGGATAAAGTTTTATCTGAATTACATAAAGAAAAGTTTTATGGCGTTGTAAGTCCTAAGTTTGATCATTTCTATACGGCTCACTATAACGAGATATTGCTGTACAAGTATCTTGATGAAATGTTGTACCTATGCAAATGCTATGGGTTTAAAACAATGATTTTGTCTAATGGTATAAACCTGACGGAAGAGAAGGTTGAGTTATTAAAGAAGCATAAAGATGTTATCAGTGGTATCAATCTTAATATTCCGGCATTTGAAGATGGTTTATGGCAAGAACGCTCTGGTATCAAGCGTTACTCAATTGAAGACCTACACAGCGCTGTAAGAAGAACAATGGAAGCCTTTCCTGAATACACGGCTAATGGCGCTTTTTCAATCGGGGTTAACTGTCCAAACTCTTTATCCCAGCATGATAAAGGCGGATGGATGGAGTTATTAGAAAATGCTCCAGACATAGATCTAGACCCGCATACAGGTGAATCAGCCAAGCAAGTAGAACTTGGTAGAAAGCTATTCCCCGGATTAAATGTGTACCCTGTTGAGTCTTTGGTAGATAGGGCTGCAATCCTAGAACAACATAAGATTATCTCTAATCGCAAGACAATGGAAAAAGTATGGCAATCGCAAGGTAAAACAGTTGTTGGTTGCTCTAATGGTCAACAAGGTCGTTTGTATGGTTATC
>Ga0172363_10004973_pt1 | contig 10720 bp, 14 predicted proteins | sample LakKivs2_kivu2a2_FD_114541 | JGI IMG/M metagenome (GOLD analysis project Ga0172363, IMG submission 114541) | Sediment microbial communities from Lake Kivu, Rwanda - Sediment s2_kivu2a2 | ecosystem: Environmental > Aquatic > Freshwater > Lake > Sediment | place: Rwanda: Western Province, Lake... | reverse complement strand
ATACCTTTTCACAAAGACCGCATTCTATGCATAGTTCCTCATTGAAAACAATGCTTGTTTCCTAAAGAAAAATAGCGTTTTTTGGGCAGGTCCCAACACAGGAACCACAGTACATGCATTTTGTTTTATCAACCTTCATGCATTTTCCTCCATTCATCCAACGTTACAGAATATTTTTTCTCAACCTCGTTTCTGTATGTTGGCCCGCCGTTGTATGCGCAGAAAGGTATAATCCTGCCATCTGGTGTGGCATAATGTATAACGCATCTTTTCACCCTTTCTATATCATAGTTGTAACTGTCCTGGAAATGCATGCCGCCCACCATGAGTGTCCTCCATGTAAACTCACCGAGTGATTCCTTGCTGTGCTCAGAAAAAACATTTTCAAGCAGCTCTGTTATGTTTAACCCTTTTGGAAGTTTGTTCTCGTAAATGTATTTCCCAAAATATTTCTCAAAACTTTTCTGAACACTTTTCTTTTTTGATTTTTCTGATTTCAACTTCCCAAGGAGTCTAACAAGAAAACCGATTTTACCGAGTTTTTTCGCCATCCTCATCATCTGAGAAAACATTCCCTCAACATCCACAAATCTTGTAATTGGTGTTGCATTCCCATTTTCAATGTAAAGGAATGTTGCAAGCCCGCAGTGAGGATGAGCAGTAAATGCAACCTTCGGCTCATTAGCAAGCAATGAGATTAACTCTGATATGGGTGTGACAACAGGAACAGGGTAAAAATCCTCTTTTTTCAAAAATTTTGTCTGCTTCTCAAGTCTGTCAACAAGCTCAGGAAGTGTGAATCTTCCTTTTTCCCTTTCCTCCTGGTCTATCCTTCCAGTGAATGACACAGGTTGATAGTTCACACTTCTAATCACATCACTGTTTTTCACTGCAAAGTTCAGTATTTCACCAACCTGGTCATCATTTATCCCATTGACAATCGTCGGCACAAGAACAGTTGAAAGCGGTTTTGGTTTCACGTTTCTGCAGTTTTCTATTGCTTTCATTTTCACATCAAGCAGTTTTCTGCCTCTTGCCTGCACATAAGTCTCATCGTTTAGGCCATCAAACTGAAGATAAACAGTATCCATGCCGTTATCCTTCATTTTCTGACAAAAACCTAACTCAGTGAGTTTCAGGCCATTTGTTGCAACCTGAACCTGGGCAAAACCAAGTTTTTTTGCCATTTTTACAACGTCAAAAAATCTCGGATAAATTGTTGGCTCACCACCAGCAAACTGAACTGCTGGTGTGGGAACAGGCCTGTTACTCCTAAGATTTTTCAGCATCTCAACAACCTGCTCGTAGCCTGGCTCATAAACATATCCTGCAGCAGCAGCATTCGCAAAACATATAGGACACTTTAAATTACATCTATTGGTGAGATCAATGTTTGCCAAACAGGTATGGGATAGATGCAGGTCACACAATCCGCATTCAAAAGGGCATTCCTTTTCCGCTTTAATTTTTGGATTCTCAACACCGATACCGTCATGGGCGAATTTTTCTGCCTTTAAGTATAGTTCAACATCAGACCAGTAAACATCCCTGAAAGAGCCATGCTCAGGGCATTTTTTTTCAATCATCACCCTGCCGTTTTCCTCAAAAATTTTTGCTTTTATTATCTTTCCACATTCAGGACAAATTGATCCTGTTTCCTTGGGCAGCCCTTTCTTCAATGTTGATTCCCTGATTATCATATTCATAGAAATAGAATACAATCCTTTAAATGTTTTGCTTTATACGTCCTTCTATATCAATCTCCCCCTTTTTAATTCTCGAGGAGGATATTATTTTTTTGTCATCAGCAAGCACAAAAGGTATTGCATAAATCTTCAAACCTTTTTTCCCATTTTTTACGCTTATTCTGTTGATTTCAAGGGCAATTTTTTCTGTTTCAGGTGAGACAACAATTGCATCAAAATCGCCATTAATAGAAGGACCATGCCTGTCACTGATTTTGACAACATCAAAGTTTTTAAATTTTTTTCTTTCTAAATAATCTTTTAGTTCCTTTTTCCTTATCTGATACTTTCTTGTTTTCATGATTTTCATTTTTTTTATCATTTCATCAGATGTCAGCCCAATCAGAACATAATCACCAAATTCAAATGCTTTTTCAAGAAGTGCTCTGTGCCCCCTGTGCAGAGGATCAAATGTTCCGCCAACGCAAACCCTCATAATCTGGTGATAGGTTTGAGGATATAAAAAATATCCTAATAACTGGGTCAGACTACTTCCTCATCTCTTTTTTCCTCTGAAACTTTCTTCATTATCCCATCTATTTTTCTAAGAAACGAATATGCTTTTTCATAATAGATTGGAAAATCCTGAGACGGAATAATTTCGTCATAGAAATTTTTATGTAAAGCATTAAGCTCCAGAAATAGTGGATAAAGTTCCTTATCTTTTGTTTCTTTGCCTACCTCTCTAACGAAATCAAAAAACTCCCCATGTTTGCCTATATAGATATTTGACGCAGAACCTAATGCCTTGATTTCTTGTGTAATCGCTCCCCACAAAAGCTCAGATGCTTTTCTCCATTCCCCCTTTTTTATTGTTTCTTCAACATTGCATAAATAATGGTCTCTCATTCTCAAAAAGCGAGAGGTTACATCATTCATATCCTGTGATTTTTTCATTATCATCATCTATTGTTATGGTTTTATAAGAAGAACTGGTAATACCGACATCTGCTATAACCCTCCAGGTGTGTGTTTTTTTATCTGGTATTACTTTATCAATTTTTACCCAATAATATCCTGCTCTTTTAAGATATTCTACAGCCATGTCCGTAACCTTTTCCATATTCATTTTCATATTCTTCACCATTTTTTAGAATGAATTTAACAGTATAAAAAACCTTCTTTTCTTGTGCAATAGGAAACCCTTTTAAAATCTTAAGCATATTATCCCTTTGGTGATAACATGAAAATACTTGTGGCAGACAAAATGGCTGATGAGGCAATAAAAATACTGAAGGAAAAGCATGAGGTTGTTTTCTCAGAACTTGACCCTGAAGGACTTCTCAAAGAGATAGGGAAATATGATGCGCTCATCGTCAGAAGCAGGACAAAGGTTACAAAAGAGGTTATTGAGAAAGGGAAAAATTTGAAAGTTATTGGAAGGGCTGGTGTTGGTGTTGACAACATAGATGTGCCTGAGGCAACAAAAAGAAAGATTCCTGTTGTTAACGCACCAGGTGGCGCAACTGTTTCTGTTGCAGAACTCACATTTGCTCACATGCTTTCCTTGGCAAGAAACCTGTCTAAATCTGACAAAACCATGAAAAATGGGCTGTGGGAGAAAAAAACGTTGAAAGGAACAGAATTATGTGACAAAACACTTGGTCTTGTCGGCTCTGGAAGAATAGGAACCGAGGTTGGAAAAAGGGCAATAGCATTTGGGATGAAAGTTATAGTCTATGACCCCTATCTTTCAAAGGAAACAGCAGAAAAACACGGTTTTGAAATTGTTGACCTTGATTCCCTTTTAAAAAATTCTGATTTTATATCAATCCACACACCTCTAACAGATGAAACAAAGAAAATGATTGGTGAAAAAGAGTTCAAAAAAATGAAAAACACTGCGTTTATTGTTAACTGTGCGCGTGGAGGAATAATTGATGAGAGCGCATTATATAATGCGTTAAAGGAAAACAAAATCAGAGGAGCAGCCCTTGATGTTTATGAGAATGAGCCTCCGAAAAACAGTCCTCTTTTAACCCTGGATAACATTGTTTTCACTCCACATCTTGGCGCATCCACAAATGAGGCGCAGATCAGGGCAGGCACAATAACAGCAGAGCAGGTCTTAAAAGTGCTGAAGAACGAGGCGCCTGATTTCTGCGTGAATAAGGAAGTGGTATGAGGATCATTGTTTTTGGTCCTGCTGGCTCTGGTAAAACCCTGCTTGTAAAAGAGTTTGGTGAATATCTCAAGGATTACCCTGTTTCAAGAATTAATCTTGACCCTGGTGCAGAATATCTTGGTTATGAACCAGGTTTTGATATTAGAGAATTTTTTACCGTAAAGCAGATAATGAAAAATAAGAATCTTGGGCCAAACGGTGCAATGCTTGAGGCAGTGAAAAAAATGAATAACCAAATAAATGGTATAATGAACAAAATTGAAAAAATAAACAGTGATTATGTTTTTGTTGACACCCCTGGTCAGAATGAAATCTGGTTGTTCCAGCCGCTCGATAAGAAACTTCTTGATTATATTAAAGGATGCGTTGGAATATTTTTGATGGACATGGATGTTTGCAGGGATGAAAAAAATCTCCTGCTTAACCTTTTATTCTCACTCATAATAAAGTTAAGATTTGGAATACCTGTAATCAATGTTTTCAACAAAACAGATTTGGTTGGACATAAAGGGTTAGAAAAAATAAAAAACGGTTTTGAGAATCCAAGAATGCTTGTAGCAATGATGAAAGAAAAAAGTCATGGAGAAATTGTTGATGTGCTTACAGGTTTAGGCATCGTCATCGGTCTCAGAGCCGAGAGATTCATAGGCATGTCATGCAAAAATAAAACAGGATTCAATGAACTTCAGGATATCCTTTATGAGGTTCATTGCGCTTGCGGGGATTTGACATAGACATACGCTGTTGGAATAAAACAGAACAGGCAGAATGCATAAACCAAAATGTATGCAATATTTATTGTTGAATGATTGTATAACGGATTTGTTGTTAATGGATAAAACGGTTCCATTTCAGGATAAAGGAATGCATCAAGGAATACATGTGAAACTGTGCCTACAATCGAGCCAGAAATAATCATGGAAAGTGAAGATCTTTGTTCAATTCTAAGCCAATGTTTTAACTGCTTTACTCTGCTGTTGAGTGGATATAACACCAAGCCAATGCTCATTCCCATTGTTATCGCTCCTATAAAAGTGTGAGAAAAACCAGCATGAAGCAGATGCTCTCCAATTAGGATTTTGTAAATACATTCAATATCCAGAATAACACCGCCTAATGCTAATGCGACTATATCCAACCTCTTATGACAAACAAAGCCGGGCAGTATCCCTGGTCCTAGATGAAGTGGTGTTAAAGGCATTTTATTTACCGAAATAAGAAGTTATTATAACCATAAAAACGTTTCATATCACAACATATTTATCATCACAACATGATTACGCATTATGCGAAAAAAGATGACATATGCAGGCTCAGGTGTTGATATTTTTAAGGAAGAAAAAACTGTTTCATCACTTGTAAATATGGTGAAAACAGGAAGAAAAGGTTTTGGTAAAGCATTAAACATAAGAGGACATTATGCCGGTCTTGTTGATTTTGGGAAATATGCTTTAACGCTCTGCACAGACGGTGTTGGCAGCAAGGTTATCATTGCTGATGAAATGAAAAAATGGGATACTGTTGGCATAGATTGTATTGCTATGAATGTTAATGACTGCATCTGCGTTGGCGCAACACCAGTTGCTTTTGTTGACTATCTAGCAATGGAAAAACCAAATCCGAGGCTTGCTGAGCAAATCGGTATAGGATTGAACAGGGGCGCGAAACTCTCAAACATATCCTTGGTTGGTGGTGAAACAGCCCTTCTTCCAGAGCTCATCCATGGTTTTGATCTTGCAGGCACCTGCCTCGGATACGTTGATAAAAAAAACATAATAACAGGAGAAAAAATAAAACCAGGTGATGCTATCATCGGTCTGAGAAGTTCTGGGATTCATTCAAATGGTTTGACACTTGCAAGAAAAATTTTTGAAAACAGATATCATGATAAATTTCCAAAATCAAACAAGAAAATAGGTGAGGTGTTGCTGGAGCCAACAAAAATTTATGTCCAAGAAATCCTTGATGTGATAAAAAAATTCAGGGTCCATGGGCTTGCGCACATCACAGGGAGGGGTGTAAGAAAACTTTTGAGACTGAATAAAACTGTGGGTTACTGCATTGATGCCCCATTCAAGCCTCATCCTGTATTTAAATTAATCCAAGAAATTGGAAACGTTGATGACAACGAGATGTATCAAACATTTAACATGGGAATGGGTTTCTGCATAATTGCGTCAGGGAAGGATGCTGAGGACATTGTTGACATGTTAACAGGTAAAGCAAAGATTGTGGGTTCTGTTATAAAAGGAAAAGGGGTAAAAATCCCTGAGTTATCCATAACCTATAAGAAGTAATAACACAATATTCCAAAGGGGAGAAAGATGTCTTTAGAAGATGGTGCTAAAACAGCTGTAAACATATGCATGGGTGTAAAAAAAGGGGAAAAGGTTCTCATTATCACGGACACTATGAAGGAAAAGATTGGCGAAGCGCTTTTTCAGGCAGCAGTGAACACAAGGGCTGAGGCAATGCTCATCAAGATGCTGCCCAGAACAAGGCATGGGGAGGAGCCGCCTAAACCGATTGCTGAGCTCATGAAGCATGTAGATGTAATTATTGCACCAACAGAGTACTCTTTAACGCATACCCAGGCAAGAAAAGCTGCGAACAGGGCTGATGTTAGGATAGCTACAATGCCAGGAATCACAGAGGAGATGCTGAGCACTGGTGGAATGACTGCTGATTTCAGGGAGGTTGAAAAAACAATTAAAAAGGTTTATAAAATTATTAAAGACAGTAAAAAAGCTGAAATAAAAACAGGGCTTGGGACAGCAATCACTTTGGGTCTTGAAAACAGGGAATGGATTGCTGATGACACAGGCATCTGTCATAAAAAAGGGGCTTTCACAAACCTACCTGCCGGCGAGATTTTTATAGCACCAGGGGAGGGAACTGCAAACGGCATAGTGTTTATTGACGGCGCATTCGGAGGAAAAATAGACAAACCTGTAAAAATAGTTGTTAAGGATGGTTTCGCAGTTGAGATAGGTGACGATAATATTGAAAAACTGCTTGATAAAAGAGGGAAATACGGCAGGAATGTTGCAGAACTTGGCATTGGGATGAATCCAAACGCAAGAATTATTGGTAATGTGCTTGAGGACGAAAAAGTTCTTGGCACCGTTCATGTTGCATTTGGTGACAACTCAACATTTGGCGGAAAGGTTAGCTGCGGCATCCATCTGGACGGCATAATAAAAAATCCTACGTTAAAAATAGATGATAAAACAATACTTGATAAAGGAAAACTTGTTGTATGAAAAAAACAGAAGAACCAGTGTTTGATGAAAACGATAAAGAAATCGTCAACCTCCTAATAAGTTTGAGTTTACCAAAAAATGTTGCAAAAACCCTTGTTTTTCTCTTTAGAGTAAAAGAAACAATACCAGTGGTCATTGAAAGAAATACAAATCTGCGCCAGCCTGAGGTTTCTGTTGCATTAAAGAAACTCGAAGAAAAAGGCTGGGTTGAAAAAAGAAACATAAAAAGAGGAACAAAAGGAAGACCATTATTATCATACAAACTCTCAGTATCTCCAGAAGAAATAATAGATTTCCTGGAGGAAAAAAAAGAGGATGAAATAAAAAAGATAAAAGAGAATGTTGAGAAACTGAGAGAAAAGATTAAGATTGTTTCTCAATAACCTTTACCCCTTTCTCTGATGCCACCACCACAACATCTGTCAGACCTATAAACAGCCCATTTTCCAAAACACCAGGAATGTTGTTTATTTTCTGCTCCATTTCCTTGGGTTTATCTATCCTGTGGAATTTGCAGTCAAGAATATAGTTTCCATTGTCTGTTATAAAAATTTTCCCCCCTTTTTTTCTGAGTTGTGTTTTGCACCCAAGTTCTGAGATTTTTTTTGCTGTTAAGGACCAGCCAAATCTTGTCACTTCAACAGGTAAATGTGATTTTATTCCAAGCTTGTTCACAATTTTTGAACTGTCTGCAGCAATAATCTCTTTTTTGGAGGCAGATGCAACAATTTTTTCCCTCAGAAGCGCGCCCCCCATTCCCTTAATCAGATTCAATTTTTTGTCTATTTCATCTGCGCCGTCCACTGTTACATCAATCACAGACTGCTCCTCCAGTGTTGATAATTGAATATTAAACTGTTTTGCAAGTTTTTCTGTCGCCACAGATGTAGGAATTCCAACAATATCCAAACCATTTCTAACCATGTCTCCAAGTTTTTTAATGGTGTAAAACACGGTGCTGCCCGTGCCGAGGCCGACAACCATTCCATCCTTCACATATTCTACAGCCTTCTCACCGGCAACCTGCTTCAAGTTCATATGTCTGAATAGGAAAGCATTATAATAAACTCTTTGTTGATGTAATGTTACCCAACATTGGTAACATTTGAGCCGTTGAAATATATCTCTGCAGGCACAGCATTGATGCCCATATTCCACCTGTCAGAATTATACCACCTAACGAATTCTGAGATTAGATTTTCAGGGCGGTCGAAAACGTTATCCAATCTCAGAAATTCCTCGTTAAATGTACGAATACAGCGTTCTACCTTTCCTTTCGACTGTGGATAATGCTTCGGCGTATGCTCCACCACTATGTCCAATTCTTTACAGCCGATAACAAACTCGTCTCTGAATTGTGGTCCCAAATCCGCAAGAATTTTATCGGGCTTGTGACCTTTTCTTATAATTTCTTGAAGCTTGTTTAGCACATCATTTACTGTTATACTCGCATGAAGTGTGCATGATATAAGATATCTTGAATGGTCATCCAGTATGACGAGAGCAAGTTTTCTCGAATCTCCGATGCTAAAAGGCCCTCTGATGTCTATCTGCCATAACTGATCAGGATAATCCGCTCTGAAATATTTCCAATGAATAAGCTCTCCGTAAGGGCTACCATTTCGTCTATGTTTCTTGAGAACATTGTTTATTGTTCGCCTGCTTATACTAACAGGTACCCAGTCTATCCCTAATACATTCTCTAGAAGATACCTTATGTAATCCGGCGGGTGCTCTAAATATATTTTAATTCTCTGGGTACCCCAGTTAAAAGAATCTCGGAGGATAATTATTGCGTTTTCGATGTATGGATTTACTTTTGGGTATGTTCTGTGTGGACGTCTCGATAAGTCCCTGTAATTAGGCCAGCCTTTTCTACAAATCCTTTTGTGCCATTTCCAGACCGTCTTTCTGCTTACGCAAAACATCTCGGCAATGTCTTTGACCCGCTTCCCGTTTTTTCTAGCTCTCACTATAAGCCTACGAATCTCTGGAGATAAATATCCCATCCCGTATCACGAATAAAGGGCGTTATGAATAGTTAAAATGTTACCGATGTCTGTTTACTTTACACTCTCTTTTTCTTTATTTTTTTGTAAAGAGAAAGAGAAAATAAAACATGTTAAAGGAGAAAAAAAACCATGACGATTGAAGAAAAAATCATAAAATTCCTCAGACAAAACAGAGGAACCCACACGCCAAAACAGATAGCGCAAGCGTTAGGTATTAGTTATAATCTGGTGAAGATGCCTTTACGTCGTCTTACGATTAAAGGTTTTGTGAAGAGTCCTGTTAGAGGCAGGTATGTTTTGAAAGTAACAAAAAGTAACAAGGCAGTCTTCGACAATAAAAATGAAAATTACAACACTTCAAACTCTTTTCAAACTTTCATTCAAACTTTGCCGCATGTAATGGTTAATGATGCAACAAAAAACAAAGGCGTTGAAGCAAGAATCAAAATCTACAAACTGCTCATCCATGGCTACCCTAAATCAAAAATAGCGACGATACTAAAAATAAACAAAGCCACAGTACAATACCATGTTAACATTTTGGAAAAGCAAAAAATCGTAAAAAGAACAAATGGAACTAAATCACCCATACTCTACACACCCGCACAAAATTCCACGACAATAGAAAAAAACTATTATAAAAACATTATCCAAAAAATCGTGGGGGATGATTCACCAACCCGTTTTTGCAGGGTTCATTGCGACAACTACACATTCAAAATCCTACAGCCACCCAAAACAGAACCGCCCTGGCATCAAAAATGGAGCGCAAAAAACACAAACTACCAAGAATTCACAGTCCTACTCAATAATTGGAACAGACCTGTCAGAGTAAGGCAAATCCAAAACAATCTACTTGTTATCTTCATGCCAGAAATGTACCTTGACGCATTTGACCTAAAAAACTATGAAAACATTTTGCAGGCAAGGGTTCTTGGTGTCGCAACATGGCTCCAGAAAAAATACGGCTACCGGCTAGGACTAATTGAGCATTACCAGAAACCGCATTACGCATTCCCAGAAGAACCAAACATAGTCAGCCTTGCAAAAAAATTCAACCTGTCTGCATCTGATGTCTGGATGGATGACTCAGACGGACACCCTGAATGGGAAACCAACGACATAGAACTCGCAAAAATAAAAATCGAAGAACCCAAACTGGTCAAAGAAATCATAAACAAGATGAAAGCGCAGGAAGAAACCATAACCAGAATCATCCAACACTGCCCGCTGCTCAAACCATTAGAGCAGAGGGATGATCTGAAAGGATACACATAATAATCTAAATGTTCATGTAAACCTTTCAAATACATAGAATGGTGCTGCTATGTATATACCTTTATTTTTCTTCTCTATTTTTCTTCTTTTTGATAGAAAGTGATCATCAAAAGAGACAAACACAACATCCTTCCCATGCCTTTTTCCATACTCATAAACAGCTCCAAGATGTTTACTATCTCCTTTTGGTAAATATTTTTTAAACAAAGATTCATAGGTTGTACCTGAGATGTCTACATAATTTAGCTTATTTTCCAGTAGACTTATCCTACTCTCAACACCCATTTTTGCTTTTCT
>Ga0172363_10004970_pt1 | contig 10724 bp, 3 predicted proteins | sample LakKivs2_kivu2a2_FD_114541 | JGI IMG/M metagenome (GOLD analysis project Ga0172363, IMG submission 114541) | Sediment microbial communities from Lake Kivu, Rwanda - Sediment s2_kivu2a2 | ecosystem: Environmental > Aquatic > Freshwater > Lake > Sediment | place: Rwanda: Western Province, Lake... | reverse complement strand
TGGTACTATGGGTTATAATACTAAGTATTATTGGAAGATTGTTGCTTGGGATAATCATGGTGCTTCAACAGCTGGCCCGATCTGGGACTTTACCACCTGCGTAAATGGCGCACCCTATATGCCAAGTAATCCAAACCCAAGTAATGGTACAACAGATGTTTCTACAAATGCTAATCTCTCATGGGTTGGTGGTGATCCAAATCCTGGTGATATTGTTACGTATGATGTTTATTTTGGTACGGTTACTCCTCCTCCCCAGGTTGCTGTTGGTCAATCCGGAACTACTTATGATCCAGGCGTTATGCAATCCCTTACTACATATTATTGGAAGGTTGTTGCTTGGGATAATCATGGTGCTTCAACAGCTGGCCCAATCTGGCATTTCACCACAGCTTATGTTCCCAACAATCCGCCATATACACCATATGATCCAATTCCAAATAATCATGCAACTGATGTGAATGTTAATACTGATATAAGTTGGACTGGTGGTGATCCAGATCCATATGATACTGTTGCTTATGATGTTTATTTTGGTACAAGTAGTCTGCCTCCAAAGATTGTCGGCAATCAATCTGCTACAACATACGATCCTGGTACACTTAACTATGGTACAACATACTATTGGAAGATTGTTGCTTGGGATAATCATGGTGCATGGGCATCAAGTTCAATATGGGATTTCACTACGCATAATGATCCGCCGAATGTACCAAGTAGTCCTAGTCCTGTGAATCATGCGACTGGTGTGTCTGTTAATGCTGATTTGTCTTGGGTTGGTGGTGATCCAAATCCTGGTGATATTGTTTCTTATGATATTTACTTTGGTACGGTTAGTCCTCCTCCGCAGGTTGCTGTAGGGCAATCTGCAACAACATACGACCCAGGAACAATGAGCTACAACACCAAGTATTACTGGAAGATTGTTGCTTGGGATAATCATGGTGCTTCAACAATAGGACCAACGTGGGATTTCAATACAGAAAACTTGGCGCCATATGAACCAAGTAATCCTGACCCGTATAATGGTGAGACCGACGTAGATGTCAACTACATCCTTAGTTGGACTGGCGGAGATCCAGATGGGGATGCTGTCACTTATGATGTGCATTTTGGTACCAGTAGTCCTCCTCCGCAGGTTGTAATTAACCAATCTGGAACAACATACGATCCGAGTACGATGTATGGTTCAACGCCTTATTACTGGAAGATTGTTGCGCATGATAATCATGGCGCATCTACAGAGGGCCCAGTTTGGCAATTCACTACAAAAGCCACTCCAAATGATCCACCATACAAACCAAGTAATCCAAATCCTGCCAATGGTGCGATAAACATACTTATTGCTGCTGATCTCAGTTGGACTTGCTCAGATCCAAACCCTGGAGATACATTAAACTATGACGTGTATTTTGGCACGTCCAGTGATCCTCCACAAGTTGAATCAGGGCAATCTGCAACAACTTATAATCCTCCAATTAATATGACTTATAACACTATTTATTACTGGAAGATTGTTGCTCATGACAATCACGGCGCGTATACAATAGGGGACAAATGGAGTTTTACTACAGAACAAGAACAAACAAACACAGCGCCGAATCCGCCCACTATAGAAGGACCCGTGTTCCATATAATTGTAATTGGGCAACCATACAGTTTCACGTTCAAACAAGCAACTGATCCGGACGGCGATAACATAAAGTACGTTGTTAACTGGGGTGACGGTAATGAAGAATCATCAGAATTCGTACCTTCTGGGGGATCGGTGGTATTGATACATACTTGGCAAGGAACGCAACTCATTAATCAATTCCAAATAACAGCAATAGCAGAAGACGTATATGGAGCACAAAGCACTCCCACAATATATTCCATCTATGGAATTAATAGTCAATCATCACAACAATCACAGCCACAATCACAGCAACAATCGCAACAGCAATCTCAGCCATCAAGCCAATATATGATTCTAAGAAGTATCACCAAGCATGCTGTAGGTAATTCCTAACTTACAGATTCATAAATAATTAGATACTGCCAGAACCGGGTAGATGAAAATATGCAAAGAAATTTATGCATAATTCATAAAAACGTAAAAATCTATAAATATAAGAAAGTAGTAAATATATATTGTATAAAATAAGGAGAATTTGGAAGAGGTGAATTGTAGATGAAAAAGTTGTTAATAATAATTTTAGTTGGAATGATATGTATTGGCATGTCAGGGACTGCAATTTCTTTAACAATGACGTCTAAACAAAAAGAAACAAAACTTGACTCTGAAAACATAAATTTTGTAGAAAAAACAACTACTAGCTCCATGGACAACTTGAAAAAATCGGTTTATAAATATCTGAACATGGATGAAAACATTTATGGTGGCCAAGAACAAGTTCAGAGTTCTATAAATGCGCCATGGATTGTACCAAGTAGCACTATATTCGAGTGGTGGGTTCGTTTAGTCTACAATGGTCAAACATTTGAAAAACAACTAGATGTTTCTATAAACGATTTCCAAAAAAAATTTCTCCAACACCCTTACTACACCCAAGACGTCTTTTTCAACATCGATAATGATCCAGAGGATGACATAAAGGTATCATTCGGATTTTATTGGGAATCAATACTTAATACTAAAACAAACGTGGAATACAAATCTCTTGAAGATATGGTAAAAGTAAGACAAATAAATAATGGTCCTTCAGATCTGTATGCTGGACTAGAAGTATGGTCTGAAATACATGTTAACTGGGGGCTTGTGGGTGCAAGTAGTGTAGAGAGTGAATCTTCTCATATTACTCAAATATCTGGTTCGCAGCAGCAGATGATACCGCAATCAATCAAAATCACTTCATTACTTAAACAGTTGATTCAACAAGGAACAGAACAGAAATCAAATGTTGGTTTTGCTCCACTCTTGAATTTAATAGGTAATTCACTAGCTAACTCTCAGAGAAACAATATCCAGAGTCAACCTATGCAAAATCCAAACCCAGAACCGTTACCAGCCGATAACGATTATTTCGCTGTTGGTGTAGGATACCGTACTCAACCTGGTGATAGGATACCTCAATATGTAGAAAAAAGATTTGCTTTTGCAAAAGACAGTCTCTTCAGCCCAGTTATCTTCCAACAAGTAATGAAAACTGAGCCCAGTGGAATAGATCCTCTAGAGTTATTATACGGATTCCGAGCGTGGAATGGAAGCACTAATACACTCAAATATGATATCGCATTTTCAGTTGGTTTTACTCCTTTTGTTGATCTTACCACTCAATTCATTCCGCTTGGTGGTTATATCTATTATTATTTTGACACGTATAGTTATTACAATAATGAAATAAAAATTACTTACGGTTCAGATATAAATGTAGGCGGTGGGAATGGAACTAGTCTATCCCTTGTTTTTGATAAGATAGATAGTAATATGGCACAAGCTGGCAGATGGATAAGTTTTGGTCTTAGAAAGAATCCAAACGGGTTTGATTATGAAGCAAGTAATATATTCAATGTTGCTGTCGTCGTAGATTCACCTTGGTTCAGTCAAAAAGTAAAACTTAATGGTCTGCCCAAGACTGTTTCTTACGAGTGGAAGATATTTGATGATTTTGAAGTGACATTTGTTCAAGGTGAGTTGTTTTATGTTAATGTGCGCGGGTATGCTGATCTTACTATGAGTAGTCCAATCAATCAGGTCATAGTGTACTACCCAAAATTAAAAGACCCAAGTGAGCCTGATGTCACTTTTCTGAAAGTGGATAATATACCTAGTTCAAGAAGGTTGGAGGCATCGGCGACACTGGATATACAAAATGGGAGTATGCTGAGGGTAGACGCCAATGGGTACGTAGACCTTACAAAGAGTGGCTCGCTAGGTGATATAACAGTCTATTATCCTAAAGCTGATCCCGAGGATCCAGATGTTGTTCTTATGAAAGTTCCTTCAGGTAGTATCAACAGCCAAAGAGTAAGTGCTGAGGCTACTCTCTATGTCGATGCCAATAATTTTAGTAATATAAACAATTATGTTTATGGAAAAATTCAGCGTCAAGCAGACTCGAATTTCCATGAGATGGATTTGTATCTACCTAATGTAGCTATACCACTTGTACAAATTACAGATATTCCGGCCAATGCCTATGCCACTGGCACGTTCTATTGGAACCAACTTCAGGGATTTGCAAGAGCGGAAAGATCATCAGCCAGTCAAAACCCCGACCCTGTTCATTTTAATCTCGTCTTCGACACGCTCACCTTAAGCGATGTTTTGAGTATAGGCAATGGTCATATACAAACTGGTTTTAAGATAGCAGATGATGGATACTTTAATTTAGATACAACCCATGATGTACTTGGTAATACATTTTCTGTTGACAATTCTGCTACAGGCAATTCATTTACATTAGGTGCGGATACCGTTTCAGCTCAAAATTTCCAAACAAGTTGGGGTCTCAACACTTCAGGTGAACAGGTACAAGTAGATAATCTGGCTCTCTCTGGGACTCTTAATAGTTTAAATAATTTTAATGTAGCAGTTGAACTTAATGGAAAAAATGTTGCTTTTACAGGAGATTGGTCACTTGGTGAATCAGGTGGATTCAGTATCGATTTAAACCAGGATGATGATGTACGTCTTGACTTAATCCATCTTGATAATGTAAGTGGTCATCTGGATCTTAATGGTTATGTTATTCTGAGTAATAATCTCCACTATGATATGAGCTGGAAATGGAAACAGGGCGAAAGTCTTGAGGATCCAGGTTATTTCAAGATTAATGAAGGAACAAATCAGCCGAACCTCAAGGAGATAAACTTTAATTTTGTCTACAAAGACGATTCAGGTCAAGATAAATGGGGTGCTGATATCACTCTTACAAATTTTGCTTTGTATATTTGTGTTGAATGGTACTGGCAAAACGGTTTCCACATATGGCCTGTCATCCAAGTGAGTGGGCAACTCTATCTTGACGTAATGTTGAATTATGAATGGCATCATATTTGGCCATAGTTTATATATGATAAAAAGAGGGGGTAGATGATGAAAGGTAAAGGCAACAAAAAATTTGAGAGGCTAGTTATAATCTTATTTATCACAGCATTATTTATAATGTCTGCAACACAAGCAACAAGTAAAATCGACATTAAAAATATTAAAAAAATCTTGAAGCAGACATCCCCTATTCCAACTGGACCACTTGATGATAATTATTTCACGTGGGAGGATTTGTTCAGTGATGCAACAAAGATTGATCCTACCAGCGGAATGTCATACAATTATGATGTTGCTGGCGGCTTTGTGAAAATGCAAAATACGTACGATTTATGGACCGATCCTGCATGGACGAGAATGAGGCCAGTTACATTGACTAATAATGCAGGTCAATTGCTTTACAATTATGCAGTGCACCTTATAATAAACTATGATTCTGATATGAGACCCGACTATGGTGATCTCCGGTTCAAACACCAATCAAGTGGCGATGTTTTACTTAACTATTGGATAGAAAGTTATGATTCAAGTTCTGCTAGTGCGTGGGTAAAGATTCCATATATCCCTACAGGTACAAGTACGATGTATCTTTTTTATGGTAATCCTTCGGCAACAAGTCAAAGTGATTTCTACAGTGTTTTCACAGATTGGCAAGAACATTGGCCAAACGATGAACAGATTTCTTATCACGGAGACACTGAGGGTGCATGGGATCCTGATGTAGCTTTTGGTAACGGAGAGTTCCTGGTTGCTTGGGAGGAAGGAACAACTGTTATTATTAAACAGCAAATAAGGGCATCAATTTACGCCTCTGATGGAACGCGTTTGGTTTTTGATAATCTGATATTTTCAGATGGAACGACATTTTATAGGAATGAGAATCCGTCTATTGATTATGGTGCCGGGAAATATTTTGTTGCATGGGAGCACTATGCTAACACCTTGTCTGGTGTTACTGACCCGTCTACTGAGAATATCAAAGCAAGAACTGTGGTTAGAAATGGAAACCAATTACAATTGGGAAGTGTTATTGATGTGTGTACTGCAGCTGATTGTCAGGCTGATGCAAACGTTCAATATGATTCTGTGAACAATCGATTCTGTGTAGTCTGGGAAGATGCTAGAAACGGAGAATCAAACTACAACATCTATGGACGTTTATATGATACGAATGGTAATCCAGTTGGTGGCGAAAAAAATATTTGCATTGCAGCAAACAGTCAGTGTGAGCCGTGGGTTGCTTTTGATTCTGTTCATGGGCAGTATATGATTGTTTGGGAAGAGGGCGTAACACCTAATAATGGTCCGTTTAGTTTGAAGGGTGGTATTTTTGATGCAAGTCTGAATCAGATTGGTAATACTATTACGATTGCTACTGGTAGTGATAGTGTTGATTATAATTTCCCTTGCGTTGAGTTTTCTGTTGATACCGAGCGTTATTTGGTTACTTATAATAATGATGATATTAGTAGTGGTGATTGGTGGGGTAATGTCTGGGGTAAGATGTATGACTCCTCTGGGAATTTGTTGGTTGATACTTTCCAGATAAAGGCGGGTGATTTTGTTCGAACTGATATCGTGCCTTATCTTTCATCTTCGTTTTTTGTTTCTTTCAACAGTAAAGATCCTGGTAGTGAGTCTGGTTTGATTTGGGGCAAACTCATATCTTCAGAGGGGAATGTATTCGTCGATGATGTTCAGTTGTCAGCAAGTACCTCTGCTGAAGCTGATTGGGCCAATATGGCAGTTGGAAACGATAAGATTTTTGTTACGTGGGAAGACAACAGAGTTATGACTTATTCTAATCCAGATGCCTTTGGAAACATTTGGAACTTAAACATTCCAAGCGGCTCAGAGGTAACATACCATATCGAAGATGAAGAAGAGCTTATTCTTAATGCACAAATTACCTCTATAACTATTGATCCTGAAAATCTTTTAGCATGGCACGATTTTAATGCAGTTTCCGAAGGAACAATTACATTTGATGTATTAAACGGCGCGGGTGATACTGTCCTTATTCAGGGGATAACTTCAGGGCAATCTATACAAACCTTAGATCCTGTTCCAATACGTCTGAGAGCGTATTTCACTAGAGATGATCCTTCTTATACTCCAACGCTTGACAGCTGGAATGTAAGATATGTCGGTGAAGATCTCGTAGCGCCAGTGACAGAACTAGATCATATTACAGGCACCCAAGGTCTTAATGGATGGTATACGAGTGAAGGAGTGACGGTCTGGCTGAAATTCTATGATCTCCCCGAAGGCACTGGAAGTGGTGTAAACCATACTTACTATAAACTCAATAACGGAGCAACCCAGGAATACATAGTTGGGAGTGGTATCCTGCTGGTTGCTACTCAAGAAATGCAGTGGGTGGGAAATTGGAATGTTACTTTCTGGTCTGTTGACCGCTCTGGAAACATTGAGGATAATACAAAACCAGTAAATACCATTCAGATAAAAATCGATGCACAAAGACCCTACGTAGAAATAACCGAACCAGCAGATGAACAAAAAGTCAATAAACCCTTCTGGGTGAGAGCAAACGCCTCAGATAATGCTGATGTTGCCTACGTTGAGTTTGATATCGAACCATTTGGTCAGAATCCAGGTTTACCCTACAGGGTATATGATCCTAATCCATCTTCTGGGCTATATGAATGGGAATGCAACTACGGCGAGCGTGGTACTAACAAAATGATACGCGCGCGGGTCTTTGACCAATCCGGGCAGACATGGACTGATGAACATTGGGTGTGGATTAGATTTTTCAACAATGTAGATGAAGGATTTATTAGTTTCTCTTATCAAATCGTTCAAATACCTGGTTCGCAGCAACAAGGCTCAACCCATGTTGGTGCTATTGGTTATACTATGATGCAGCATATATTGGGATTGAACTGAACGGATATAGGTTTATTGAGAAAAAAATACGACTTTACTTTCAGTTAGAATACTTCCAATTATGTTAGATTGCATGCAAATACTTAAATAGCACGCCCTCTTTTTTATATTAATTTATTAATTAATCTTATTGGGGGTAGTTGTTTACGAAATGTAGAATTTTGCCTATTCTATTGGTGGCGTTATTTGTATTTAGTAGTATTGGCGTGGCGTATGAGCAGTCTAACAAACCATTTTTTGTTTCATCTAATACATATGATCTTGTTATAATAGCGCCAAAAATTTTTTCTAGAGCACTTTCTCCTCTTGTTAAACATAAAAATGATGTTGGTGTTAAAACTATTTTAAAGACAACGGAGGATATTTATAGAGAATATAATGGTAGAGATAAACCTGAGCAGATTAAATATTTCATAAAGGATGCTCTTGAGACTTGGGGTATCAAGTATGTTCTTCTTGTTGGTGGTCTAAAAAGTGGCAGGCAAAGTTGGTATGTCCCTGTTAGGTATTCCAATTTGGATGATCGTCAAGGTTGGGATTTAAGATATATTAGTGATCTTTATTATGCTGACATATACAAGTATGAAAATGATGAAAAGGTTTTTGATGATTGGGATTCAAATGGTAACGGTATTTTTGCTGAATGGAACTGGAATTCTTCAGTGAAAGATGTTCTTGATCTTACTCCTGATGTATGTGTTGGTAGGCTTGCCTGCAGGGATCTATTTGAGGTCAGAACTGTCGTTCAGAAAATAATCAACTATGAAACTGGAACTTCTAGTTCAAACTGGTTTAAGAATATGGTGATAGCTGGTGGTGATACTTTTCCATCTGATGATAATTATTTCGAAGGCGAGATTATCACTAATCTTTCGTCTAGTTATATGAAGTCAATTGGTTTTAATATCACGCATCTCTGGGCATCAGATGGGACATTAGAAAATAGCAATGATTTGATAATGGCATTAAGAATAGGTGCTGGTTTTGTTCATCTCTCGGGCCATGGTAGTGCTCTTGTTTGGTCGGCTCATCCTCCTCATAATGATACTTTATGGATAGACTCGTTGTTTACATATCAAGCTCGTAGTATCAGAAATGGTGAGAAACTGCCTATCTTTGTTATAGGTGGCTGTCATAACAACCAGTTCGATGTCAGTCCATTCAATATATTGCGGGATATCCGAAGAGAGGGTCTAGGTTATTTTAAATCTGACGAATATGAACCAGGTTCTTTTTGGAAGTTGGAGTGGATACCAGAGTGTCTTGGTTGGCGTTTAATCAGCGCACGGAATGGTGGTGCTATAGCGACGATAGCAAATACGGGAATGGGTTTTGCTTATCCTGGTAACTACACGCTTAATGGTCTTGATGGCTGGTTAGAACCCAGGTTTTTTTATGATTATTCTGTTGGTGGTAAAGATATTCTTGGTGAACTTTATGGTCAGGCTATAACTGATTATGTCAGTAATTTTAATGTTCATAATGATCGTAGTGATTGTAAGACTGTACAGCAGTGGGTTCTTCTTGGCGATCCTAGTTTGAAGATAGGTGGTTATCCTAACTAAATTCTAAGTTTTTTTAAATAAATATTTATATACAATAATTCGTATGTCATTTATTATCTAATGGGGAGTGTATGTGGATATGAATGGAAAAATTTTAGCTTTGGCCATCGTTATTTTTATGGTCGTAGGAAGTTTTGGGGCAGTTGCTACACAAAATGGAAATAATGATCCTATATTGAATTATGTGCCTGGCGAGGTTGTTGTAGGTTTTTATAAACAACTAAATGGTTTGGATCCTGTAAATGTCGAGGAGATCGATAGTTTTAACGGACATAGTATCAAGGAAAAAATCGTTGTTTTAAACGTTGCAGTGATTGAAGTTGAAGTTGGTAGTGAACAGTCTTTTATTGATAGTGTTGTTGTTTCTCCTTATGTTAAATATGCTGAGCTTAACACGCTTGTTTATGCTTTTTATACACCAAACGATCCTCAGTGGGGGCAACAGTGGGGTCCTAAAAGGATTCATTGTGAAAAGGCGTGGGATACTGGAACTGGCAGTAGTAGTGTGAAGATAGCTATTGTTGATACTGGTATTGACTATAACCATGAGGATATCGCTGGTAACTATGTTTCTGGTGGACATGATTGGGTTAATGATGATAATGATCCTATAGATGATAACAATCATGGTACCCATTGCGCAGGTATTGCTGCTGCTGTTATGGATAACAACATTGGTATCGCTGGTGTTGCTCAGGTCAAAGTTATGGCTGAAAAGGTTCTTGGTAGCGGCGGTTCAGGTGATTCATCCGATGTTGCTAGTGGTATTACTCATGCTGCTGACAATGGTGCAAATGTTATTAGTATGAGTCTTGGTGCCTCTAGCCCGTCTTCTGTTATTCAGGATGCCTGTGATTATGCGTATAACACTAAGGGTGTTGTAATTGTTGCTGCGTCTGGTAACGATGGTCAACCTCAGGTTAGCTACCCTGCTGCTTTTGATACAGTTATAGCTGTTGGTGCCATAAATCAGAATGATCAGAGATGTGATTTCAGTAACTATGGTGAGGATTTGGAGTTGATGGCGCCAGGTTACCGGATCGTCTCATCAATAATAGGTGATAATTATGATCTCTATAGTGGTACTAGTATGGCTTGTCCTCATGTTGCTGCTGTAGCTGCTTTGGTTAAATCTTTGTATCCTTCGCAGAACAATGTCTGGATTAGACAGAAACTTATTGATACAGCTGAGGATCTTGGTCCAGCTGGTTGGGATGAGGAATATGGTTATGGTCTTGTTGATGCATCTCTTGGTG
>Ga0172363_10004967_pt1 | contig 10732 bp, 5 predicted proteins | sample LakKivs2_kivu2a2_FD_114541 | JGI IMG/M metagenome (GOLD analysis project Ga0172363, IMG submission 114541) | Sediment microbial communities from Lake Kivu, Rwanda - Sediment s2_kivu2a2 | ecosystem: Environmental > Aquatic > Freshwater > Lake > Sediment | place: Rwanda: Western Province, Lake... | reverse complement strand
GCCGGCCTGCCCGACGACCTGCGCTTCACCTTCTACACCGCGGGAATCCTGATCTTCCTGTCGGCATGGGTGGCTCGCAAGATCCACGAGCCGGGCTCGGGCCGGACCGGCGAGATGCTGCGGAACATCGGCCTGATGCGGCTGCCGGTAGTTGTTCGCTGGTGGGCAGTGATAGCAGGCGAGGATGAGGCTGAGCCCGATGATGTGCGTGAAGCTGATCATGGCGCGGATGGCGGGTCGAAAACGGGTTGAACGGCGGCCGGGGGCGGATGGGCGACCGGAATGGCCGCGTGAGGGGATGCCTGTCCCTGCCGGCCCGAGCGACGGCCGGAGGAGGGAAACTATGCCCCTCTATCTTAATTATATCACACTTTTCAGTCAAAATCAAGCAGAAATTTCGTGGAGATCGGAGATATGAGCAGAAAGATGCAGAAAATCCGCATAGATGACAAGGATTCTGAATTGTAAGTTTTTGTAACGAAGCGGCTATCGGATGCCGGAGGAAGGCGTCAGAACTCTATCTTCACCACGGCATCCTTCTCCTCATCCCCGCCGTTGTCCTCGCAGTCGGTGCCGATGGAATAGATGATCTTCCTCGCGGGATCGTAGCGGATCGGCTCGGCGTCGAAGGGATCGAGGGGCACCGCGTCGATCCAGGCGGGAACGAGTTCGTTGAGCGACGCGGGCAGCGCGCCGGCTTTCATGTGATGGCACCTGATGGCGATCAGGAGGCGGGCCATGGCGTCGTTCGCGCGAATCGCAAGGCCCTGCCGGCAGATCCTCTCGAGTGAGGGAGCGAGGGATGCGTTCATCCGGCCGATCATGTTCCTGTGCAGGAACGGGATGGCCCTGTGCGGCTTCTTGCTTTCCAACTCCGCTCGCGACACCTCGTACTGATCGGGCCGGCGGCCGACGTTGCGGATGGCGGTTCGGTGAATGTCGGCCTGGAGGCGCTTGGTCGCGTTGCGGAGGAGCATGATATTGCGACCAAACTTCGGGACTCGTTTGCCGTCAACTACGAGCTCTCCATCCAGCAGGTTGTCCACGGATTGGGTTTCGCTCATGTAATCAGCCCGGAATGCATTTGCCAGCGCTTCGTCGTCCACCGCAAGTGCGGCAAGCCGGCCGGCGTATTCCATCAGGACGTCGGGCGGCAGCTCGACGTCGGGCAGGATTTCGCTGAGCGCGCGGTAGCCGATCTGCTTGATCGCGATGCCTCGGAGGTAGTGGAGGCTGCCGCCGCGGCACTTGGCGGCCATCTGCCCGAACGCCACGGTGTCCAGCACGTCGTCCATTGCGTCGCGATCACCGTCCGCACGTGAATGTGCGATGGCCCTGAGCGACATCACGCGGGCCAGCCGCGACCATTGTGCCAGGTGGGGCGCCTTGTGCGGGTAACGCTCCGGCAGCAGCGACTCGATTCGCGTGAAGGCGAGGCCCATCTTCACCAGGTCGATCGCCTCGGCGTTCTTGTGCACGATCTCTTCCGCCAGTTCGGATTCACGGGCAATGGCATCAGCCGCGTCGACGCCACAGCCGTAGAATCGCTCCAGATCCTTCTCGGTGTCGAGCGGCATCTTCTGCCCGGCTTCCACGAACCACGTGAATGCGTTTTCATCGCGCGGGATATTCAGCGGAACGAGGCGCAGGTCAGCGTCGTTGGGCGGGGGATCGTCCCACAGCAGATGCACCAGACCCGCAACGAGGATGATGACGATCAGTATGCGGATGATCACTCTCGGAAGATTCATGGTGCACCTCCATCTGCGACAGCAAGCATCGCATCCATGCACATCATACTGCTTTCGCCGGAGGATGTCAAGAACAGCGGCAGGCTCAATAACGGCGGTTGTGGCTTCTTCGGCCCCAAGCCCCAAGCCTCAAGCCCCATTTCCCATTTCCGGGATTCCGCACCCGTGCATCCCCGTTTTGTGGAGGCGCGGTACCACAAATTCCGTTGATTCGGGAACCATTAGGCGGTACACTCGGACTAATACACCGTAAATTGCGTCTCCGTTCTTCACGGCACGAGAGGGCCGAACTCCATGACGAGAAAGATATTCGGAAAAACGTGTCTGTTTCTGCTCGCCGCCACCTTCCTCTTCGAGAACGCCGGCTTCCTCACGCACGAGCTCAGCATCGCCGCCGGGATCATCTTCCTCACCGCGCTCACCGTGTCGTATTTCCCGGTGAAACGGGGGACTCCGGCGGAGAAAATGCCGGCCGACCTGATCGTGCGCGGGATCGTGCTGATGGCGATCGGGGTGGCGGTGGTGCCGGTGTCGGAGTTTCTGCGGCCGGCGGGCGTATCGATATTCGCGCTCGGGCTGGGCCTGCTGATGAAAGGCCTTGGCCAGGAGGCGCCGGAGCTGGGGCTGTTCGCGATCACCGCCGCCGGATACGGCGTGTTCAATGTCTTCTACCGCGTCAGCCCGCACGTGTGGAGCGTGGTGAACGGGGCGTGCTTCGGGTTCTCGAGGCTGGTGGCGGCGGTTACGGACTGGCTGCCCGGCCCGAAGGCGCTGCTCGGCCCGGCGTTCCTGGGCGCGGGCACGATCGTCACCTTCGCCCTGTTCTTCATCGTCGGCAGTTTCATGCTGAAGCCGAACGGCCGGAACCACTTCTTCGCGAAATTGGCGAAGGCGCTCGCCGCCATGGTGGCGTGCGGGGCGGTCTACGTGATTGCGTTCACCTACGTGCCGTCGGCCTTCCAGTATCAGCTCAAGCTCGGGCCTGTGCCCAGCGAGGCTGAGAAGAACACGACGAAGCAGGCGAAGGAGCAGTTCCGCGACCGCGACGCGCCGCGCCAGGCGACCGAGTCCGAGAAGGCCACGAATGTGGTGTTCTCGACGGACATGTTCGAGGTGGAGAAGGGCACGCCGTGGATGCCGATCGTGCTGTTCGGGTTCCTGCTGATCCCGTCGTATTTCTTCGTGAAGGGCGTAGAGCTTCGGCCGTTGCCCGTGCTGGGCAAGACGCAACTGGCGGCGGGGGGAGTCGTGCTGCTGGTGCTGTTCGGGTTCACGCAGGCGATCGAGCTGAACGTTCCGTCGGCGAAGGCTCGCCAGGAGGCGGTGAGCCAGAAGCGGGTGGCGTTCTATTACCACGGCTTCGCCAACTGGGCGCGGGCCGACTTCAACAGCTTCGGGTCGCGGTCGAGCGGGATGTTTGGCAATCTGCCCGATTTCGTGGAATCGATGGGGTTCCGTCAGCCGGTGGCGGAGCCGCTGGGCGGGATCGCGTTCCCGAGCAGCCGCGAGAAGATCGTGTCGCACGCCAAGGCTCAGGGGGCTTCCGCCGAGATCATGACTATCCTCGGCAGGCTGCCGGAGCGCGACTACAGGGACGTGGCGGACGTGGAGCGTGAGGCCGCCATAGCGCACATCATGGCCTGCACGGAGGGCATCAGCTTCCCAACGACCAAACAGCAGCTCATCGCATACATGGCGGAGCGCAGCCCCGAGCGGACGGTGCAATCGCTGAGCCAGGGGCTGGACAGGCTGCAGGCCCGCAGCTTTGCCAGCCGCGAGGAACTGGCGCGGCAGGTTGCCGCCGCGGCCCCGCCCGCCAAGCTCCTCAGCCGCGGCGAGATCGGCTATCTCAACAGCGGCTCCATCATCACCGAGATCACGCCCGCAACGCTGACCGGTGTGGACGTGCTGATGCTGCTGAACGTGGACGACATGTTCAACGTCGAGGATCCGCCGTACGGGGTGGATCTCTCGGCCGATCAGTTGGCTCGCAAGAACGCCCTCGCCGCGTGCAAGACCGACGACGAGCGGATCGCCCTGATGCGCAAACACCACCAGGAGGCGCTCAACCTGATCTGGAGCTTCGTGGCCGACGGCGGCTCGCTGCTGATCATCGGCGACCACACCTTCCTGAAGGAAACGCAACTGCCCGGCGGGCGCGTTGAGACCAAGCTGTGGCTGAACGACGTGCTGGAGCCGTTCGACATCAAGTTCGTGAACGACTCCGCGAAGTACTTCATCGGCGGTTGGCTGCAGTCGATGGAAAATCCGGTTCACCCGCTCACATGGGGGCTGCGCGACGACCAGAACGAGGTGGGGATGGTGGTGGGGGCATCGCTGTCGATCACGGGCGCGGCCCGGCCGATCATCGTTGGCCGCTACGGGTTCCTCGACGCCGGCGACATGCGCGAAGGCGGGCGCGGATACCTCGGCAACCTCGACTTCGACATGGGCGAGCCGCTCGGCCAGACCATCATCGCCGCCACGCAGCAGTTCGGCAAGGGCAGGCTGCTGGTGTTCGGCGACACCTCGGCCTTCGCGAACGGCATCATCACCAACACCGGCGAGTTCGTCAACCGCGTGTTCACGTATATGGCGCTGACGCATGGCCGTGCCACGGTGCGCACCGGGGGTGTTGCCCTCCGTAGCGCCCTGGACCCGAGCAAATTCGACGCATCGAGCGTGAGCCGGCCGACCGGTCTGCCGATGGCGGTGCTGGCGGTCATCCTGCTGGCGGGGGCGGCCGTGTGCCTGGCGATGTCCGGCGGAGCGTCGGAGGTCGTGGCGGGGGCGTTCGTCGTGTGCGCGCTGATCGGATTCCGCGGCACCGACATGTCCGTCAAGCTCGGCCCGGGTGGAAATCGCAGCGTGCGCGACGCCGGGGCCATCCGCGTGGCGTACGTGGACAGCTACCACATGCCGAAGATCTCGAACGAGGGCTGGCGCGACGACGGCGTGATGGGCGTGCACCTGAACCTGATGCGAAACGGGTTCTACACGCAGAACCTGAAATCGTTCGACCTCGAGACGCTGCAGAAGGCGGCCCTGCTGGTGATCGTGGCCCCGTCGCGCGAGTTCAGCAGATCCGACGTGCAAACGGTCCTCGAGTACGTGGCCGGGGGCGGGACCGTCATCCTGACGTCGGGCTACGAGGATCTCGCGGCAACCCGGCGGCTGCTCGATGCGTTCAACCTCGACATCCCCTACACGCCGCTGGGGAGGTTCATGATCCCGGTGGCCGCGGCCGGCGGGCAATACGTTCGATTCTGGAGAATCTGGCCCGTTGTGCCGACTGCCAACGCAGAAAACGTGGAAGTGATCATCCCCTACGAACCGAACCCGGGCAACAAGTTCAACCTTGGCGTGAGGCGCCCCTACGGCGCAAACGGCGGCAGCTTCATCCTCATTGCGGATTCCGGCCTCTGGATGAACAAGAACCTCGAGCGCGAGGAAACTCACGACAAGGAAAGCATCTACTTCATGAAGTGGATGCTAGAAGAAATTAAAAAGTAAAAATTAAAAAAAGAAGATCGCCGGTGCAGCTTGGTAACAACGTGTTTTGGTTGCTTCTTCATTTTTCATTTTTCATTCCGAATTCCTCCGCCTTAAAGCAGGAGATAACTCATGATGCTTTGGCTTGCAGCCTTCCTGATCTCGATGACGTGGGTCTATTCGGTCCACCTGAACGTCTACGCCAACTACTGGATGACGGCCGCGCTGACGATAGCGGGGGTGGCGGCGTTTGCGTTGGCCTTGCGGAAGAAGATCGACCTGAAATCGGCCAGCCCGTGGCTCGGCGTGCTGATCGTGCCGCTGGCGATCGGCGTGGCAATTCTGCAGTTCCCATACACGTTCGGCCCGTGGCTGCTCATCCTGGGGCTTGTGGCGCTGCTGTTGTGCCGGGCGTACAGGCTGTCGTCGATTGCGGCCGCGCTGCTGGTGAGCGGCGCCATCCTCACGCTGCAGAGCCTGATGTATCCGGTCTACCGCGACTTTTCGGCCGCCAACCCGCACGTGCCGGTCCTGTCGATGCCGGCCTATCTGCTGCTGAAGCTCACCGGGCTGCGGTGCAGCATCAGCGACGGCGTGATCTACGTGCAGATGATGCGCAACAACTGGCCGTTCCCGTGCGCGTGGTCGAACCTCGCCCTCTTCCCGCTCGTGCAGATGTTCGTGGCGGCGGCCGTGATCATCCCGCTGTTTGCAGCAGAGATGAAGAAGGGCGTGCGGGCGCTGTGGGCGTTCATCCTCGGCATGGGCTACATGATCGTCCGCTACGCCGTAATGCTGCTGCTGTTTGCGTACCTGATGTACTTCGTGGGCTACTTCGACGAGGACCTGTGGATCACGATCTTCTGGAACCGCGCGCTCACGGTGGTATCGTTCATCCCGCTGGTGCTGATCTTCGCGAAGGCGTTCCCGCTGCGGCGGTCGGGCGAGGCGCTGGCGGCAGGGCTGCAACTTCCAACTCCGGCCCCCGCGGGCGAATCGACCGGCCCGTGCCTCTTCGGCCTGGTGCAGTCGTGCCCGCTGAAGAAGATTCCGGCCGACGGCCGCAAGTCGCTCGCCATCGCGTTCGTCGCCCTCGCCGTGTTCTTCTTCGTCGGATACGTCGGCTACTGGGACAGCGGCGTACGCAAGCCGGGCCGCATCCTGCTGGACGAGAAGCACAGCGACTGGGAGGTCTCCACCAAGCCATACGACACCGACTGGTACGGCAACGAGTCGGGCTACAACTACTGGTCGATGAGCGACCTGCTCAGCCACTACTACGTGATTGACAAGAACCTCGACAAGGACCTGACGGCCGGCCTGCTGAAGAACTACGACGTTCTGCTGCTGAAGAACCCGACGTATCCCTACAGCGAGGCGGAGCAGCAGGCGATGCTGGACTTCGTGGAGGGGGGCGGGGGCATCTTCCTTGCGGGCGAGCACACGAACGTCTTCGGCACCAGCGTGCCGCTGAACGCGATCGCCCGCCACTTCGGGTTCCATTTCCGCTACGATTCGGTGTTCGCGACGGACATGGAGCACAAGTTCGAGGTGTTGTGGCGCGTGCCTCGGCTGCTGCCGGCACCGCTGGTGCAGAACCAGAGCGACTTCCTGTTCGCAACCCCTTGCTCCATCCAGCGCACAAGCTACTTCGGCTCCGCCCGCAACGCAGCCGTTGGCAACGGGCTGTGGTCGCTGCCCATCGAGTATGCCAGCGGCAACTTCTATCCGCAGGTGGTGCTCCGCACCGACATGACCTACGGCCCGCTCATCGAGCTCATCACCGGCACCAAGGGCAAGGGCCGCGTGATCGGGTTCACCGACAGCACCACGCTGTCGAACTTCTCGAGCCAGCTTCCGGGCAAGCCCGAGCTGCTGCTCAGCTCGGTGAGCTGGCTGAACCACACGAACCGCTTCACGTGGCTGAACACGGCGTTCCTGGTGCTCTCGATAGTGTGCCTGATCACGGCGGGCCGGCTGGCATTGGGCACGCCCCGGCACCACGGCACGCGGCTGGCAATGCTGGCCGCCGGCGTGTGCGTGGCCGCGCTTTCCATGGGGTTCTTCACGGCCCTTACGAAGCAGGCATACCCGCTGCCGCAGCCCCATCCGGAGCGCCCGCTCGTCAAGGTCGTCTTCGAGAAGGAGTTCTCCGAATACGAAATCCCCGTCTCCGGCTTCGTGAAGGAGCAGCAAAACAGCTTCGCCATCTTCTACCAGTGGGTGCTGCGCCTGCAATACTTCCCATTCCTGAAGTACACGGTGGACGAGGCGTTGGCCGAGAAGCCGAACGTGCTGGTGATGATCAACCCGACGAAGATCACGCCGGAGGGGCGCGAATTCGTGGATCACGTGGACGCCGAGAACGTTGAACGCAGGCTCGTGCCCAAGCTGCGCGAGTATCTGGGGGAGGGGGGCAGCCTGCTGCTGATGGATGATGCGACGAACGAGAAATCGCTGGCCAACCTGATCCTCGAGGGGCTGGCGCCCGAGATGCGAATCGAGGGGCAGCGGCAATCGACGCCCCCCGGCACGAAGCCGCAGCAACAGCAGACGCCGATGGTCGCGGCGATGGACACAACCGGGCGAACCGTGTGCACGGTCCCGCCGGGGCTGACGATCAAGGGCGGCACTCCGCTGCTTAAAACGACCGACGGCAAGGTGGTGCTGGCGGAGGCGGCGGTCGGCAAGGGCAAGGTGCTGGTGATGAGCGCATCGAAGCGGTTCTGCGACGCTAAGATGGGCTTCTCGCAGAGCGCCGCGCCCAACGCCGACGCCCTCCAAGCCTACTGGCTGCAGTACGCAATGCTCACCGGCCTTGTCGACGGCGGCGTGGACTCCGAGATCCAGAAGGTGAACAGGCTGTCGACGAAGATCGGGCTGAGGTGAGGAAGAGGGCTTTGGGCTATAGGCTTTGGGCTTTGGGCTCTGCCAGATCCGTCGGATCGGTCCGATCAGTCGGATCGGTCGGATCGGCGTGAGCCTTATTCGCTCTCGTAATCCACCAGCGAGATCACCTTGTATTTTCCGAGCTTCTCGCGGCCATTGAGGAAGCTCAGCTCGATGACGAACGTGATGGCGACGATCTTGCCGCCCAACTTCTCGACCAGCTCGCAGCAGGCGGCCATCGTGCCGCCGGTGGCGAGGAGGTCGTCGACCATCAGCACCCGCTGGCCGGGCTTGATGGCGTCTTTGTGAATCTCGATGGTGTCGCTGCCATATTCGAGGTCGTAGGAAGCCTTCACGGTTTCGGCGGGGAGCTTGCCTTTCTTGCGGACGGGCACGAAGCCCGCTCCGAGCTTGCAGGCGACGGCCGCCCCGAAGATGAACCCGCGCGATTCCGCCCCCACCACCACGTCGACATCCCCCGGCTTGAAATCGTCAGCCAAGCCGTCGATGCTCGCCTTCAGTGCGACCGGATCTTTCAGCAGCGTCGTGATGTCGCGGAATACGATGCCGGGCTTCGGGAAATTGGGGATGCTGCGGATGGCGGATTTGAGTTCCATTGGAGTTTCCAAGGTGGAGAAGGAAGACAGACCAGGAATTAAAAATTAAAAATTAAAAACTAAAAAATGAAGAGGAACGCCGGTGACGCCCGTTAGCCAACTGATTTGCTGGCCAGGAATTAAAAATTAAAAAATGAAGAGGAACGCCGGTGACGCCCGTTAGCCAACTGATTTGCTCGCTACTCCCGGGCGCCGTCTTATTGATCTCATACTGGTCATAGGTGTTCCATGCCCTCTTCTTTTTTAATTTTTAATTTTTAATTTTTCATTCTTAAGCGTATACTCTGTAATCGATCTCCGGGAAGATGTTGTTCTTGTATTCGATGTCGCTGAGAAAGCTTTCGGAGATCATGTTCTTCTTGATCTGCTCGTAGAGGGAGTTGAAGTTGGTGAGGTGCGTTTTGGTGCGCATCACGGCGTATTGGACCATGGTGCCGGTTTTCATGATGAAGGCCCAGTCGCTTGACTGCGCGAGGAGCAGCTCGCGAGCGGCCTGGTTGAGCGCCCGCCGCAGCAGGCCGTGGGCTTCCGGATACGCCTGGGCAAGCTCCACCATCCTGTCGGCCGCCACGTGCAGGTGCCGGTAGATCCAGTCGTTCGAGCCTTCCAGCCACACCTCGTGATAGCCCTTGTAACCCCAGCTCGACATCGACGGCGTGGCCACCTGGATTTTCGGATACATCTGGAGGTAGTCGGACGCGGTGATGGTGCGGAAGGTCTTCTGGTCGTAGCAGATCTTGCGGAAGACGTAGTTGAGGAAATCGGGGCCTTCAAACCACCAGTGGCCGAACAGCTCGGCGTCGTAGGGGGCGATGATCATCGGCTGGCGGTCCATGAGGGACGCGAGGTATTCGAGCTGCTTCTCGCGATTGAACATGAAGTTGCCGGCGTGCTCGGCGGCGCGCTCGAGGGCCCAATCGGGATTGTAGATCTTCTTCTGGTCCGTGCGGCCGGTGATGGCGTAGTACTTGATGCCGATGTTGCTGCGGTGGCCGTCGCTGTGGAGGTACGGGCGGACGTAATCGTAGTCGAGGTCCCAGCCGACGTCGCGGTAGAAATCGCGATAGACGAAATCGCCGGGATAGCCCTCGATGGCGCTCCAGACTTGCTTGGACGTCTCCAGGTCGCGTCCGAACGCGGCCACGCCCGACGGGCAGGCGATGGGTGCGAAGACGCCGTACTTCGGCCTCGGCGTGGCGTGCAGGATGCCGTGCGTGTCGGTGAAGAAATAGCGGATGCTGGCTTCGGCGAGGTGGCGGTCGATCCCCGGCGCGTAGGCGCATTCGGGCAGCCAGATGCCGGGCGCCCGCCGGCCGAAGTCCTTCTGGTATTCATCGGCGGCCACCCTGATCTGCGCCCGCACAGCGTTGTCGTTCGTCATCAGCGGGAGGTAGCCGTGCGTGGCCGCGCACGTGATGATCTCGAGCTTGCCGGCGTCCTGGAACCTTCTGAACGCCTGCCCCAGGTTCCGCCCGCAGCCGAGGAAGACGTCGCGGGCGTTGGTGAACCGGAAGTGATACATCAGGGCCAGCCGGTTGAACTCCGGCTCCCACTTCGTGCGGGTCACCTCCTTCTCCGCAAGCTCGATCAGCCTGTTGATGTGGCGCTCGTAGCGCGACTGCAGGAGCGAATCCTTGAACATCGCCGACAGCGGCGGGGTGATCGACATCGTGATGCGGAAGTCCACGTTGTCCCGCAGCAGCGAGTCCATCATGTTCAGCAGCGGCACGTAGGTTTCCGTGACCACTTCGTAGTACCAGTCTTCCTCGAGGAAGTCGTCGTATTCGGGATGGCGAACGTAGGGCAGGTGGGCGTGCAGAACAATGCAGAGGAATCCCTTGTAGCCTTCGTTCATCTTCTTGATTCCTTCAAGAATGCGCGGGAAGGATGCGGGGAGTTGGTAGTTAAGAGTTATGAGTTGAGAGTTGAAGGCCGCCGACTCATAACTCTCAACTCATAACTCTCAACTCATAACTCTCAACT
>Ga0172363_10004964_pt1 | contig 10733 bp, 11 predicted proteins | sample LakKivs2_kivu2a2_FD_114541 | JGI IMG/M metagenome (GOLD analysis project Ga0172363, IMG submission 114541) | Sediment microbial communities from Lake Kivu, Rwanda - Sediment s2_kivu2a2 | ecosystem: Environmental > Aquatic > Freshwater > Lake > Sediment | place: Rwanda: Western Province, Lake... | reverse complement strand
TTGTTTAAGATGAGATTCTATCTGTAAATACAGTGAACGGTGAACGGTGAACGGTAAACTGTTAAAAATCATCCTCATCCTCACCTTCTGTCATCAAGGGAGAAGGAACAAATTCGCCCCCTAGCCCTCTCCCCCCTCAGTCTTTTTCCTCCCTCGATTCTTTGAAGGAGGTTATTATCTTTTTTATATTCAAAATAAAAAACAACGCCTGAGAAGCTTACTTCTTCAGGTGCTGTTGAGTGTTAATTGCCAAGTTAATTAAAGGGTGGATTCAGTTCAAAACGAACTGTCAACTACCAAACCTCTTGACCGCCGTTAAAATGAACGGTAAAAATCATTTTAGGATCGGTCGTTTCCTCAACGTTAGGTATCTGATGGTTTTTCAACTTTCCAAAACCAACTGGAACGTAGAAAGTAAATTGAAGGGGTTTCGCCCCTTTTGAGAGAGCAGTAGGAAGTTAAAAGTGCCTGTCACCTAAGTTATTAAGTTAGGAGGCGATGTCAGAAAACCCATCACCAGGTTTGGAGCTCGACATATTCTGGCAAAGTATTTACGCAATGCTGCGGACATCCAGCCATCCTTGGGCAAAAAGTATCTCCATCCTCATAGCATAAGGCACAGCACAGCGGTTCATCTCCTTAAATCAGGGATCGATCTCAGTACAATTGCTCACTGGTTGGGTCATGTTAGTATCAACACTACCAACAAATATGCCACCATAGACCTGGAGATGAAAGGCCAGGCTATCACGAAAGCAAAACCCTTGGGTGATGAAACCAACCCCCAATCTTCATGGAGGGAAAAACCTGATATTTTGAATGGTTGGAGTCACTATGAGCCACCGCTAAAATATAAGGTGGAGCGATTCGCCACAAAACCATTCTATTGAGAGAATATCCCATTCAATCGGGAAGGGGTAATACTCCTCTTTCAGGTCATATCCGACTGCTATGAGAAAAGGAGCGTGATCATTACTACCAATCTTGAGTTCAGTAAATGGAACGGAATCTTCTTTAATGAAGTGATCACCAGTGCTATTGTCGACCGGTTGATCCATCACTGTCATCTTCTAGTATTCACTGGGAAGAGTTATCGTCTGGAACATTCAAGTTTAAACTATGAACCCATCAAGGGGTGCTGGATAATTAACTTGCCAAACGCTGGATATTTGAGTTACCAAATACACTACTTCTTCCAGCCGGTCACAAAACTTGTTTCCAAAGAGCGAGTGAAAAGCAAGGTGAAAAAACAATATGATGAACCGAAAACCCTACTGATGCGAGTCCTCGACTCACCATCGGTTGATGATTCCATGAAACAATCCTTACAAGACCAATATGAAAAACTTAATCCGGCCGAACTCAAACGACAGATCGTAAAAATCCAGAACCAATTGATCGAAATGGTTTCCTTGAAAAATGATTCGGTTCCTCATTCAAAAGAAGTGCATGTGTTATAGAATTTTAAATGAGGCATCGAATCCATTTTATCAAGATTTTTAGGTGAGGCATCAATGGAAGGAGATTATAATGAAACCAAAAGAGCTCATTCAAGAAATTGACTATACCATATCCCAGAAGGATTTCTACCATGTAATGGTCTACCAGGACGCTTTGGAAAAAATTGTCGTGAGTAATGTTGATGACTTGGAAGACCTCCACATCTTAAACCGGTATTACAACTACATCCTCACCCAGATCGAGACCATGCAAGTCATCCTTCAGGGAGTTATCCCCCTCCAACAACCCATCTACTCGAAGAATGGGTTGGTGATTGTTATCACCGACAATTATTTTCATAATAACTCTGATGACCAAAGCTATGAATCTCAAATCAATCAAAAGCTCATTCATGTTGTTGATGATGTAAACAAAGCTATCATTTACTGCACACTGTGGATCAACAAGCATGAAGATGCAACCTTTTTTCACCTTGGTCACAATCTGGATGTGGGGGGACATAGATAAACCAAACGTTGAGGATGTCATCCGAGCTCTGAAAACCAAACGGAAAATCCTTCAACTCAAACTCCATACCATTCAAAAAGAAATTCAGTTCCTAGAATCGGATGCCAATCAAGAGGTTTCCAACGAGCAGGAAACCCTACTCTCCATAGTAGCTTTACAATTAATCAAAGGAGGTGAACTAAGTGCCTGATTTTGCTGAACGAATCGGCAGAACCTTAGCCGAAATCGAGCGGACCAAACGGTTAGCTGGTGCTCCTGACCGGGTTGCTTCGTACCTGACTCCGCTCTATACGTCACTGGTAGAAGATATTGTGTCGGAAGTCAAACAACAGGTGAAAGAAGAAATCCTCCGGGAATTGAAGAAGCCATAAGTTAAAAGTGCCTGTCACTTAAGTTATTCACCTCTTTTAGCTCGTGGATGATTCGGTCCATCTCCTCCGCCCGCCGCTTTTCATCGAAATAGAGATGAGAATAGGCGGTTTTCCCATTGATGGTTACTTCTTGCGTGGCATGAAGAGAGCCTGATCTTCAAAACAGAATCCACTCGTTGGGGAATGAATATTAACGTTGGTGCCTGTCACTTAAGTTATTATAAATGACTTAGAAAAGGAAATTATTACATTTATAAGGAAATATTCTCTTGGCAACCCATATATAATTGTTTGGCTAAACGAACTATCAGACGACGAACTTTCTAAGTTTCGATCAGATGTAATAGACAAAATAGCCACAGATTATCTCGCAAAGGAAGAACCAGATTATATCAGATTTAGATGGTTCATTAGGCATTTGGTACAAATAGGCCACCCTGCTGGAGTTAATATTTTCCTCAGAGAATTTTCAAAGTTATTACAAGCTATGAGTGAAATATGTCGCTATTTTTTAGCGATTAGTCAAGTAACGGACCTAGAATGGAAAGCTATTGGTCACGATCTCTTAGTTTTATTTTCAAATGAAATCGTAAAATCCAACGATTATTATCAGCTTTCAATCTCGTCTCTCTTTTCTGCACAGGAAAAACTTAATAATTTGCCAGATATACTAATGTTATATGTTATATCAAAATGCATCTCAATATCTAAGGAGAGAGATTATTATTTGTGCAACAAAACATAGAGATAGCGATTGGCTACGAGAATTAAAAAGAAGAATATCCTTCAATGGACCCTTGGAAGCGTAGAGCATATTTATTCGAAACGACCCTGTTTCCAGTGGAGGAAAAGAAATTCTTTTTGAAACATGCTAATTCAAATGATTTACTGGAAGAATTGATAATTAACTGGTCGAAATCAAAATAAAAAATATCCAATAATAGCATTCAGCAGATTACGAGAAGCGCTATAGAATAACTAAAGCGCCAGGCAAGAATAACTTAAAGGATAAAAAGATTTTTAGGTGAGGCAATGAAGAGAGTTCATCAAAATTTTAGATTATTCAATTCAGTGTATTGACGCGAATCAATTTATTGATTATATTATCACTTAATGATTATGTACTATCATATAATGATAATAGGAGGTAATGAATGAACGCCTACGTTTCGTTGAGAGAAAAAATCAAAGGTGTCGTAGTAGTTATGGTCACTCCCTTTAAGGAAAATTATGAAATTGATGAAGATGCCCTGAGAAAATTGACACGTTTTTTAGTTGAAAGCGGAATAAAGGAAGGGAAAGGGGTTTTGGTCCCGGCTGGTAGTACTGGTGAATGCCCAATGCTTACTGAAGAAGAAAGAAGATACATATTTAAAGTCATCAAGGAAGAGGCAGGAAACGCAGTACCTATTCTTGGCGGATGTAATCACACTGATACCAGGGCGGTTATCAAACTCGTTCAGTATGCGGAAGAAGCTGGTCTTGATGGAGTCATGATCAGCCCCACCTATTATTGGAAACCAAACGAAGAAATGATACTCAATCATTTTAGAGCAATTGCCAAAGCAACTAACATGGGGATTATGGTTTATAATAACTGGTTTGCCAGTCAATTGGATATTCCAGTCGAGACCATGGTTAAACTGGTAAATGAGATACCAAATGTTATAGCACTGAAGGATAATACTCCTTATATCACTAAAATGGCACAAATGGTTCAAGCAGTCGGAGATAAAATATCAGTCATTGATGGTGCTGGAGAACCACAAGAGCCTTATGCCGCACTCATAGGTACCAGAGGTTTTGTTACCGGGGAAGCTTGTGTAATCCCTCAAACCTGCTTATCTATTTATAATGCTGAAGTAGATAAAGACTATGAAAAAGCCAAGAACATACTCAAAAAAGCCGCGCCGTTATTAGATTTCTTCTTTTCTGGAAGCCATGGAGCCGAATACATAATTCGTATTAAGGCACTCATGGATCTCATCGGGCTTAAGGGTGGTATTCCTCGATTACCACTTCTTCCAGCCACCGAATCGATTCGTAAAGAAGCAAAAAAACTTATTGAAAATTATCCACTTCCAGAAAAATGGAATAAAAAATAGCGAAGAAGATGCTATCTGATCAAAAATTATAGTGATTGGATAGTGTCTGATTAAAATGAAAATAATTCAAGGAGGTAAAAGAGATGAAAAAGAGAGTATTACTCGTTTCAATTTGTGTTGTTTCTTTAGTATTGGTCTTCGGTTTAACCTCATTTGCCCAAGAAACCGGGAAAGATGCATTAGATCTTGTAGTTGAACGTGGAAAACTTCTGGTGTCCACCGAGCTTGGGAATGCCCCATGGACTTTCGAAGATCCAAAAACAGGCGAAATTACCGGCTTTACAACCGAATTGGTCAGAATGTATGCCAAAGAAATTGGTGTTGAACTTGAAGTTAAGACCTTTGATTGGGCCGGTGTTATTCCAGCTCTCACGACCGGCAAAGTGGACATGGTTGCCGCACCTCTCTCCCGTACTATGCCTCGTTCTTTAAAGATACTTTACTGTGAACCATACATAATTGACCCCGGTGTCGGATATGCTCTGAAAGGGAAATTTAAAGATATTAGCGAATTAAATAAGAAGGGGATAGTCATCACCACCACCGCCGGATCCATTCACGAAAATATGGCAAAAGAACTCTTTCCCGAAGCCACCATACTTCCTCTTCCTACCATAGCTGATACCACCGCCGCCGTCCAATCTGCAAGGGCTGATGTCAGTCTTTCAAGTAAGATCGTTTCAGAAGGAATCGTACAGACGAATCCCAACTTAGAAATCATACCTGGATATACATTTATGGATTCATTTGCCTGTGCGGTACGCTTTGATTCCTTTAAGCTCTGGACCAGCTTTAATATGTTTATGCGAATGATTAAATTGGATGGTCGTTATGCCCAACTCTATAAAAAATGGTTGGGAATTGAGTGGAAACCAACCTCGATTGAAACGGCACTGTAAACATTAAATGGGTAAAGAGGGTTCTTGAATTCATTCAAGAACCCTCTTTAATTCAAATTCAATGTTATATACTTCGCTTAGTTTTTTAGGAGAAATTCATGGATTTTAGTTATCGTCTCATTAGCGAATGGCTTCCGATGTTTTTTGAGGCTTTAATTACCACTCTCAAAATATCTGCGTTATCGACAGTATTTGCCCTATGCCTAGGAAGCATAGTAGCATCAGCAATGAGTTTGGGGAATCGTCCGCTAAATTATATTCTTCAAGCGTATGTTTCCATCTTCCGAAATTCCCCGCTTCTCGTTCAATTATTTTTCTTTTTTTATGGATTGCCCTTCATCGGCATAAGAATATCTTCATTCATGACCGGGGTTATGGCAATAACTTTAAATGAAGGTGCTTTTGTCGCAGAGATTATTCGAGGATCAATCAACGGTATTCCAAAAAATGACTGGGAAGCCGCTGAGAGCCTTGGATTAAGCCGATCCCAAATTTTAAGAAAAGTCATTTTCCCTCAGGCTTTCCGTAATTCAATTCCAGCTCTGACCGGTCAAATCTCTTTGGTCATCAAAGATACAAGTTTACTTTCCATGATCATGTTAGTCGAACTGACAAGAGTAGGAAGTATGATTTATAACAAATATTTCGATTTCGCAGGTTTTATCTTCGCTGCGGTTTTATATATTGTCATATTCATTGTGATTAATAATTTTTCATTTGTTTTAGAAAAAAAATACCGAGTAAAGAGATAATCTTATGGAGATTACCTTTTTAGATATTCTTAATACTTTGAAAAAAGGTGCTTTGGAAACAATTAAAATCCTTCCTTTATGTATGTTATTTTCACTGATTACAGGAACGATATTGGGAGCAATACAAAGCAAAAAAATACCAGTAGTGAAATATCTAATCAATGCTTATATCATTGTTATGAGGGGAATCCCACCCTTACTCCTTATGATGGTCTTTTTCTTCGCATTAAATATAAATGTCCCATTTTTCGCCGCTATCATTGTTCTTTCAATTTATCATTCCGGATATATCACAGAAATCGTTCGGGGTGGGATAGAAGCCATCCCGAAGGGGCAATTTGAAGCCGCAGAATCGTTAGGATTATCCAATTTTAAGATTATGACTAAGGTGATTATCCCCCAAATTTGGTATCAAGTTATTCCTGCTCTGGCAGGCCAATATATTATTTTAATCAAAGATACCGCCCTCATTTCGGTTATCGGGGTTAGAGAGATTCTTTGGTCAGGAAGACAATTGATGCAGCTGACGTTCAAGCCGTTCCAAATATTCTTTTTAATCGGGACCTTCTTTTATTTAATTTGTTTTACATTACAACAAATTTCCATATGGGCAGAGAAATCACTCAAACAAAAGATCGTTGATTCTGGAGGAAGAACATAATGAAGGGTGACGTGCTGGTTTCTTTTGATGAAGTCACCAAGTCTTTTGGGAATCATATTGTCATGGATCATTTATCCATACAATTTTTTGAAGGGGAAACGCATATCATTTGTGGTCGAAGCGGAGCAGGCAAAAGTACTTTAATTCGATGTATCAATTACCTTGAAAAGATCGATAGTGGTAGGCTTAATTTTCAAGACCTAGAAGTGAATAAAAAGAATGCTAAAGAAATAAGAAAGAGAGTATCAATGGTTTTCCAAGAATTCAATCTTTTTCCGCATTTAACCATTTTAGAAAATGTAGTTTTAGGACCAGTTGATACCCTCAAAGAACCAAAAAATAAAGTGGAAAAAAGAGCCATGGAACTCTTTGAACGGGTTGGCTTAAAAGAAAAAATTCATCACTATCCATATCAGCTCTCAGGTGGTCAAAAGCAACGAGCAGCTATTGTTCGGGCATTAAATATGAATCCCGATCTCATTTTATTTGATGAACCAACTTCAGCTCTCGATCCAGAAATGATTGGAGAAGTGACCGAAGTCATAAGGGGACTTGTCAAAGAGGGGCGTAGCATGATTATTGTTACTCACGAGATGAATTTCGCGTTAGAGGCATCTGACAAAATTTCATTTTTAGCTGAAGGAAAAATTCTTTTAACGAAACCATCGAAGGAATTTTTTCAAGAGCCGGAATATGATACTATCCGTCAATTTTTAAGACAAATACTCGGCACCAAAAAAGAAGATGAGGAGATTAAGCATGAATAATTACTCATTGATGATACCCGGACCGATCGAATTATCTGATGACATCCGATTTGAATTAAGTCAACAGGTGAATGCTCATTATGGCAAAGATTGGGCTGATTTTTATAATGCGACTATCTCTTTACTGAAAAAGGTGTTTCAGACAACTTCTGACGTATTTTGCATGGTAGGGACCGGGACAGCTGGCATTGAGTCAGTCATTTCAAGCATGATCGCTCCGGGAGACAGATTGATGGTCCTCACCAACGGTTTCTTTGGAAATCGTCTTGCTGAAATCGGGAGGTCGTATCGGGGTGATGTCGTAGAAGTATCATTCCCGCTCAATACCCAGATCGACGCCGATAGGGTAAGAAAAGAATTGAAAAATCAGTCGCAGGTGAAAGCAGTCGCGATGGTGCATTCTGAAAGTTCAACTGGAATGCTAAACTCATTAAAAGCGATTGCCGATATTTGTCGTGAATATAATATACCACTTATTGTGGATGCCGTGTCTTCATTAGGTGGTGTTGAAGTGAAAATGGACGAATGGGGTATCAGTGCTTGCGTTTCCGCTTCTCAAAAATGTCTCGAAGGTCCGACCGGTTTGGCGGTGCTCGCCATATCAGATTGGGTGTGGCCAATTATTGAAAATACCCAGTCAATGGGATGGTACCTGAACCTTAAGGTATGGAAAGATTTGTATTATAAATGGCATGACTATCATCCTCATCCGACATCGATGTCCACACCACTTGTGCGTGCGTTAAAGAAATCTCTAGAGAATATATTGATTGAAGGGTTGGATAAACGATTTGAACGTCATCTCACTATGTCAAAATTGCTAAGGAATAAATTAGCCGAAGTGGGATTTACCTTCTTTCTCCCTTATGAAATTTCTTCTCCGACTCTGGTATCAGTCAATGGAAGTCAGGAATTGCCTTCGGATATGATTGTCAGCGAATTAAAAAAGAGACATAATCTTCAAATTGCTGGAGGAATCGGACCTATGGAAGGAAAAATATTCCGTATTGGTTGTATGGGATCTTCAGCGAATCCCGAGAAGGTCGAAAAAGTAGTTAGCGCGATTAAGGAAATTGTAGAAAACCATTAAGATAAATCTTGACAAACTGTTTTATTTGTAAATAATTTTGACATATTATAAGTGGTTCAATTGTTTTAATACCGAGTCTTTCATTCGAAGCAATGATATTTATTAGGTTTTTTCTCAGCGTTTCATAGTGTTTCCTCCTTTATGAAAATGGACTTTTGCATTCCGTAGAAGCAGCATCTCTGCTGTAAATGTGATAGCAGACGAGGTTTATGAGCGTATTCTGTTTGAATTACCTTATTTTAATTCACTAACAACGTGAGACCGAAAATGGATACTTTGAAAACCGTTGAGCGTGTATTGGCGATATTGAACTCTTTTGATCTGGATCATCCCGAGTTGAGCGGTTTTGAATTGGCGGATAAGGCATCACTTCCACGAGGGAGCATTTATCGTTTTATACGGGTACTCGAGCGACAAGGATATCTCAAGCATGATTCGATTTCAAAAAAATATAAGTTAGGTATCAAGATCTTTGAATTGGGAAGCTTGGTTTGGAAGGACTTAAATCTGAGAAAATTGGCTCTCCCTTACATTGAAGAACTTTCGAAAAAAAGCCGAGAAACAGTTCACCTCGGGATTCTGGATGGGAATGAAGTGGTATCGATAGAAGGAGCCGAAAGCGGACAATCGCTTCGTACCTCGCTTCCGATTGGGAAAAGAGTATGTTTGCATTCCACGGGAATAGGCAAGGCAATTTTAGCTTTTTTATCGGATACAGATATTTCAAAAATAATTAAAGAGAAAGGATTGCCACGGTTTACCGAAAACACCACTACTGATCCAGATAAACTAATTTTAGAAGTACAAAATATTCGAAAAAAAGGGTTTGCGATAGACAACGAAGAGAATGAAATTGGAATTCGATGTGTTGCAGCTCCAATATTGGATAGCCAGAATAATGTGGTAGCCTCAATCAGCATATCTGGACCTTCAGTGCGCATTCACACTGAGAACATACCCCATTATGTATCAATGGTCATGGAAACCTGCAATGAAATCTCTACTCAATTGGGAAATTCCATAAAATTTTCATAACAACCACGCCATTATTTTGTCTTTCTCTTTTATCCTAAAGTCCCACCCTTTTAATAACTATGTTCCACCCCAACCGAAACCGTTATGGATAATTTATCGAAAAGGGTTCGCTGCTTTTTGGTGATCTCAAGTGAGGTATTGTTTCCCGCTACTGATTTCAACCACCCGAATCTTTTTCATTTCCGAAAGGAGTTCAGTAATCATCCACTTGGAATACAATATGTGTTTTTTCATGGTATTCGAAAGTGCCGAATAGAGAATGAAGGAAATATAATAGAGAAAAATCCGTCCCTCGGTACCTGCCCTGGAGCTGACCCGCAGTCATCTTCCATTGATTTCATTCTTCAGAATATCGAAAAGCTTTTCCAAGAGATCACGGCTCCGATAGAAAAAAAGAATATCACTTTTCATCCACTCCTTTTGGTTAGTTAGTTAAAAGGAGAGCATGACCCATCCGGTTTGAAAGTCAGGCAATGGCTTTTTCCTTTCGGATCAGTTTGACCTGATCATTTTGAATCGAAACGAAAAAGAGTTTCCGTAAACGGAAGAAATGATTCTCCAGGTATCGATAAGCCGATTAAGAACTTACTAAGACCTTTACTCCTATTATTTTCTCTACCTCTTTTAGCTCGTGGATGATTCGGTCCATCTCCTCCGCCCGCCACTTTTCATCGAAATAGAGATGAGCATAGGTGGTTTCCCCATTGATGGTTACTTCTTAAGTGGTGTAAAGAGAGCCTGATCTTCAAAACAGAATCCACTCGTCGGGGAATGAATATTAACGTTGGTGCCTGTCACTAAAGGTATTTTAAATGACTTAGAAAAGGAAATTATCACATTTATAAGGAAACATTCTCTTGGCAACCCATATAGAATTATTTGGCTAAACGAACTATCAGACGACGAACTTTCTAAGTTTCGATCAGATGTAATAGACAAAATAGATGCAGATTATCTCACAAAGGAATAAGTTAAAAGTGCATGTCACCTAAGTTATTTTTCCCATTCTTTCCGGTACAGCTTCCCACGAAGAAATGCCAGCCTACCTGGTATTCCAATTGAGGGGCATGGTCCCGGGGGAACTC
>Ga0172363_10004961_pt1 | contig 10740 bp, 17 predicted proteins | sample LakKivs2_kivu2a2_FD_114541 | JGI IMG/M metagenome (GOLD analysis project Ga0172363, IMG submission 114541) | Sediment microbial communities from Lake Kivu, Rwanda - Sediment s2_kivu2a2 | ecosystem: Environmental > Aquatic > Freshwater > Lake > Sediment | place: Rwanda: Western Province, Lake... | reverse complement strand
TTAGTTTATAATTTGATCCCAAAAAACTTCATTATGTAATAATCCATTTTCATAACGCAGTTGTAATTGATTTACTTCAAAATCGGTGGTTGTCATATACTGTTCAGATTTGGTATAATATCCATTGTCATTTTTACATAAAAATTGTTTCCCTCTTTTAGATATTTTACCTTTATCGTCACGCGGGTCTTTAAATACGTCAATCCATGTATTGTTAATGTTTATAGCAGAACATTTCATTGCCCATTTTTGATCATCTCGTTGCGGAGCACCAAGTAAAGCTCCACCCATACCAAATGAAACATTGTCCATGCTCCATCCAGCATTTATAAAAACTTCAGTTATTTTTATAATACTTTTATGATTTATACCATCACCTTGAATTACCCTAACATTATTTAGAACTTTAAATCCCTTATCATTTATTGAATATCCGAAAGTTTTTCCTAATCGTTCTAAACACTCCAAAACTATTTCATGAGGAATTCCCGAATCAGGTCTAATAACTAATGTGGCATTACTTTCAATAATTTTTTGTTTAAGAGTCTCACCCCATAATTCAGAACACGCTTTCCCAATATCATAACTATCAGAAACACATGCTAAAATTTTTCCAGGTTTAGCATAAAGTTGCAACATATTATCAAACGCTTTAACTTCATTATCTTTACCCCAACTTGTTATAGTTGAGTGTTCTGAAGCAGGAATGCTAAATCCCGCAATGTCAGCATTATAAAATTCACGAGCGGCAAATAAAGCTGAAACTGTATCGGTTCCTCTAAAATTTAGTAAATGCCCCATTCCACCTAATGCAGAAGATTCGTAACTTGAGCATCCTCTTGAACCAAAATCATGAAGTTTAAATTGCAACAAAGAAGCATCACCTGTTTTCTCAAGGCATTCTTTAATATGTTGTTTAATATGCCATGAAATTGATGCAACAGTAGTAGGATACCATATTGCTCTAAGTAATGCAGTTTCAATAAAAGTTGTTAGAGAAAAACATCTAGGATCAGTATTTTCTATTGAAACTAAAACGTTTTTAGTAGGAATAATCTGACCTTCTTGTGGAGCAAATATTTTAACAGGGATAAAACCTTTATGAACATTTAATACATAATCCCAAGTTTCCCTATCAAATGGCTCACCATGAGCTATAATAATTTTTTCTGCTAAATCAATTTCATTTTTAGTAATCGGTTTTAATAGATATTCTTTAATAAAAGCCTGAAGGCCAAAAAACATCAAAGAATCATAATGACCACCTCGAGATTCAATATATGAATATACATATTGTGTTCCTGACGGATATTGCCAGGGCATAGAATATTTGTAAGAATCTGAGTTCCAAAGAATAGATTTTAACATAATAGGAATCCCCTAATATAGTTTGAAGGTAAAATTAGTAAAGTCTATCTCTACTAAAGTTTTTTGATTAAATCAATTTTTGTTGAAAATCCGCACGTTGGACATTCAACTACTGTGTTATGTAAATGCTTATGATCTTCAATGAAGACATTTCGTTTACGTTGTCTTGACAAGAAATCACAAGCTTCTTCCAACGTATCGTAAATGAAGCTGTTAAACGATTCCGAGGAAGATGCATTTTCAAAACTCCACCAACATCCAAACTTTCGAAACTCTGGCCAATATTCTATTGTAGCCCTTTTTCGGTTCAACTTTTGAACAACTCGAAATTTATCATTATCGCTCATTTTACTTTATTCCTCAATTTGTAGAATACATTATAACTCAATTCCGACTGAATGTAAACGGTTTCTTTGTTCCGCTCTCAAGTCATCGCGAACACAAGTCAATACTTCACCCAACCAGTTTGTACCTTTCCAGTCTTTTACTGGAGTTACTCGTGCAACTTCTTCACTCAATCCAATACCCCAAATGGTATCATATGGAGAAGCTTCAACTAGAATTGAATTCCCTGTTGCCATAAGTTCACGGTATAGATTGCAATTCTGTGTAAACTTAGCATAATTGCCATCATACACTATCTTACCACATTCTTGTTCCCAAACATCTTTGTCAAAGTTCATAACTCCCCGACCAAGTCTCTTCTGGTCTCGTGGATGAATAGCTTGCAAAATCAATGTAGCAGTTCCATGGTCTTCAAACAGAGAAGCTTTTTTGAACATCATATACTGTTCAGCTGTGACAAAAGTGATTACCCCGTAGTCATAAGAACCAATTTTGTTTCCTTTGTCAATCGTAAATTCGGAATGATACCATTGGCTAAACGAGCCGTCCCAGAAAAATGTAAATTGTCCATCTTCATGTATGTCGTCTTTGTTCATTACTTTATCCTTATCATTGTTTGTCTAGTTGGACCATAACTTGTATAGTCAATTAGTGGTGAAAAATCATCTAAGTTAGGGGTTCCTTGGTCTAAACATGTCACTCCTAACTTATAGGTAACATTTGCATGATTTAAGCTTGTTGAATAAGTCAATACATCTGTGCTAATTCTTCCTATCAATTTGCTCATGTCTTTTATTGGAGCATAACGTAAAGCTCCTTGGAACATATGCGGTTTGTTAGTGTCATCTTTGACCCATTCTGGAAGAGGTTCTTCATTCTCTAAAGGACCAGCACCATGTCGTGTCATGTACCAACGTGTCATGTAAATGACTTCAATGTCAGCGTATTCATATAACTTATAAGCATGAATAAGTTGTTCAACATTCTTCATTCCACATGGAGTTGGAGTACAATATGGCATAGTTCCGTACTCTTCATCCAACAATAACCCTTGAGCACCTTCGAAGATAATTGTATCATATTCATCAAAGTTTGGTAATTTCAAATTTGTGTATTTTACAAAAAAATTACAGTCTGAAATAAATGATTGAATAATACCCATGTAATTTGAAAAAGCATTATGTATTTCGATTTCTAAATCAGTTTTTGGTTCTGGAAGATTTGCAATATAATACTTAGCAATATCAACCAATTTGATAATAAGTTCTTTTATTGGTAAATTTGCTAAATCATCTACTGTAATAACATTGAAAGTTCGTTTCAATGTAGCATTTATTCCAACTCCAACAGAACCGTGACGAGTGTTATTGCTTGATAACTCTATCAATTGATTGTACATTATATCAAAAGGTGTTGTAACAATACATTTGTTATCGATGAAAATGTGAAGTTTGTCACATTTTAGATTTAGTTCATCATATTCTCGTCTAAACAGGAGAGGATTGCAAATGAAATATCTGCTCAAGAAAGTAGGAGCACCAACAAAAGTTCCAGAACCAAAGTGAGAAAAGACATGTCTTTCTCCTTCAGATGTTTGAACGGTATGCCCTGCTTGTGCTCCTCCATTGAACCTGATAACAAGAGGCGAAGAAGACTCTGACGCAAGGTAATCAACCATCAACCCCTTACCTTCATCACCGTAATTTGAACCTACTACTGCGTATATCTTCTTCATTCTCATCTTATCACCTCTAGAACATGACTACTTTTGCAACACTAGTACCAACATCTTTTGAACCCGATACCATATCTTGTGTTGCAGTACTTACTGCCATTGCAGTCGTACCACTCCAAGAAGCCACAACAGTATCTCTATCAGCACCTTCATTGACTTGTATCAATGATACAATGACTTCAGACAATGACTTATAGTCAGTCAATACAATTGCACGTTGGCCCAATACTTCTTGCCATTTTGCTTTCACTGCATCCAATTGACGTCTTGCACAGTTTCCTTCAGCAACAATGATATGAAAGACATCATACATACGTTCAACACTTTCAAGCAGTTCTTCGTAAGTATAACCTCTACTTACTTCATCACCACAAAAGCGGCTGATTTGTTCTTTCGTCAATACAGGTGGAACAAACTCGTCACCAATAGTAAAGATGTAGCCTTTCTTTCCACGTTTTTCAAAGCAGTCAATTGAGGTGTGATTAGCAGCAAAGTAAAGAGGAAAGTGATAAGACTCACTGTCATTTCCACCACCGTTACCTTCAACAAAGATTTTTTCAACCCAGTTCCCGATCTTAGTATCGGCTTCGAACTGACTTACTTGAAGTGGAGCAGTATCGCAGTTTGCATCACCAATTGCCATGACCATCAAATGTGGATCAGTCACCGGTTTTCTGTCAAGTATTTCATTGAACAGAATACCAAGTCCAGTTTTGACAAAGTATTCAGCAATCATTCCCATTGAACCGGTTACATCAACGCCAACAATGATAGCCGTTGATTGTGGATTTGCATCTGAGTCTCGTGACTCTCGACATATAACACCTTTTGGACTTAAGTCGCTATCGGTTTTCTTTGCAGTAAAGATAGCTGCAGCAGGTTTTGCTGAAGCTTTTGCTGAATATGCTCGCCAATCAGATGCGGATGATCTTGAGTATCCCATAATAGTTCTCTCCTAATAGATTTTAGTTACGTCAATATCAAAATTGACAAATGTTCGTTTCCCATAAGCTTGAAATAGAGCATCTTCTAATAGAAGATAGTCTTTGATTGGAGTTTCTGCTGGTGGGGAACGGAGCCAGTTTAGAAACTCTTTTGGAACAGTTGGGTCTTTCAATAACATAGAACCAGTTTTAGTTCTATCACCTAAACATTCTAACGCTAATGCTCTAAGTGCGATTAGGTTGTTTTCAGATGTAGAGATTTTGTCTTTCATCAAATTCTTAGATGTCAGTACATTCAAAACATCAGTCGGTAATGCAACTAACTTACTATTTGTTTTAGTAGCATACCACCATCCACCAAATAAGCAAGTTGAATGATATTGTGGACTAATGAAAATAGTCGAAGATGATATCCCGTTCAAGTTGAGTTCAATATGGTTTAGAAAACACATTGAGTTCAAAACTGAATTACACATCCATGCAACATGTTTAGGAGGTATCTTTTTATCAGGTAAGACCTCTAATAAGTCTTTTAGCAACACTACATCTTTTGTCTTATCTAAAACCAGAACATGTCCAATTGAAGTATGCCACAATATCTTATGAACCGCTGGCATAAACTTCGGAAACTCTTCCTTGAACTTTGAATTTGGATAATGAATGGTTTTGATTTTGATAAGTGCATTATGAAAAAGTTCTTCATGTTGTTTATCAATAACATAGATGATTTTGGTATGTCCAATATACATCTTACCCAATTCAAATTCATGCATTATGCTATAATGGATTTTGAACATTTTCTTTTCTTCTGATAGAAACATGACATTTCCAGCACCCTTCCAAGTATTCTCTCCTATTTGTTCAAGAGCTTTTTCTTTCAACTCTTTCAAATGACAGAACACCTTATTAGACAGTTCGCTATCATGATTTCTATCGGGATGCCATTTACTCACAAATGTTCGATATTGTCCAACGACATCATCGTGTTTGAACAACTTATCAGGTCGTTCAAGTGGAATAGCAAGAATATCTTCAGCTGATAACATCTTTTTTATCCTCTATTGATAATGGGACACCTCTGGTCGTATTTGTTTTAATGATGGTGTTAGAAATTTCTTTTTATTTCCAGATGATCCAAAGATAAAAGATCTTATTAAAGGACCTAAACCTTTTACAAGAATTAGTTGAGGCCACATACTTTTATTCCAAAACGTACCAGATCAATGTGGTCCTCGAACAAGTATTCTTCCATGTTCAAAACATCATCAATCGGAAACCACTTAGCTTTTGCTGCATCATCGCCACCTTTTACTTTTGGCAATTCGCCTGCAGGTAAGTGGAAAGCAAAAGCATGTGTGATAGTTCGACCACGTAATGAACGACCAGGATTGTCAAACACTTCTTTACCTTTTATAGAACCAGCAAGAACTGCAGTTGGAACCTTGAGCTTTGTTTCTTCACGTAGTTCTCGTAAGACTGCAACCGTTAGGTATTCTTGAGGATTGACAAACCCTCCAGGTAGTGCCCATAGCCCTTTACCTGGAGTAGCACGACGTTGAACAAGAAGGATATGCCCAGACTGAATGACTGCTGCATCGACTGTCACAAATGTTGGGGCATATGGAGCTGCTTCCCATGACTTCTTATAGTCATTGACAAAGTTGAACTCATTCACCAGTTCTTTATACTCATTACTTTTTGACCATTCTTTCAAGTAGGTTGTAAGCTCAGCGGAAATCAAGTCTCTGTCATGCCACTTGAACAATGCTCCGGTAAAGAGTTCTTCACGAACCTGTGTAGCATTGACATCTTCAATCTGTTCAACATCAATGAAGTCCCATTGCGGAAAGAGTTCAAGATAGTAAGAAGAACTATCTTTCTTACAACCGATGATACCAATCTTCGGTTTATCAAGACCAACACAGTACTTTTTGACTTCATGCTGAACTTGTTGAGCCCATTCAGTATCATTGTACCGATAGTCATGTAACCCAATACATGAAACTCGTGGAGTATCTTTTGGTGGAAGTTGGTTGAGCAACATCGTAGTACGTTCAGTCCAAGACCATGGGTTCTTGAATGTTCGTGGTTGGAATGAAGAGCCGAACATCACCAGAGTTCGATTTCCGAGAGTTAGGGCACGTTGAACAATCGATACATGAGCACGTGTAGGAGGTTGCATTCTACCAATGTAGATGACAAAGTCGTATTTGGAATTCGCTAATGACATATTGATTTACCCCTTTGAAATGACATTGAACACCTTGTTGTAAATTGCAACAAGCTGTCGTAACATGGGTGATGAATTGACTATGAGATAATTTTCAAATACATCGTCGATATGATATCGAGATTTGACGATGTTACCATCTCGACTAATGACAACATCACATAGTTGAAATGAACGATGAGGCATTGAGGTTTTTCGAGCATCTTCGAAAAATGGTTCTAGAATATAGGCAGAACCGTGAATAAGTTGGGTCTTTTTGTAGCGGCAAATTTCTGGCATAATAGGAATCCCCTAAAATTGTTATGTAAAAGTCAGTCTATCTAACTTTTCTATTATAATCTATTTATCGAACTTTTGTTTGAGTTGTTCGTACAATTGTCTTTCTTTTTCTTCCGTGTGGTCTGCGAGTTCTTTGGTCTTTACCATGTTTTCAAGTTCTACCATTTGTCGTTGAATTCGAAAGTGGTCAAGAATGTCAGCTCGTTTTTCTTCATTCATCAAATACTCAACTGACAAGTCGATGCCGATATCATCAACATTATCCCACTTATCAAGGTAATAAGCCTTGAAACAAACTTCGTGTTGATAAACATGAATGATCTGAATGTCAGGATTTTGGTCTTGGAACCCCCAATACTTTGCACGATAAAACTCTTCTGCTAAAGGTATCAGCCATTCATAGAACATCTGAAAGTTAGTATAGTCTGTAGGAACAAACCTTCCTACAGGATTTGATTGTTGGTCATCATTAGTCATTTGGATAAAATCCTCTAAAAGTTTCAGTAAGCAAAAACTGCTTGTCTTCTTGTCCTAAGTTAGAATACTCATCCCATGTCAGATTAGGTCTAAAGACATTCAACTTTGGAGCTTTGAGTAATCGTTTCAATCGTCGACGAACATTCCCCAGCTTTCTTGACCAATTGACATATTTACCTTCAACTTGACCTGGAACATCTGGCATATAAAGCATGTAAAAGAACTCATTACTCTTATACACTGGTATCCAGAAACGTCCATAACCTGGGTCAATACAAAGACCGTAACCCATAATATGTTTGACTTCATCAACTCGATTTGCATCGTAAATCAACGGCCATCTTCCACGACTTGCATATTGCAGTTCAGGTTTGAACACAATCAAGACATGTCGTTTACATCATCTTCATGACACAAACTTCGATAAATGCCTTCTTCTCGCCAATACTTCAAATCGCAATAAAGTATCATTCGATACGAGTCAAATACTAAATACCAATGCTCTATAAAATTTTTCATTTTTGTCAACATGTCAACCTCTCCCCATAAAAGGTTCTTTATTCTGAACCTGTGAAACTATTGTATCAAAAGATGTGGTGTTTGTAAATAGCTAAAAGTGATAACTGGTTATCAATATCGAGCTGTGACAGAAATGTCATCAGATGTCATCATAACAAAAGCTTCTTCTGTTTGCCAGAACGGTTCTTCGTTAGTCATATTGATACGAGTTGTCCATTTGCCTGGTTCAATCAAGATGTAAGTAGCATTCTTTATCTCATCACAAACATCTTTCCCACAAACTTCAACTTTACCCCAATGAGGTCGAAGAACTTCGGAGAAATCATATACATCCGTCAAAAAGATACCGCCACTTGACTTAGGCATGAAACTTGTATTGGTAAGGTCTTCAATAAACTTGAAGAAAATGCGAGTATGAAGTGGTTTTATTGCTGGAAATGTCATATATGTATTATGGTTATATAGAAGGTATGTGTGATTATTCAGATACTACTTCTGTTGTTGACGGTTCTTCAACATTTGCATTAGCTTCAACAATCGATAACATTACATCTGCTAATGCATCAGGAAGTACAGGTTTTGATACCTCTTCTGGTGCAATGATTTTCAACCCGTTATTGACGACTGCTTGCTTAGGTTTCAAACCGTTCTTAGTATCAATGAAGGTTCTTCTTTCTTCAGTGCTGATTGAAATTGGTGCTGCTGTTAAAGCTTGCTTGATGCTTAAGATATCAAAATCAACAATTTCGCCACGTGCTGAGCGAGCTATTCTTGCCATATGCTAATTCTCCTTTATGTATTGTAGGTGTGTTTATAATTGCTATTTACACTTTCTGTTTATAAGCACATTATTCATGGAAGAATTCGCTCCAATGAATGTTATACTTCAAGCAATCAACACAATGAATGCCAATTAGGTATAACAGATATGAAGCACAAGAAGAACCCCGACCAACACCCCATACTTGACGAAACTCTCGGAATGTATCAGTGACATAGATGATTGTACGTAACCCATTCTCAAACTGGAACTGACGAACTGCTTCAAGCTCATTTGCTATCCTGACTTCGGCTCGTTCTTGGATATCTTCAGGCAACCTTGCTAACTTATGAGCAAAGTAATCAAGTAAGTCAAGTTCTAAGTATTCTTGTGGTATCAACCACTTTTTTGGTGGTAATGTCAATTGATGAAGAAACTCTTCATCAAAAACTAAAAGAGTTTCTTCAGACCGAAGATTGAACTGAACTACATCATCAGTCTTTTCAGTGACTTGAATTTGAGAGGGAGATAGACCTTGAATAAAGAGGTTTGGGACTTGTTCAGGTTCTACAACTGATATTCCATTTGCAAGAAGTAGCCTATCTTGTAGAACAGTAATCAAATTTGAATGCATTGAATACCGCATTTTTGTAGAAGTTCCAGACCTTGAGGTTCTCGGTCATATAGCTCAAGATACAAGACTTCTTTGATACCTGCAATGATAATGCTTTTAGCACACATTGGACAAGGAGTATGTGATACTGCAATAGAACACTTATCAACTGCAATACCATATCGAGCTGCTGATGCAATTGCTGAAGCTTCAGCATGCCCTTCATTATACAACGAAAAGAGCCGATGTTGTTCAGCATATCCGTCAATAGAAGTATCAGGAAATGCAACCTCGCAATGAGGTTGGCCTGGCATCGTTCCGTTATACCCAGATGCAAGGATACGACCATCTCGTACAATGATAGCACCTACTTGAACACGAGTACAAGTACTAAGTTTAGATGTTGCTATCAACACTTGACGGTAGTAATCATAATACTTATTTGGTCTTGAAGACATCTACGTTAGCATCCTATTTCAGTTTCAACATTTTCATTAGCATACTGAGGTTCACATTGAACCTCAATCAAAAAGACAGCAATTCGCATAGCAAGGTGTTTATCCCAATCAACTGTCATCCTAACATCAGGAGGAATAGTAAAACCCAATGGCCATTGTCCATATTGGACATAATGTCTAAAAGCTAAAAGATGCTCTTTATTGAAAACTTCGAACCATTGGGTAATGCTCTGCATATGTCTTATACCTTTGTTGTTATAGTAGTAAATCAGTATTTATGCTATAACCATTTGTGCATAACATACCATCCACCCCTTTCATAACCGTCATTACTTTCACGTTTGTGACTTTGGAACCATGAAAGAGGTTTGATGATTGTATTATTGGTCTGTTCATCAACAAACTCAAGCAGAACATTTTCCTCTTTTTGAAGTTCTCTAAGTAACTTATTCTTAATGGTATAAGAATTACCACGACGATACACTGTAAGAATATGACTTACACCTTTCTTATCTTCAAAGTTATATGCTTTCAACTCGTCTTCAACATTGATAACTCTGTCTAACCAAGTATAAGCATTATCAAATGTAAAGATGACTAACCATTTAGACTTATTATACTCTGTTGATTTTGAAATGTATTTGATAATGTTGCGGTCAATGTCACGTTGCTTCCAACGTTTGACTTCGATTTCACAATTACCTAATGGGAAGTGTAAGTCATGATACTTTTTTGACGAGCGTTGAACCAATGGACCAAAGTTAGGGTCTTCACGAAGAATGACTTCAGCTATTTTGCCATTATAACAAGCATCAAAAATATCATCTAAAAACCGAGTTTCCTTTGGGTTTTTGTAGATTTCATTTGCTTCTTTTTGAACTTCATTCAGATATGTCTTTGATGTTGAAGTAACAAAGTCATCTTGTATCCAAGAAGTACGATACTTTTGACCTACCATTGGTTCTAGCAATTCTTTGACATTTGTGTTCATCTTGGATTATACCCGCCACGT
>Ga0172363_10004959_pt1 | contig 10742 bp, 8 predicted proteins | sample LakKivs2_kivu2a2_FD_114541 | JGI IMG/M metagenome (GOLD analysis project Ga0172363, IMG submission 114541) | Sediment microbial communities from Lake Kivu, Rwanda - Sediment s2_kivu2a2 | ecosystem: Environmental > Aquatic > Freshwater > Lake > Sediment | place: Rwanda: Western Province, Lake... | reverse complement strand
GTTGAGAAAAATATTATTACCTCTTTTATTCGAAATAGTTACACTACTTTTTCAGATCTACTTGACGAATATATTCGTAAAAGTCTTACCGAATACGATGAAGATATTAAGAAGCGAGTTGCTAGAAAATGTCATCGTCTGTATCGTGAAATTTTCAAATCTGCTGAGCTTCTCCTTATCAAAAATAAAACCTCAATCCCTCAATCCCTCGAAAATATACCATCACAATCCATCGCGGACAGCTCCGACGATGACTAAAAAAATTGATGTTAAAATTATTTATCATCGTTGCAATTAACTCTTATGCCCAATTGCTACCTTTGTGGTAATAAAAATACTCAAATTTACTGCATTCATTGCAGTTCTCACTTCGATCGCAAATGTTATTATCGTTGCGATAGTTGCCCAGTCTGTAATATCGTACAAAACGAAATTACAGATTCTTTTGAAGAATACCATTTTGTCTAAAATGGAAATAAAACAGGAACCAATAAAGCATATCCTATCAAATACAAAATATCCATCGGAATACCAATCTTTATAAAATCCTTAAAAGAATAACCACCTGGTCCCATTACCATCAAATGCGTTGCATATCCAAATGGAACTGCAAATCCACAACTCGATGCCATCATCACACTTATCGTAAATGGCTTATAACTAACTCCATAAACCTTCGCTATATCCAATGCTATCGGCATTGCTAAAGCGGCCGCCGCATTATTCGTCACAATTTCTGTCATAATCAATGCTACCAAATAAATCAAAAAATTTATCACCCATAACGATGCATTCATATTTTTCAATGATTCCGCTACAACTTTCCCTAATCCAGATAATTCCATCGCTCGTGATATGCCAATTGAACTTGCAATCATTATCAATAAACTCCAATCTACGACTTCTACCGCCGTTTCAACATTAATCCATCTAAAAACAAAAGCTAAGGCTGCAGCTGTCACGGCAGATTGCTCCATTGTGATTGTCTCAGTTGCTGGTAAAATGATCATTAACAAAAACATCATAATAGGACCATAATCCCACCAAGATACTGGTTTTAACATATTTCCAACAGTGCACACTACATAGAAATCATGATTGTTTCGATATTTCTGTATAAATGTTTCATTTGATAATACCAATAATGTATCACCTTCTTTCAAAACTGTATTATTTAAAAACTGGGTAAGTTCTTCTCCATGTCGTCTTGCTCCAACAACTCCACAAGAATACGTCTTCTTAAATTCCTCACAGTTAATTGGCTTACCTAAAAAAGGATTTCTATGCGAAACCACAACCTCGCAAAACTCAGACATAGACGCTTTCATATCAACTGCATCAACATCCCCAATACTTAATCCCTTGGTCTTAAATCTACGAAAATTCTGCAAAGTATCAATCTTACAAGATAAAATCAATCTATCACCTTCTCTCAACAAATTTGAATCTGTTATCTGATTAATGTCCAATTTCTGCAAACGGTCTCCTTTAGAACCAGATAATAATGATAATGATGGTACCTCCTCAGACGTCACTTCTGTCATTTCAGTTTCCTTCTCCGTTGGAACCAAAACATCAATTCCTTCAATCTGTACGAGCGTTTTGTCAACATCAATATTTTTTCTCCATACCTCTACTAATGACTGAGTTGATACTCCAATCCTCTTTAAAACCGCTAAAATAGGAGCACCGATCCCTTTAAACTCACTTGAAACACAAATCTCAGTTAAAAATTCCTCACTATGCTGACTAACTTTTCCAAGCATACCACTTCCAGTATCTGGCAAAATCCAATATCCTATTGTCATCAAAAAAATGAGAGATAACACAGCCATTGGGGCTCCTACCGAACCGATTTCGAAAAAACCTATTTGAGGTAACTTTCTTTGACTAAGAATTCCTTGTACTAACAAACTCGTCGATGTACCAATAATAGTCACCATTCCTCCACTAATTGCTGCAAATGATAACGGAATTAAAAACTTAGATCTTGGGAAATTATTTTTTCTTGCCCAATCTCTAACAATTGGCATCATTAATGCAACTAATGGAGTGTTATTAAAAAATGCAGATAAAACATTCACCAATAATAAAAATCGAAACATTCCTATCCTAGGATTTCGACTATCTCCAAAAAATTTGTAACAAAAATTATTTATTGCATTAGTTCTCGATAAAATATGAACATCTATAAATAATGCTCCAACAGTTATCATTCCACTATTTCCAAAACCTTTCAAGGCATCATCCGAACTCATCTGTGTTGCATTCCATAAAAAAACAAATGCAATAAATATCACTAACGAATCATTATACTTATTTAAAGATAATACACCAAATAATAATCCAATCGTACAAATTGTTAAAATTCCTTGCCAACTTAATGTGGGCATATCTATTAAAAATGTTTATTATATTTTCTTTAAATCATAAAAATTGATTAAATTTAATGGTGTTTCAATTGTAAAAAAATGCTAGATTATGTTATTATTTTTCCTTTCGCATATGGCGGAAAAATACAAAATAAGAATATTGATTGAAAAAATGTAATGTTTCATTTTGAAATAGATTCAACTGATGAAATCGACCTAGAAACTAATATAACTGTTCTTATTCTGCTAAGATTTACTAATATACTCCAAAAGTTAAAAGAATACGAATCTTCCCAACCTATATCAATAATTGATGATCAAGATTTAATTGAATTTATTAAATTCTTTCACCCGAATGCAACTACTATAAATCAAACTAATTATCTTATCCAACATATTGAAAATATTATAGCGGGAATTGATCTTGGAGTTATTAGAGCAACTGTCTCCAAAATAGAAAAATTCCCAAGAAAGGCTGCATTATCTTTACCACATATTAAAAAATTTTATGAAGGACAAATCATTCGAATTGATGGACTAATCAATAAACCGGAATTAAATGGAGCAATTGGCCGAATTATGAAAGAATGGGAATTCTCAAAACTAACCCTCGTCAACCTCAACGGAACTCCAAAAACATTCAAAATTAAAAATATTGTACCGGTACTATGTCACTGCGGAGAAATAATTTTAAATGATTATCGGAATTGCTCACTAAACTGTATGTCACTAATGCACCAAGAATGCTTAAAAAAAATAATGACAGAAATGAAGGTATGTGGCTGTGGAAAAATGTATAAAACATTGGATATACATTTTTCAAGAAAATTGAGCGAGAAGCAATGTGAATTTTATATGAGAGAAAGAAAAGAATATTTGGAATTGTTGATTAAGGTAGGTATAATTTTGGGAGATCCAAAGGTTGATTTTAGATCTCTCAAATGGAATCAAGAAAGAGTTAGTTTTTTCCTACGTATGAACAGAATAAAAATAGAATTGTGTTCGGATAATGAATGTGTTGTAATTCCCGAAACCAACTAACGTAAAATCGAATTAAAAAAATTATTATAATTTATTTAAAAATGAATAAAAATTATTTATGCTCAAGATGTTTAAAAAGTTTCGATAGAAAAAGTAATTTTGTAAGACATATTAATCGTATTAATCCATGCAGTAAAATTATTAACTCCAATACTGATGAAGAAGAACAAAGAAATAATCTTAAAAAATATCTTCATAAAAATTTTCCAAAATTAAGTGAGAATATAGTTGCTGATATAGTTGGTGAAAATATTATTAAAGAAGATAAAAAATACGTCTGTGATTTTTGCAATAAATCTTTTCAATCTTCAACATATTTTAAAAAACACAAAAGAGAATTATGTTCAAGACACCTTCGATTCGAACAACACATAATAAAAGATTACCTGAAAAAGATTGAAAAAATTAAACAAGAAAATATGACATTGAAAGAAAAAATTTATTTAAAAAACAAAACTCTTCCAAGATATTGTGTAGAAGAAGGTAAAGTAATAAATGTTGAAAAAAGTTATTTACATTTTTATGAGCAAAAAAATATTAGACCATTTGGTAATGAGATTCTTGATCATGTAACTGATAAATTTATGAAAAAAATGATTATGAACCCAGAAATTGGTTTAACAAATTTAGTGCGAATAATACATTTTAATCCAGAAATACCACAAAATCGTAATTTATTTGTAAAGTCGCAAAAATTTATAACAGTAGAAGTATATAAGAAAAGTGGTTGGAAAACAATTTCCCGTAGAGATATTTTCCAAAATATTATTGCTACCAAAAAAGATATTATGGATGAATATTACGATAAATTCTACGAAAATAAAGAGCTAAAACCAAAATATATTTCAAAATATGAACAATTTAGCGATGCACTTGATCAATATATTAATCATATAGTTTTCGCAACTGATTATGATAATCGTTTAAAAAAAGCCAGAACTATATATGAAAAAATTTCTAAAATGATTAATCTATTATTCCTGAACAATCAAAAAATTGAAATAACCTATACTCCCGAACAAAACATTAAAACATCAATAGAAGATATAAAATATTCTTTCAATGTTAAAAAACCACCACCTGAAATTGAAAATGAATCAGAAGAAAATGATTCTTACGAATTATACTGTGAAGAAAATGCAAATAAAATTAATAATAATAACAATGAAGTCAATGACTTAATTGATAAGACTGAGAAGGAATTAAAACAACTTATCATTGAAAATAACCTCGATAAATATAATAATTTTTTGTCAGAATTTAATGATAATGATAAAGGAATGAATTTAGATGAATCTGAAATGTACAGTGATGATGATGAAATAATTATTAAAAAATTATAATTTATTTTTTTGCCTTTTGTCGTAGTAAATTTTCCTCTTTTTTCTTTGCTCTTCTTTCGGCAATTTTAATTTCCATTAACATATTTTCATCTCTTCTTGCAATTATGTCTTTCATTCTTTCCAAAATTAATGGCGGTAAAGTTCCATCATCAATGTTCCAATTCCTTGTCTCCATATATCTCTCCAACGCATACGATTTTAAATCGTTTGTATCCTTATCACTTACCCCATATTCATATATCCCAACCATCTTATATTTTCTCATTCTTACTCTTTCTTGCAATAATTGATCATAATAAATTATACTATCAATTGTCATTGTACTAAATTTTGTATATTTTTTCAAAAAATCCTTCTCTCTTACATTATCAACTATTTCTTGGAGGGTATATTGATCAGTGTTGATATAATTATTATATAAATTTACATAAATTGAATTATTAATCCCGTATTTTTCCAACTCTTTTTCCAAATAATAAATTTTTTCATCTCGTTTCCTTATCTTATCAAAATTCTCCTTAGCCTTTTCCAATATCTTTCTCTCATCTAATTCAACCCTCCCATCAATATACTCAACCGCCCAAAAATTATTTGGTTCATAAAAATATCCATTACTATTTAACAAATCCAAAATAGTCTGATGTCTATTCTGTCTCTCATTAATCTTTTTCTCATAAAATTGCCTCTTTATCTCCCGAGCCCTTCTCTCCTTATCATCATTTTCCCTTACTCTCTTATTAATCTCTTCCCAACCAATATTTCTATCAATAATTTGCTTAACAATCTCTATATTATAAGTTTTAACATCATTCTCATTCAAAAAAAAAGGTAAAACATTTATCTCATTCCACTTCAAAAAATAATTATTCCTTAAATATTCGACCCCACGAACCACATTTTTTAAATTGTCAATACGTAAATCCAACAACAACATAACAAAATCATCTAATCGAGCCGACAAAAATTCAATTATATTATCATTACCATTTATTTGACCGAACCACTGACACATCCTAAAAGAAATATATTTCTTCTCACTTAATGTTTTACGAGGATACTGCAAAATATTTTCTCTAATCTCATCAAATTTATCAATTATTCTGTTCCTATCCAAAATCCTCAACATTATACTCTCCATCAAACCAACTCTATCACTCCCTTTTTCTCTTAAAAATAATAATAAATTTTTAACAGCACTCAATCTTACCGACTCCGGATCAAGAATATTTTTTGTTAAAAACAAATTAACCACCAAATAATCAAACGACCTCTCACTTATTCTATCTAATAACATTTTAACTTAAAAACAATTTTATTTTTAAATTAATATTTTTCAGGGTTTTTTTATAAATTTTCAAATTTTTTTATTTGTTCTTCAGTGCATTGTATTTTTTGTCTATATATTTTAATATTGTTTAATATTTTTCCAGTCTGACTTTCCAATTTTTCTATTGCTTCCTCGAATATATTTCTCTGTTCCTCTATCATTTTCAAAGAGTTTTCCTCAACTTTTTCGACCATTTTTAAATTTTTTACACAAGCTTTACAATGATTAATTAATTCTTTTTTTTGTTCTTTTCCAAATTTATCTCCACAAATTCCACATATATTAAAATTTAAAATACACTCCAGGTTGTGTTTTTCCCTTTCTTTCCTCAAAATTTCCTTTCCACAATCACATTTTTCCATCATCTCTATACACTCCTTTTCTAAGTGTTCCTCTAACTCAAATTGATCCACAAAACTTTTTCCACAATAACATTCTATAAAAGGAATCTGACCATTTTTTGCCAAAAGAAACATAAAATTCATAAAAATATAATCTTTTTCATAATAGGAATTTTTAGATGATCCCAGAATAATATTCGTACTATCCAAATTACAAAATGGACATCTTACACTATCACTTATTAATCCTTGTCTTCTATCTACTCTAAAAAACAAATCACCACATTTCTTACAAACCCTCTTTCTCTCTGTACATCCATGTATCACACCACATTTATTGAAACATGTAAATTTAACAGGTATTTTCAATAACTGATGACATATTCCACAAGTACAATATTCAATAAATTCCTGATTTGTATTCATAAAAAAAACAATATAAAAATATAATTTTTTACACAAATAAATTATTGCGAAATCCTAAAATCTATCAAATCATTTTCCCTAAAACCAAAATAAATATCGTTTTCCAAAAATAATGAATATTTTGTTTGATATATTGCCATAATCATACCCTGCTTCAACAATTCTGAATCAATTTTTCTAACCTCCTCCCCAAAAAAAATATCATACCACCCACCTCTCTCAACACCAATTTTATCTTCTACCCTCAATATAACCTCAATAATTATATATTCATTACCATCTGAATCATCCTCTATACTCAAAAATATATTATCATAATTTACCAAGTACCTCATACTAATTATCTTACTAGCTCTTCCTAAAATCTCCATTAAATATATCTTGAATTCATCCAATTTTTTCACCAATAAACTTGATAAATTACCACTCCATTCATTATTTTTAGAATTATGAAAATATGGATATAATTGAATTACAAGTTTGAATGGGATGTTTGTTTGAATATAATTTATTCTTGATTGACTAGTTCCCATTTTTATAAATAACAAATTTTTTTTATACTAAAAAAATTTATATTTTATATCATTATGTCTAATATTTTCAACAAGGTACTCAGAACTAAATAACCTTTTTTTATCGGTACCAAATGATAATACACCCTTGAAACAATACCTACAAAATCAAATTGATAACATGAAAATAATATCATCAAAGAATTATTATCAGAAAGAATTGTTGTCCCAAATTTTAAACTTAAATCACTTAATATTATAAATTATTTTCCGCATTTACCCTCTAAAAATTGTTTTGATTTTGATGGATTTTTTAACATTACATTCAATAACTGCATCAAACTATCAAAAGAATCATTTTCTTCTTTAGACAATTTGAAAGTTTTACGTAATTTTTTAACAAGATTTCTTGCATTTTTGTATTGTTTTTTCAACTCACTCACTTCTCTCTTATATTGCTTCAACTCTTCTTTCTTCTTTGCCAAGGCATCTCTATCTTTATTATAAACATTCCGATCTGCTAATTTTAGATTCTTAAACTTCGAATAATGATCCAAAAATGCTTTCGCCAAATTATCAGTGGACCTCCTTGTGTGCTTATCTGCTTCACCAACTAATTTTAACATAAAATCTTTATCATCTCCATTAACAATATTTGTAGAAATACTTGAACGTATCTTTCCAACCTGCTTATTGTATCTTTCCAAAGTTGCTAAGAATTTTGGTTTCATTAATCTTAATTTTTTAAGATATGAGGAATCAAAATTCATTTGATTAAAATGCTTCTTCATTATTTTCTTCAACCTATTTACTTCAACTTTAAGTGAAATAAGTTTTTTATTCTTATTGTTATAATTCTTGTAAGCATCTGTCTTTGCCTTCTTTGAAAAACTCAAATCAGTCTTTATTCTATCCATTTCCTCCAAATGTTTCTTACGATTATCATTCATCATACCTATTATTTTTTGACTAATTTTTGTTAATTTTGCGAAAGAAAATCTTTTTCTCAATTTCATATCGCGCATAAGTTTCTTAAACCCTTTCTTCTTATTTTTATTTTTCTTCTTATTTTTGCTTCTAGATGACTCATCTACTTTTCCAGTCTCATTATCAAGTTTTTCTTCTTCCTCCAAAATTTTCTTTTTAATTTTCTTTATTTTTTTCTTATTCTCTTTTTCCTTCCTCTTTCTCTCCCTTTCCTTCTTCTTCCTCCCTTCTAACCTCTTCACCTCTCTAACCAAATCACTTTCTCTCTTTTCACGTTCTTCTCTTGATTGATCTTTATTATTTCTCTCAACCCTTTCTGCCTCCTTTCTAAGTCTTTCCTGTTCTTTTCTTCTTCTCTCCTCGGCCTTTCTTACCTCTTCCTTTAATCTCTTTTCTTCAGTCTCCCTTATTTCCTCCTCTTTCTTCAACTTTTTAATCCTAATCGCAATCTCCGCCAATTTCCTCTCTTCCCTCTTTTTCCTTCTCTCCTCCCTCCTCGCTGCAACAACTGGACTATCCCTCTCACATCCATCTCTAAAAAAACAATCACTTCCAGTAGGCTTCCAAGCAAGCTGCCATCTAGATAATGGTGCATTTGGCCCCCCATACCCAGACATTTCCCACCTCCTAGCTCCATAATTTACATTCATTACACTTCCACTTGGATCCTTAAAATCATTCCTATCTCTACTACCATCGGCATTACCACAAATACCATGCATTTTTCCAAAATATTGTTCTGGAACATTTACCTCAACAACTCCACAATAACCTCCAAAGATCATAACTCCAAATCCATTTGGAACTGTAATTTTTAAACCATGACCCGAAGATCTCTTCCCTCTCCATTCAACTCGTTGATTACCATATCTTACATGAATATTTCCATATATATTATCCTTATTATGCTGCAATCTAGTTGGTTGTCCATTTACAATGATTTGATTGAAATTATCAACATTGAATTCGACAGAATTATCGCCAAATTTTACTGCAGCTCCAGTAAGACAGGAAGGAACACCTGGACGATTCGCACCATTTTTTCTCATTTTTTCCTGTACCTCGAAACCATTTGTTTTAGCTAGAGTATATATTCCTGGTTCCTGCAGATGAAAGTAAGACCCATCATAATTCGTAAAATGAGGATCTCCCGATGCAGTGCAAAATCTTCTGCTGGATGATACTTTATTTTTTGCTAAAAATTCTTCAGCGGTGATTGCAGATTCTTTCGCAATTTTTTTACTTTTAGTAACCATAACATCTTCTAAACAACCTTGGAAGATTCTTGGTTTATTAAAAATTCCAAGTCCCATGCAAAATTTTGTAGCATCACGACCTTGTTGGGTTAATAACCAAGCATCTAATTTTTTCTTGTTCTCTCTCTCAATCGCAGCTGTTTTTATATTTTTACCACATTTTTCTTTATTGTTTTTGCATAAAGCTTTTAATTTAATATTATCAGAGTGTTTCGGTTTATTTACTTGAGAACTTTTTACTGGGGATTTATTTTTTTTAAATATTTTATGGACTGCTTTTTTTACTTTATGGACTGCTTTTTTTACTTTATGAACTGCTTTTTTGAATCCTCTTTTTCTTAACAATCTTCTTGAACTTGTCTGTATCTCAAAATCTTGTTCATTTTCATTTTCATTATCATTTTCATTATCGTTTTCAACTTCTAAAGGGGGACCAATATTTGATTCACTGATTTTATCAAAATTATTTATATTGGGATTAACCTCATCAGATTCAGAAATAATATTTCTTGGAAAATCAATAATTTTTTCCTCTTTTAAAAGGCCTGTATTTAGATTACTACCATCAGGTTGATTACCTGAAGCAATTGCCACCACAAAAGTGAGACTGATGAGCAAAAATGCAGTCTGAACACTTCGCATATTATAATTTAAGCAACATTTTAATTTTATTTAATTTTACTTATAATATTATTATTTTCTATAAAATAATAATATGCATATTTTTGCAATTGCCACTCTCAAATCAATGACGTTTATTTCAACTAGTGTATTCATTGTTTTAAATATTATTGAAAATGTTATTCATTACTCTGGCGGAGCTAGTAGAAAGGGAGAACACATTGATATATTTAAACAACTTAACAAAAAAGATTGGATGAAAATTTTTGGAGTTATGATTGTGTTTGCTACACTCCAAGGACTTTTTACAACTTTAATCTATCATTATTTTCATAAAAAATAAATATTTATATATATTATGTTCCTGAATATTATTTTAAATATAACATTACTTACAATATTCGATTCAATTTCATTGGGATGTTTACACCTTTGCACATTTAAAATGCCGACTTAACAACTAAAAATATACAAAAGTGCAATGGCGAATTTCACGCCTTACCATACTTATCTTCC
>Ga0172363_10004958_pt1 | contig 10745 bp, 7 predicted proteins | sample LakKivs2_kivu2a2_FD_114541 | JGI IMG/M metagenome (GOLD analysis project Ga0172363, IMG submission 114541) | Sediment microbial communities from Lake Kivu, Rwanda - Sediment s2_kivu2a2 | ecosystem: Environmental > Aquatic > Freshwater > Lake > Sediment | place: Rwanda: Western Province, Lake... | reverse complement strand
TTTCAATTACCGTTTTCTAAAGTAATGGTGACATTTAAGTTATTGACTCATGGTGATGAAAAAAAGATTGATAGAGAAATTGAAGGATTGAAAAAAATTAACCCACAATCAGTAGCCACTATAACAACTCGTTTGAAACATTTAATCACATCTATTAACGGTGACAGAGAAGTAACTGCAATACGTAGTTTCGCTGAGAATATGTTAGCTAGAGATGTAAAAGCTTTACGTGACCATATTAATAAAATAACACCAGATGTTGACTTAAAAGTTAATGCTGTTAAAGAAAATGGTGATGTAGTGGAGGGCATCGAATTACCAATTGGTATTAGCTTTTTTTGGCCTGACGCCGAGCTATAAAAATATATTATTAGAAGAAATTCACACATTGTGTTATTTTGGCCAAGGTGGATTTACTTATGATGAGGTATATAGTATGCCTACTAGATACAGACATTATCATTTAAAGAAGGTAATTGAGCATTTAGAAAAACAGGCGGAAGTTATGAATAAATCATTCACTAATGATGAAAAAACTAAAACCCCATTAGGTCCTCCATTAAAACCAGATTTTACAACCAAACCAAAAGCGCCCAAAAAATAGGGCGCTTTCATATTTATACACGATATAAACTGGTTTAAATGCCATATCCTAATTATACTCCCCAAGAACTAGTTGCAATTAATTCTTATTTGCAGGCGGAAGCTGATTTGGCTAGAGATCAACGTAATTTATTACAAGAAATAAATGCAGAACTAGCAGGACAAATAAATAATGTTAAAGCTGCTAGTAAACAATATAGAATTTTAGAAAGTATATCTAAAAAACTTCAGGAAGATGCTGAAGAAATGGGTAATCTAACTGATAAACAGTTAGAAAAAGAATTAGCTAAAGCAAAATCCGCATATAAGGAATTAGGAAATTCAGCTGAAAGATTAGCTACACAAAAAGGTATTGTTGATTTATCTAGAGAAGATCTTAGTTTAAGAACAGACTTAACTAATCAAGAACTTGCTTTATTAAAAGCTGCTCAACAAAATTTTCTTCTTGAACAAGAAAGTTTAATTCAAATTAATAAAAGAATAAATTTTACTAAAAATTTAAATAAAAGTATTGGTTTAACAGGAAGTATTCTTAAATCAGTATCAAGTTTGACTGATAAATTAGGATTACATGGTATTGATTATATATTCGAGGACGCCGCTCAAGCAGCTAAAGATAAAGCTAAAGCGTTAGGAGTTTCTGATGTTAAAGCTTTAGGTTTAGTTGGTAAGTTTAAAGTAATGTTATCAACTATTAAACCATTAACTTCTGGTTTAATGAAAGCGGCTACAGATCCTTTATTTTTATTAACAGCTCAAATAGCTCTATTTAAGAAAATTTTTGATCTTAATAAAGACATAAATAAAAGACAAACTGAGCAACAACAGTCTTTAGGAATATCAGCTGATCAATCACAAAGATTAGCTCAAAGTACATTTGAATATGCTAATGCTACTAATGATGTTTTTGTTACTGAAAAACGCTTAACTGAGGGCAGAATTAAATTAAATGAATTATTAGGTACTAGTGTAGTATACACTAATCAATCAGTTGAAGGTTTTGAACGTTTAACTCACTATTATGGTGTGAGTGAAGATAGTGCTGCTAAATTAACTGAATTAGCTACTCAACAAGGACAATCAACTAAAGATATTCTTAACTCTACTATTAGAGTAGCTAATGAACAAAAAAGACAGTTTGGTGGCACTATGAGCTATCAAAAAGTATTACAAAAAGTAAGTTCTACTGGCGGTGAAATATTAACCAAATTTAAAGGTAATACTCAGGAATTAGCTAAAGCAGTAATGAACGCTGATAGATTGGGTTTAAATTTAGAACAAGTTAATAAAATAGGTGAATCATTACTTGATTTTGAATCATCAATTGAAAATGAACTTAAAGCTGAATTATTAACTGGTAAACAAATAAATCTAGAAAAAGCCAGAGCGGCTGCTTTATCAGGTGACTTAGCTAAATTAACAACAGAAATAGCTAGCCAAACAGGTGGTATAGCTAATTTCCAAAGAATGAATGTTATACAACAGAAAGCATACGCTGAAGCTTTTGGTATGACAGCTGCTGAGATGGGTGATATGCTCCGTAAAAGAGAATTTGAAAATAAATTAGGAGCAGATGCTAAAAAATCAGCTGAAGAACAACTTAAATTAGCCGAAAAAAGAGGTATTAAAATAGAGGATAGTGTTAGAAAAGAACTTGAAGCTAAATCATTAGCAGATAAACAAAAATATGTTTTTGAAAAATTAGCTGAAGTTTTAGGAAAGTTAACATCAGGCCCTATGCAAAAGTTTATGAGCTTACTAAGTAAAGCTTTAGGGTTTGTAGAAAAAATATTTAGTTTCTTTGGAAAAATGACTGGTGGTCCTTTAGGTGATGCTTTAGGAGCCGCTATTATAGGAGCTCCATTATTAATAGGTGGTGTGAGAATGTTAACTGGAGGAATTAAATCAATGTTATTAGGAGCTAGAGGATCAACTATAGCTAATCCACAATATGTGTATGATGTATCTGGTGGAGGAGGAGGTGGTGTTACAGATATGCTTGGTGGTGGGAAAAGTATATTTAGTGGAAGAGGAAAAGGACTGTTAAGAGGAGGATTTGGAAGAGGTAAAAATATGACTTTAGCTAGATCACTTAGAGGAGGAATGAAAGGATTTGGTATAGGAGCAGCCATAGGTATCGGTGCTGATTTAGTAGCTGGACAAATGGAAGAAGGTGCTGCTCAAGACACTGTGTCTGGTATTGGTACAACAGCATCATGGGCTGGTACAGGTGCATTAATAGGTTCAGTTATACCAGGTGTTGGTACAGCTGTAGGCGCTGTTGTTGGTGGTTTAGCAGGAGCTATGTCATCATTATTCACAGCTGAAGAAAATAGAATAAAACGAGAAGAAGCTAGAAAGAAAACAGAAGAAGATCAAAATAAACGTACAAATGAATTATTAGAACAATTAGCTCTTAGACCAAATGTATTAAATGTTGGTGGTAAAACCATTATGGAATTTAACACAGCTGCTGATCAATATGGTACACGAGGTAGTTCATTTAATTAATCATAACATATTTATATTAAACATACAATCATGGCATTATTTAGTAAATTAGCAGATAGCACACTTAGCTTAAAAGGACAACCAGGTCCTAACTTTGAAAATGAAGGACAAAAAGTATCTTCAAATATTCAAGCTTTAACTAAAGGTAATCAATTAGTATCTTCTCAAGATTTAATATCTGGTAGAATATATGGTAGACCAAATCAAACTAAAATTGCTCCATCTACTTTAGATTTGAATGGTACTACACCTCAACAATATCTTAATGCTTTAGGATCATCTAATAATGCTAACGCTTCCCAATTTAATTCATCTACAGGTGCTGGATTTACACTTGAAAAAAGATTAGATTTTAGTCAATTAGGTAACCAAGGTAAACCATTACCTAATTTTGAAAATATAGGACAGATGACAACATCTGATATTCACGCTAAAACTCAAAATAGTATTTTAAGATCATCTCAAGATTTACTAACTGGTAGAAAATATGGTAGAGGTAGATTTACAACTTTTGTACCACCATCAAGATTAGATGCTAGTGGATTACCTGTTGGTAATGTTTATAAAAATAAAGGACCTAAAGAAGGAAGATACTAATGCCGTTTTTAAAACTAAATAATAGTTGGTCTGATTTATCTAAATACTACAATCAGCCATTTGATAAAAAACCAAAAATACCAGCTATTAGGTATGTTGGTTTTGATGATGGATTGATACGAGGCGGAATTATTAACACTGCTTTAGCCTCAGCTCAAGATACTCTTCGTATAGGTAAATTTTTAATATCTGGTAAAGGTGCTTTATTTGTTATTAAACAAGTTGGTTTACAATTATCTAGTCCTTTATTAGAACAACTTCCACCATCTTCTCCTTTACCAACATTAGGTCAAGGACGTGTGCAAAATGTAGTTAACACTGTTACTAATTTTATAAATTCAAAATCACCTAACCAGGTATATAATTTAGGTCTTAACACATTAACCCAAATTCCAGTTAATGCTTTTGGTCAACATATTATACGTCAAGGTAAACTACCAGCATTTGGTGGAGGTTATTTAGGTGGAGTTAATGTAAACACAGCTAATGATAGTACTTTTAAAGGATATAATTACGCTTACATAGCCACACAAAATAATAATAATAGTAAATCAGTTGAAAATTCATACACTTCTGATCCTTCTCCTTCAATCAAACAACAATCAACAGCAGTGAGCGAATTAAGTGAGGTTATTATTACAAACGAAAATAGGCTTAGTTATAAATCAGCTCCAAACCGTTTGCTTCAATATTTACAAAAAATTCAAATTTCAAATAAAGGAGGTGTTAGATCATTAATAACTACTCCTATTGAATTATTATCATATAATGGAGGTCCAGAAAGTACTTATGGAATTGGAAAAACATTTATAAATACATATCCAGATCAAAGAACAAATGTTAGTGTTGTTAAAAATGATCCTAAACATTCTTTACTAAATAACTTCACACCAGATGCTTATAATAGATTAGATGAAAAATCTTCAATATTAAGTTCAATAACTCAACGACAGAATAAAACTTATATTCCTATCACTGGTGATTTTAATGTTCAAGAAGCTGACCAAAATATAGAAGATAGAATTGGTGTTTCTAAAGTAGGAGAGAATAATATTAATAGAAGTGTAGATGCTATAAATTCTATTAGTATCATGGATGGATCTACTTTTTATGGATATAGTAAATCAGCAACTAATAAAAACTATGGTAATGAATTATATAGTGATGTTAACCAATTTAGTAATAGTTCACTTTTTACATATAGTAAAGGCACTAAGGGAAAAGTAACAGCGGGAAATTTTGGTAGAGATATAATTAAATTCAGAATTGAGTTTATAAATAATGAAAAAATAAATGAAACTGAAATTTTAGCTTTTAGAGCTTATATTGATGATTTTAATGACGGTATGACATCTAAATGGAATACCTATAACTACATGGGTCGTGGTGAAGATTTTTATGTATATAATGGATTCACAAGAGAAATAGGAGTAGCTTTCACAATGTATGCTCACTCACCTGAAGAAATGAAACCATTGTATCAAAAATTAAATTATTTAATGTCAACATTTGCTCCTGATTATAGTTCAAAACTAAAAATGAGGGGTAATATAGCTAAATTAACAGTAGGTGATTATTTATACCAACAACCAGGTATATTCACTGATATTAGATTATCAGGAATGTTAGATACACACTGGGAAATAGCTTTAGATGATCCTGAAAGAGGTTATAGTGAAAATCAATATGAAGTACCTAAACATATTAAAGTATCTTTAACATTTAAACCTATACATAATTTCTTACCACGTAGAGCTTATAGAGATACTTTAGTTAATACACCATTTGTTACACGATATGATAAAGATAATAAATATCTTTCTGGTAATGAAAAAGTAGTTTCACCAAAAACTTTAGAAATTGAAAGTGGTGAAAAAATAGCTCAACAAAACTTACAGACAAGTCTTCAAAATATCAATACTCTTAATGAAACTGTAAGAAATTCAGGATTAAGACCAGGTACTAGTGTTCCTAATTTTAATAGAGTAACTGTTTAATAATAAAAAATATTAAAACTCAATATTTATTATCATGAATAGGTATGATGATAATAATATTATTGAGACTACTCCAACAGTACAATATCCTAAAGTAACTAGGTATCGTTCATCAACTCGATATCCTGACATTCCATTATCTGAATTTGATTTATATATTGTCACTATTCGTGGAGACAGGTTAGATAATTTAGCTAATCAATTTTATGGTGACCCAACATTATGGTGGGTTCTATCTGTGGCTAATCCTGATTTACCTAATGATTCATTGTATCCAACTCTTGGATATCAATTAAGAATACCATCAAATTTAGAACAAGTTTTATTTGATTATCAACAATTAAATAGTTAAAAAGTGTTATGTCTATATTTAAAAGTACTCTTAGTCCAACTACAGCTGCTCAATTAAAAGCTCGTGAGCATATAGTAACAAAAGATAATAGAGATGATTTGTTTTTACGTTTCACCTCTGGCAAAAACTCTTGGGTGAGAATGACCTCATTAGTTAACGCGAATTTTAATTGTAAGAAAGTTAAAGATAAAAATGGTAATGCTATTTTAGATAATGATAAAAAACCAAAACAAAATTGTGATTACTATGGTGACCAACTATCTAGAAAATACATTTTAGAGGGTGGTACTTTATATCAACCAAATAAAGATAGTTTTCTTTTAAGAAGAGGTGTAGCCCAACAAGGTGGTGTTTATGGAAGTAATTTAGATAAAGTATCGTCAAGTAACAAAGCTTTATATAGTAGAGATCTTGGTTTAAGACCAATGCCTGGTATTACTAATATTAATGTTGTTAATAAAAGTGCTTATGGTTCATTAAGAGAAGCCACTGTTGAATATATGGTATGGGATAGACACCATTTAGAAGAAATGGAGGTTTTATTTATGAGACCTGGCTATTCTGTATTTTTAGAATGGGGATGGTCTCAGTATTTAAATCATGGTGCTGCTTCTGGTGTTAATGCTGTTCCTGATAATATTACTATTGAAAATTTTAACACAACCACTATAGATGTTTTCACTAATCAAACAGAAGACTCATATTATAATGCTATAGACTCAGTAATAGAAAAAACAAAAGGTAACTATGATGCTATGATTGGTTTAATTAAAAACTTTTCATGGCAGTTAACAAATGATGGTGGTTATAAATGTACAACTGTATTAATATCTAGAGGTGAGGTTTTAGAAACAATAAAAGCCAGTAGTAATCCAAATGTTATTATTGGTAGCTTCGCCCCACCATCAACAATAGATCCAGGAAAAGGTAATGATGAACCTGCTCTTGTTTTAAGTTTATTTGAAAAAATATTTTTAACTATTAAAGGAGGAATTAACTCAAGTGAGATAACACAAGCAGGAGGTGAAGTTTATGAGCAATTAAAACCTCAACCTCCATCATCAAATGAAGAAAGTACTCCTACAAACACTGAAACAGAAGAAGCCGCGAATGCTGATCCAACTAAACAACAACAGTTGACAGCTGATCAAATTAAAGTTTTAAATGAAGCTACAGAAAGAACAAAAAGTGAAATAAAACGAGGATATGATAATATAATAAAAGCAGTAACTGATTCTAATATTAAATATAAATTTGATTTTGCAACTGGATTATCAGAACAAAGTATGGCTCCTAAATCAACATTTGGATATGTGAAAGTAGCTGAAGCATCAACTGAAGGTACAGGTATTGAATATATAGAATTTAATTATCTTATAGCTATTCTTAATAGATTTTTTATACCTAGAGATAAAAAAACAAATGAACCAATTTTACAAATAGTAATTCCAAATGATACTCCATGTTTAATGAGTGAAGATAGTGTTAGTATAGATCCATCAACATGTTTAATTCAAAACACATATGCTAAATTTATCACAGATACAGAAAATATTAGTAGTAATAATGATTTGGGTGATGGTAGAATAGGATTTAATCCAATATTATTAAATAATCTTGGATATGATATAGCTACAAAAAAATATACATATGATGGATATGTTTATTCTCTATCACCTTTTGCTGCTTCTAGTAAACTTAAAAAAGATGTGAATGGTGTGGATTATAATATTGTTAATATTGGGAAGATAGGTAATATTTTTATAGCAATTAGTAAAATATTATCAGTTTATAGAGATTTAGCTAGTGAAAATGGTGTTGATATAACTACGTTTTTAACAACATTATTAAGTGATGTATCCTTTGCTTTAGGTGGTATTAATGACTTTAAATTATATACTAATAGAAATATAGTTCAAATTATTGATGCTAAATACTTAGAAGAAGGAACACCAGCAAAAGATAAATTCCAATTAACATTATTTGGTTTAAATAGTATATGCAGAAATATACAATTAAATTCTCGTATATTTTCTGAGCAATCAACTATGATTGGTATAGCAGCTGGTTCTAGTGAAAATTCTAATAACTTAGGTGATGTTTATTCTTCAACTCAACAATACTTTAATAAGGGATTAAGTGATAGAATTATAAAAGACTTAGATATTAAAAATGAAGTTCCAGGTTCAGTACCATTAAAAGATAAAGATGGTAATCCTGTTGATCTATATTACTATAATATATACCAAAATTTAGCTTCATTAAGTAATTATTTAAATAGAAGAGTACTAGGATTATATTCAAAAGAATATATAACATCAACTGGATATATATCTGACACATCTGCTCAAGGGCTTAGAGAAACTCAATTACCTCAACCTGAAGAAATATCAAATGCTGGAAGTTTGTTAAAAAGTTTCCATTATCAAATTAATGGTAAAGATGTTGATTATAAATCATTAATTCCTTTTGAACTTGAAATAACAATAGATGGTATGGGAGGTTTTGTTGTTGGACAAATATTTACTATTAATAAAACATTTCCGTCTGTTATACCAAAAACATATCTCACTAATAATTTAGGATTTATTATTACTGGTATATCACATTCACTTCAAAATAATGATTGGACCACAACATTAAAAACTCAAATATGTTTATTAGACAATTCAGAAATTAATCCACTTGTTGATAGAAATAAATTAAAAAATATAGTTAGACAAGTTCGTGAATTAGTTAAAACATCATCTTACATAATATCAGCTATGGCTGATTATATGGTTTATCTAACATTAAAACTAACAGTAGCTTATAATCCAGTTACTCCTGAATATAGATCACCAATAGCTAAACAGCCTTTTTTAGCAGGAAATGCTCAAGTTGATAACCCTAAAACATATTATAGATATCAATTTGACTATTTAAACTGGGAAGGAGATGGAGGGATTAATAAACAAGCTTTAGTTTATGGAATTTTAAATGGTATTGACTATTTTTCTAATGTAAGCTTAAATAAAGGATATTTCAATAATCTTTGGGGTGATGTGAAAAACTTTTCTACAACTCAAGAAAATGATGAGAATTATTTATACATGTGGTGGAATGATAATAAAGGTAAAGGTTATCCATCATTTCCTTCTGGATCATTTAAAGAATTACTTACTATACCAACTATTGATGGAGCTAGTACTATTGATTTTAGTCCATTAGTAGATACTTTTAAGCAATATCTATTCACAGATTATAAAAATTACAACACAAAAGAATCTAGATTTACATCTAATCTTGGAGATAAACAAAAAGAATCTATATTCTTTTATAAAATTTTAGGTAGTGATCCTAAAACAACATTAGAATCTAATTATAAAGCTAATTGGAATTTTGGAGGTGATAGCAACACTGACTCCGCTGTTAATTTATATGCTTTATTTAGTACTTATTATGCTAATGTTTATCAAGCTATTATAAACGGAAATCAAAGTTTTGCCCCATTTATACGTCCTGATAATATGGTTTCATCAGAAACAGATCTTAAAGCAACACCACCTAACAATAGAGGACATTATACACTTTATAGAGTAGAGTAATTAAAAATATGTACATACCTTCATCAAATATTGTTGAAACTGGATATACTCAAGGATATAGATTTACTAGTAAAATAGGTGAAAACTATAAAGGATTTTATTTTAAAGATAATAAAGGTAAATTTTATTCTGGGAAAAGTTATACAACTGACACTATAGAATTAATAGATACACTTCCACCAATTTCTCTTGATTTAAACTCTTTAGTAAGAAATAATGCTTTTAATTCACGTTATACTAAATTATATAAAAATGATTTAAATGTACCTTTACTAAAAACAGAATATATTGAACCTAGTGAAGATGATTATATCAATGGGGTATTTGTTCGTTGTGTTGCCCAACTAATACCTAGCATATATCCAGAAAAAAATATAGTTGAAATCACTTCATCTACTTTTTATCAAGTAAAAAATAACCCTAGTATACTTAAATTATATAGGTTAGCATCATTTGGTTGGAAATTAAACGGACCTATAGATGATGTTTATAAAAATAATATTAGAGTTAGAGATGGTGCTGTTAGTACTAATTTAAGATCATTGGCTGATGTTGAGAAAAAAATAAAAGGTATTTCTTTATATTTAGATAATCCTTTACAGTTTGTTAATGTTTCTATAAGAGACGATAATAGATTTAATTCATAAAACAGTTTGTTTACCCAAAATTTTTAATGTATATTTAACCTAATAATAAAGGTTATGTATTACATTGTTGAAACAAAAGAACAACTCAAATATTTATTTGACAAATCAGAAATAGCTACCTGTTTTGTTAATATCATCACAACAAATGATAATCATCATCCCTCATTAACTAAACCATGTTTAGTATATTATCATGATGGAGAAAAAGGTTATATATTACCTGTAGACCATAGTGAGGCATTCAAATTAGATTGGCTAGATGTTAAACAATTTATATCTGGTATTAATACTGTCTATGTTTTAGATAAGAAATTTCATTTATATTTTTTACCAGGTGACAATTTAGTTGATTTAAATTTTAATGGTTATGTTGATGAATCACAATTTGATACTAAAGTACACACTGACTTTAATCATGAAAAATATTATATACAAGAATTAAATACACTTA
>Ga0172363_10004957_pt1 | contig 10745 bp, 8 predicted proteins | sample LakKivs2_kivu2a2_FD_114541 | JGI IMG/M metagenome (GOLD analysis project Ga0172363, IMG submission 114541) | Sediment microbial communities from Lake Kivu, Rwanda - Sediment s2_kivu2a2 | ecosystem: Environmental > Aquatic > Freshwater > Lake > Sediment | place: Rwanda: Western Province, Lake... | reverse complement strand
TGATCGCGAAGATCGCGCCCGACGCGCGGGCCATCGATCTGTGCCACGAGGTCGCGCCGCAAAACGTTCGCGAGGCCGCGTGGCTGCTGGGCGTGAGCTTCGGCTATTTCCCCGAGGGCACGATCCACGTGGCGGTGGTCGATCCGGGCGTTGGAGGGGAACGCCGCGGAATCGCAGTCCGGGTGGCCGGGCACGTCTTCGTGCTGCCCGACAACGGCCTGATCTCCTGCGTGCTCGCCCGGCACGATCCGGAGCAGGTCGTGTCGCTGGAAAACGAGAAGTACTTCCTGCATCCGGTCAGCGCCACGTTCAACGGGCGGGACATCTTCGCTCCGGTGGCGGCGCACGTCGCGAAGGGCGTGCCGCTCGCCGAGCTCGGGCCGGAGATCGGCGATCCCTGCCTGTTCGAGCTCCGGCGGCCCGCCATCGCCACCTACCCCAGCGGAACGGTGCTCGAGGGCGAGATTGTTCACGTCGACCATTTCGGCAATCTCGTCACGAATTTCGATCGGGAATATCTGCCCGACGTGCCAAACCTGCGCATCCGCGTGGCCCGCCGCGTGATCAACGGGCTGACGCCCACTTACTCCGAGGCCATCACCGGCGAGCTCATTGCCCTGATCGGCAGCTTCGGGCAGCTCGAGATCTCCATCGTCAACGGCAACGCGGCGCACAAGCTGAGGGCGAAAGTGGGCGACGAGGTGACGATCGAAGCGGGCTGATATTGTGGCCACAAATGCGCTGGTGCGTGAGTGCGCGAGTGCGTTCAGCCCGTGCGCGTTCGGGCGCCTGCGCGCGGGCGCACGCTCTCAGTTGAAAATTTCCCGCGTTTCTGCGACAATACTATTGATGGCACCTCCTTCGAACGACTACGACATCATTGTGATCGGGGCGGGGCACGCGGGCTGCGAGGCCGCCCTTGCCGCCGCACGAATGGGAGCGTCCACCCTGCTGCTGACGATCAACCTCGACGCGGTCGCGCAGATGTCGTGCAACCCCGCCATCGGGGGCCTGGCCAAGGGGCAGATGGTCCGCGAGATCGACGCCCTCGGCGGCGAGATGGCGAAGGCGACGGATGCCACGAGCATTCATTTCAAGATGCTGAACCGCGGGCACGGCCCGGCCGTGTGGTCGCCGCGGGCACAGTGCGACCGCCGCGCCTACGCCATCGAGATGAAGCGCCGCATCGAGAACCAGCCGGGCCTGACATTGCGGCAGGAGCTGGCGGAATCGATCATCTTTGAGGAAGGTGGCACGGGCGTCCCGCCCGTGGATGGCTCGGAATCACAGGCGGGACGCCTGCGCCACGTTCCGGCATTGAAAAATGGTGCCTGTCCCTGTTTTCGCGTTGCCGGGGTGAACTGCCGCAGCGGGGCCGAATACCGCTGCCGGGCGCTCGTCCTCACCACGGGCACATTCCTGAAGGGGATGGTGCACGTGGGCGACCGCACCTTCCCCGCCGGGCGGTTGGGCGAGCTTTCGGCCGACAACCTATCCGATTCGCTGCGCGCGATCGGGCTGGAGGTAGCCCGCCTGAAAACCGGCACGCCCCCGCGGATCAACGGCCGCACCATCGATTTCTCCGCCCTCACGCCGCAGCACGGCGACGATCCGCCGCTGCCGTTCTCGTTCTCCACCGAAGACCACCGGCGGCCGTCGCTCCCGTGCTGGATCACGGCCACCAACGAGCGCACGCACGAGATCATCCGCGCCAACCTCCACCGCGCCCCGCTCTACAGCGGCCAGATCAAGGCCGCCGGCCCGCGGTATTGCCCATCGATCGAGGACAAAGTGGTGCGGTTCGCCGACAAGACGCAGCACCAGCTCTTCCTCGAGCCGGAGGGCCTCAACACGCAGGAATACTACGTGAACGGCCTCGCCACGTCCATCCCGATGGACGTGCAGGCGGAGGTCGTCCGCAGTATCCGCGGGCTCGAGCATGCCGAGATCATGCGGTTCGGCTACGCGATCGAATACGACTTCGTGCCCCCCACGCAAACGACGCCGTGGCTGGAGAGCAAGGCGTGCCGGGGGCTGTTCCTCGCCGGGCAGATCAACGGCACCTCCGGCTACGAGGAGGCCGCCGGCCAGGGGCTGCTCGCCGGGATCAACGCCGCACTCGGCCTGCAGGGGCGCGAGCCGTTCATCCTCGGGAGATCAGAAGCATACATCGGCGTGCTCATCGACGACCTCGTGACGCTCGGCACGAACGAGCCGTATCGGATGTTCACGTCGCGTGCGGAGCATCGGATGGTGCTTCGGCAGGACAACGCGGACGCCCGGCTGATGCCCCACGGCCGGAGGCTAGGGCTGATCGACGACGCCCAGTGGGCGCGCTTCGAGGCCCGCCGCGACGCGGTCGCACGCACGATCGATTGCCTCGAAAAGCATTCGCACGAGAACGTCACCCTCGCGCGCATCCTCCGCCGGCCGGGCGTTACGTTCGCCGACGTCATGCAGCTCAGGCCCGAGCTTGGCCAGCTCGCCGCCGGCGACGACGTGAGGCAGCAGGTGGAAATCCAGGTGAAATACGAAGGCTACATCAGGCTCGAGCAGCAGCGGATCGACAAGGTGAAACGGATGGAGGACCGCCGCATCCCCCCCAACCTCGATTACCGCGCGATCAAGGAGATCAGATTCGAGGCCCGGGAGAAGCTGTCCAGAATCCGCCCCGTGTGCCTCGGCCAGGCCTCGCGAATTTCCGGCGTGTCGCCCGCCGATATCGGCGTGCTGATGGTTTACATCGAAGGAAAAAAAGGAAATGATGGGGTGGTGGGGTGATGGGGTGATGGCGTGACCGGAAAGGGCGACAAAGTCGCAGACAGGTATCGCTTCGTTCCATCTTCTTCGCATCATCCCATCATCTCATCATGTCATTATCCGGTTTCTTCAGCCTGAAGCCCAAAGCCCAATGCCCAAAGCCTATGCGACGCTACCTCTGCCACTGGTATTTCCGTCTGCCCATCGAGACCGCCATTCTGCTGCTCGTGTGGTTCTTCCTCATCCAGTATCGCCCCACGAGCGACGTGAGCATGATGCCCACGGTGAAGGACGGCGCCTACGTGTTCGTCGACAGAATCTCGTATCGCTTCCGGGAGCCGGCCCGGGGCGACGTTGTGATGATCAAGAGCAACGAGAAGCCGCGACAGCTCTACTGCAAGCGCATCATCGGCATGCCCGGCGAGATCATCGAAATCCGGGAGGGGCAGGTTTACATCGACGAGATCCCGCTGCGCGAGCCCTACATCATCGGCAACACCTCATGGGAGCTTCTCCCCCGGCGAATCGGCCCCGAACACTACTACGTGATCGGCGACAACCGCGGGATGTCCATTGATGGCCACTGGCAGGGGCTGGCCGCACGGAGGAATATCATCGGGCGGGTGATCGGGAAGGGGCATGAATACGTGGGGATGGAGTGAGGGATGGGAGGCAGGGGGGCAGGTCCGTCTGCTGGCAGTACCGCCCGACGGGTCATCTTTGCGGAGCGGCGCTGGGCCATCCCGCCCCATCTTCCCGCCCCATCTTTTCCCTTGATACCATCGAACCCATTTTGATATAATTAAGGTTTTGCTGGTCACGCATCCATCCGAAGAATCATTCAGCAGGATATCCGGAGGCGATTTCATGGCGAAAGAGATAGGAACGATTCGAAACATCGCTACGGCCGGCCATGGCGGATCGGGCAAAACCACGCTCGTCGAGGCCATGCTCCACAAGGCGGGGGCGACAAAGAGATTGGGCCGGGTCGACGATGGCAGCACCGTCGCCGATTTCGACGTCGAGGAGAAAGAACGGAAATTCACGATCGATTCCGCTCTCGTTCACTGCGGCTGGAAGGGCAACGAAATCCAGATCATCGACTCGCCCGGCTACCCCGATTTCATCAGCGGGATGATCTCTTCGTTCACCGCCGTGGAAGCCGCCGTCATCTGCGTGTCGGCCCTGAAGGGCGTGGAGTTGAACACGCGCAAGGCGTGGGAATACGCGAACAAGTACGGCATCGCGCGCGCGTTCGTCATCACGAAGCTGGACGTCGAGAACGCGAGCTATTCGAAGACGCTTGAGCAGCTCGTCGAGGTGTTCGGCCAGAGCGTGATCCCGTTCACGGTGCCGGTCGGCGAGGCCGCCGCCTACAAGGGGGTGGTGAACGCCTTCACGCTGCCGGCGTCGATCCCGGCCGGTGCCGCCGACGCTGCAAAGGCCGCGCACGACGTCCTCGTCGAGAAGGTCGTCGAGGCCGACGAAGAATTGATGATGCGCTACCTCGACGGCGAGGAAGTGAAGCCGGACGAGCTCGCCAAGACGCTCGCGATCGCGTTCCGCAAGGGCGTGGTGGTGCCCGTGTTCTGCGCGGCGGGCGCGGCCGACAATGGCGCCGAGGAGCTGCTCGATGCGATGGCGTCGTTCTTCCCGTCGCCGCTCGACGTCGAGCGCAAGGCCGCGCTGCTCACAAAGGAAGGCGAGCAGGAAATCGCCGTGAAGGCGAGCGACCCCGAATTCTCCGCCTTCGTCTTCAAATCGATGACCGATCCCTTCGTGGGCAAGATGAACTTCTTCCGCGTCTTCTCCGGCACCGTCACCACCGACGTCCCCGTCTACAACTCCCGCACCGGCAAGAAGGAGCGGCTGGCCAACCTCTATCGCATGCAGGGCAAGGAGCAGGAAGCGGTGACCTCCGCCGGCACCGGCGACCTGGTCTGCGTGGCAAAGGTGGAGGAAGTGACCATCGCCGACACGCTGTGCGCCGACAGCCGCCACGTCAAGTTTGCCCCCATCGTCTTCCCCAAGCCGATGGTGAGCCTTGCCGTTGAGCCGAAGAGCCGCGGCGACGAACAGAAGATCGGCGGGTCACTCGGCAAGCTGGCCGACGAAGACCCGACGTTCAGCGTCTTCCGCGACACCGCGACCAAGGAGATGATCATCATCGGCATGAGCACGCTGCACCTCGACGTGATGATCAGCCGGCTGAAGCGCCGCTTCGACGTGGAAGTGACCACGAAGGAGCCGGACATCGCCTACAAGGAGACGGTGACGTCGAAGGCGGAGGCGATGTATCGCCACAAGAAGCAGACCGGGGGCCGCGGGCAGTTCGGCGAGGTGTATCTGCGCATCGAGCCGCGCGAGCGAGGAGGCGGCTTCGAATTCCTCGATGAAGTCGTCGGCGGGTCCGTCCCCAACCAGTTCATCCCGGCCGTCGAGAAGGGCGCCCGCGAGCAGCTCGATGCCGGCGTGCTGGCCGGATACCCGGTGGTCGATATCGCAGTAGCACTCTACGACGGCTCGTTCCACCCGGTGGACTCGTCGGAGCAGGCATTCAAGACCGCCACGCGAAACGCCTTCCAGAAGGCGTTCCTCGACGCGCGGCCCGTGCTCCTCGAGCCGATCGTCAACATCGAGATCACCGTGCCAAGCAAGTATATGGGCGACATCACCAGCGACCTGAACGGCCGCCGGGGGCGCGTGTCCGACGTCGAGACCATCGGCAGCCTCCAGATCATCAAGGCCCAGGTGCCGCTGGCCGAGATCGCGAAGTACTCCACCGAGCTGCGCTCCATGACCGCCGGCGAAGGCAGCTACACCATCGAGTTCTCCCACTACGACGTGGTGCCGTCCAGAATCCAGGAGCAGATCATCGCCAAGGCCAAGGCTCGACACGAAGCCGAACGGGCCGAGAGGAAGTGAGATGGATGATGAGATGATGGGAAAGAGGACGAATCCTCTCTCGTCATCCCATCATCCCATCATCGCATTATCATTCTTCCATCATTCCGATGCTGAAAGAGTTCATCCACCTCATCCTCATCACTTTCATCCCCGGCTTTGAGCTGCGGGCCAGCATTCCGATGGGAATCCTGGTCTACACGGAGATGTCGTGGCCGGCGGTGGTTATCACCTGCGTGGTCACCAACGTCATCCTGGGGATCGTGACGTTTCTCGTGCTTGAGCAGGTGGTGCGGCTTGTCACTATGATCGGGCCGCTGGAAAAGATATACTCATGGTACGTGCGGCGGACGCAGAAACGGATCGACGCAGCTGTGCAGAAGTACGGCAAGTGGGCGCTCGCCGTGTTCATCGGCATCCCGCTGCCCGGCACCGGCGCGATCTCGGGGGCGGTCGCCGCGCACCTGATCGGGATGAAGCTGCGGAGCTTCCTGTGGGCGAACGCCGCCGGAGTACTGATGGCCGGAGCGATCGTCACCACGGTATGCCTCGCCGGCGGCGAGACCTTCAGAGCCGCAAGAAAGTACTTCATCCAAGAGCCGGCGCCCCAGGCGCTTGAGCACACGGAACCGTCTGAGATGGGTAGATGATGAGATGATGGGATGATGGGATGAAGAGAGGCTTGGAAGGGGGTTTCTCTTCATCGCATCATCTCATCATCTGATCATCCCCTGCTCCGGAGAAAGGCTCCGAAGAGCCCGTAGGGGCGAACCTTGTGTTTGCCCTGCCCCGAATGCACGATAACCGTGGTTCAACAAGGGCGAACACAAAGGTTCGCCCCTACCATCCGGGACTGAGCGATGACTGACCCGCACGACACCTACGTGAGCCCGCTGGCCGAGCGCAACGCCACGCCGGAGATGCTGCGGCTGTTCTCGCCGAACTACAAGTTTCGCACGTGGCGCAGATTGTGGATTGCACTCGCGGAAGCCGAGAAGGAGCTTGGGCTGGAGATCTCCGCCGAGCAGATCGCCGAGATGCGCCGCCACCAGGACGACATCAACTACGACGTGGCCGAGAAGCGCGAGGCGGAAGTGCGGCACGACGTGATGGCGCACGTGCACGCGTTTGGCGTGCAATGCCCGTCCGCCCGCCCGATCATCCATCTGGGCGCCACGAGTTGCTACGTGACCGACAACACCGACCTCATCATCATGCGCGAGGCCATGCGGCTGCTGTGCAACCGCCTTGCGGGCGTGATCGACCGCCTGGCGGACTTCGCGATGCGCTACAAGGACCTGCCCTGCCTCGGCTACACGCACTTCCAGCCCGCCCAGCCCACTACGGTCGGCAAGCGGGCGTGCCTGTGGCTGCAGGATTTCGTGCTCGACCTCGAGGAACTCGAGCATCGAATCGAGCGGCTGCCCTTCCGCGGCGTGAAGGGCACGGTCGGCACGCAGGCCAGCTTCCTCGAGCTCTTGAACGGCGATGCGGAGAAGGTGGAGAAGCTGGACCGACTGGTCTGCGAGAAGATGTCCTTCGCCAACAGCCTCGACATCACGGGGCAGACCTACACGCGCAAGCTCGACTGGCAGGTGCTGCAAGGTTTGTCCGGGATCGCGCAGTCCGCCTCGAAGATGGCCAACGACATCCGCCTGCTCGCCAGCCTCAAGGAGATCGAGGAGCCGTTCGAGAAGCACCAGATCGGGTCGTCGGCGATGGCCTACAAGCGCAACCCGATGCGGTGCGAGCGGATCTGCGGGCTGTCCCGGTTCATCATCTCGAACGTGCAGAACGCGGCCCACACCGCCGCCGTGCAGTGGCTGGAACGCACGCTCGACGACTCGTCGAACCGGCGGCTGTCCATCTCCGAAAGCTTCCTCGCCGCCGACGGCGTGCTGAACCTGTGCCTGAGCGTGAGCCAGGGGATGGTGGTCTATCCGCAGGTGATCGCGGCGCACCTCGACCGCGAGCTGCCGTTCATGGCGACGGAGGCGATCCTGATGGCGGCGGTGCAGGCGGGGGGCGACCGGCAGGAACTGCACGAGCGCATCCGCGTTCACTCGCATGAGGCCGCGCGGCGCATCAAGGAGGAAGGCAAGGACAACGATCTGCTGAAACGGCTGGCGGCGGATCCGGCGTTCGCACGCGTGAAGGGGCAATTGCGGGAGCTTGCCGATGCCAAGCGGTTCATCGGCCTGGCGCCGCAGCAGGTGGAGCGGTTCGTAACTGACAAGGTCGATCCCATTCGCACACGATACCAAGAGGCACCAGGCCAGAAGGCTCAGCTCAAGGTGTAGCGACTATGACTAAAGAAGAACGAACGGTTGTTGTGCACGAAGTTGAGAGCGAGCTTGAGGGGCAGATTTTCGAGGATCTGCTGCAAGAGGCCGGCATCCCTGCGATGGTCAGCTCCACGCACGATGCCGCATTCGACGGCATGGAGACCACCGGCAGGGGCTGGGGCAAGGTGATCGTGCTCATCGAGGACCGCGAGGCCGCCGCCCGCATCATCGAGGAGTACCTGAGCACGCTCAAGAAAAAGGGCAAGGCCGCCAAGCCGAAGAAAGGGAAGAAATGAACGAGAGTTGATCAGTTGTTCAGTTGTTCAGTTGTTCAGTTGTTCAGTTGTTCAGTTTGCCAGTTGAAGAGGGTCTTCTGCCAACTGCTGAATCGCCCAACTGGCCAACTGGCCAACTGGCCAACTGGCCAACTGGCCAACTGGCCAACTGACTAACTGACCGCAAACGCCTCGCGCCGCAGCTCCGGCGCCTCATACACCATCGCGTCCGACATCTCGCCGAAACTGAACAGGTAGAACGCCCGCCGGTTGTTGTCGTCGATCACGGTCAGCTCGTCGGACTGGTGCCGGTTCTGGGCCTCCTTCAGATAATGCAACCCGTAGCGAGCCTGCACGAGGTCTTGCGGAATCCGGAACCCGATGAACTTGCGAATCCCCTTCTCCGCCAGCAACTCCAGCAGCCGCGGGTGCTCCAGCGAATCGTAGCGCGTCTGAATGACGATCGGCCCCTCTTCTGTAAACAGCATCGCTGCCAGCATGGCGTCCTCCTTCCTTCCGAATGAAGGAACACCGAATGAGCATGGAAAATCCCAAAGCATGGATAGAGGATGATGGGATGATGAGATGATGGGATGATGGGATGATGGGGTGATGGGATGATGGGATGATGGGATGATGGGATGATGGGATGAAGAGATGAAGGGATGATGAGAAAAGCCGGTCACCGAATCTCATCATCTCATCATCTCATCATTCGTCCTTTGTGGTGAAAGAAACGCCATGAGCTATCCTTCCCGCAGCAAACGAACGCATCGCGTTGCCGGCCTCGCGGCTGCCGGAATCGGTGCGACTGCCGCCGAGCGCGGGTTCGTCTGCGGCCGCCTGCTGCGGCTGAGCGCCCACAGCCTGGTGATCGCAGACGAGAGCGGTGCGGCCGAGTTGCGGCTTGCCTGCGAGCCGGAGGGCGTCGATCCCGGCGACCTCGTCGAGATCAGCTTCACCCGCGACGCGCAGGGCGGATGCGCCGCGCCTCGGTGCGCGGCCGCCGGCATCCGCCTGATGGCGAAAGCAACGCAGCCTCCCTGGGGCAACCGCGATTTCCAACGGTTCACCGATGACCTCAAGGACGTGCTGCGCCTCCGCGCCCGGCTGATCGAGTGCGTGCGACGGTTCTTCGCCGAGGCCGACTTTCTGGAGGTGGAGACGCCCGCCCTCGTGCCGTCGCCCGGCCTCGAGCTGCACCTGCGGTCGTTTGCCACAGACTATGTCCCCGAGCGCGACGACCCCAACGCTCCCGGCCCGCGGCGCGTGTTTCTGCCCACCTCGCCCGAGTATCACATGAAGCGGCTGCTGGCCTGCGGCTTCGAGCGAATCTTCCAGATATGCCGCTGCTTCCGCAACGGCGAGAGCTACCGCCTGCACAACCCCGAGTTCACCATGCTCGAGTGGTACAGGGCCTGGGCCGACTACACGGCGATCATGGACGACCTTGAATCGCTCGGCAGCCGGCTGGGGTCGCAGGTGGACACGAGAGTGGGCGAGTGGGCGAGTGGGGGAGCGGGAGAGAAGAAGGACACGAAGACCCGAGGACGCGAAGACGCGAGGATGAAGAAGCCGGCAGTGGATCTTTCGCCCCCGTGGAATCGAATTACGGTAGCCGACGCTTTCCACAGCTATGCCGGCATCGAACTGCCGCCGGAGACCAACGCCGACGCCTTCCGCCGGGCGGCCCGCCGCGCCGGATTCGACACCGTTTCGCACAGCGACACGTGGGACGACGTGTTCTACAAGGTCTTCCTGTCGGCGATCGAGCCGAAGCTGGGGCTGACCAAGCCCGTCTTCCTGACGGATTATCCGGCATCGATGGCGGCGCTGGCCAAACGGAGTGAGGACGATCCATCGGTGGCCGAGCGGTTCGAGCTGTTCATCGGCGGCGTCGAGATTGCCAACGGCTTCACCGAGCTGAACGACCCGGCGGAGCAGCGGCGGCGGTTCGCGGAAGAACTCGAGCAACGCCGCCAGCTCGGCGCACCCGAGCATCCCATCGACGACCGCCTGCTCGACGCGTTAGCCATCGGCATGCCCCCGGCCGGAGGCGTGGCCGTCGGCCTTGATCGCCTCATCATGCTCCTCGCCGGCAAGGACCGGATCGCCGACGTGAACGCGTTCCCGTTCGCCCATGATTTTCCGGCGGTGTGACGGCCCCGGCGCCCCCCACGGTGCGAATGTGGCAGTATCTGGCAGGTAGCTGTGCCTTATTCGTCTGGCGGAATTCTGACGAGGCTGATGAGCTTCCTTCTGTTCTTTTCTGAGCGGACCACGAGATAACCGAGATCGCTGGAATCCACGCTAGTCACTCTTCCTTCTACGCCGGTCCAATAGTGACGCTTCGTCTCGTACGCGCCCGGCCGGGCGGGATCACAGGCCACCAGGTGAACCAGCACGGCGGGCGTCCAAACGTACACTGAACCCGGCCTGTCGGAAACAAACCTTGTGTTATAGCGATTCCAGTATGGAATGGACACTGTGTGCGCGATCTCGCCGTGAGAATAGATCTCGA
>Ga0172363_10004954_pt1 | contig 10747 bp, 11 predicted proteins | sample LakKivs2_kivu2a2_FD_114541 | JGI IMG/M metagenome (GOLD analysis project Ga0172363, IMG submission 114541) | Sediment microbial communities from Lake Kivu, Rwanda - Sediment s2_kivu2a2 | ecosystem: Environmental > Aquatic > Freshwater > Lake > Sediment | place: Rwanda: Western Province, Lake... | reverse complement strand
GTTGTCCGGGAAGCAATTTTTTAGTTGTCTTCATAATTACAAACTATCTGCCGGGCTTTTCACGGCAAGTCCGCCTTTCTGAAGCACGTGGGTGTAGATCATGGTTGTTTTCACATCATTGTGTCCCAACAATTCCTGCACGGTTCGGATGTCGTATCCATCTTCTAAAAGATGCGTTGCAAAGGAATGGTTCACCCCGTGAGATAATTGCTCAATCGATTTTTAATATATCTTTTTCCCCATGATGATTTCAGATATTTTTCTCTTTTTAAGGCATCCTTTTGATTTAAGCATCCTTCCCAATAAATTAATTGAAGTGGTTTCCGTTTTTTGGTTGACTGGATCAATCCTTTATTATGTTCCTCAAGACGTTTTCTTAGATCCTGGGTATATCCTACATAATTTTGTTTATCTATTTCTGATTGTAACACATATATGTAATAAATTCTTAATTTCATATTATCTCACGGGGCAGGGTTATGGCATCCGGCATGCTTCACGATTCCAGCTCTTCGTATGGCTGTTTTTACTGCTTTTTGCAAAACGGTTTCATACAGGTGGTGGCGTCTGCGGACTCCGGAACGGGGATCGGCAGAAATTTGATGGGCCGGAAAAACAAACTGCCAACCATACGATCTGGAAGCGTTGGGATATTTCCGTTCCAGCGCATCCGGCATAGAGACTGTGCCGAATCCGTCTTTTAGATCTTTTTCATGAATTCTTTTTACGCTTTCCAGATGTTTCTTTAAAGGTTCCTTCACTTTTTGGGGCAATGGAACAATCCGATCTTTTCCGCCTTTTGCATCCCGGACGCTGACCTGGTTATAATTAAAATCAATGTCTTTCACTCGAAGCTGTAAACACTCGCGAAGTCTAAGGCCAGCGCCGTAGAGAAGCATAGCCATAATCCAGTAGGTACTGCTTAAATGGTTCATTATGCTTTGCACTTCTTTTCTTGTAAAGACGACGGGTATTCGCTTGGATTTTTTTGCCCACACAAGATTCCCGAAATCTCCAAGTTTACAATTTAGAACATGCTTATAAAGAAAAACCAATGCGCATAAGGCCTGGTTTTGGGTTGATGCGGAAACACGCTTATTCACGGCCAGTTGGGTTAAAAATTGGCGTATATGTTCCTCTCCTAAATCATTCGGATGGCGCTTTCCGTGAAACAGAATGTACTGTCTGATCCAGTGTATGTAGACTTTTTCGGTGCAGTAACTGTAATGCCTTGTCCTCAGGGCAGACCTTACCTGATCTAAAAGTTTAGGTTGAGCAGGGTTTCTTGATATGTTGGGCGAACGTTCCATAACCCCTGTTTTTGTATCTCGAACATTGTGAGAGACCATAGGCAATGAGATGGCTCTTTAATACAAAACGCTCGCTTTTTCCCAGGCCAACAGTTACTTTCACACGGTGCGATGTATGCGGTAGGACAAATTGCAATTAAGGTCGGCTGGATAATTGAAAAATTATACACATTTTCCAATTAATATGCAAGAAATATTTTGAGGCAACGTGAATTTCTTAACAAAATGTCCATTTGTCGTTGTTATACGAGAGAAATCATCTAAAATCATAAACAGAAACTATTTTTCAAAATATCATGGTGGTAAGATGTCATTTTTAGGCGATGTTACAAAGTGACGTGCAAACAATCAAAATCAAGAGGGTAATCTAGTTGAGACATAGGATGTCATGTTTGGCACGAATTATTTCCTCCCCCTTGAAGGGGGAGGATTAAATACCACCTATAGTCGAGCCAAAGTGATTTTCGGATTCACAATTGAGTCTTCCTCTCCTTTTTTCAAGGAGAGGATTGAGGTGAGGTCTTCAAATAAAAATCCGAAAATCACTTTGTGTTGAGTATAACTTTGCAACATCGCCAATTTTTAAACCAGGAAATCACAATCGCATCTTGAAACATTTTTATCTTTCAAGCGTAATAGGAATCATATAAAAATAGATTCGAGAGATTATTTTTTTACTTTCGCACTGACCGGCGGGTCAATTATTGACCGGCAAGTTAATGAACTGACCCGCCTTCGGCGGGCAAGGCTGGATGCGGAGAAATCGCATCTCTACAAAATACGGGGATCGAAGTGGAAAGATTCAATCGCAAAGAACAGGAAAAGCATACGAGGAAAAAGGATATCTTAGAAGCTGCGCTGGTCCTTTTCTCGGAAAAAAGTTACCACGAAGTCACGGTGGATGAGATTGCGAAACGCGTGGGGCTTTCCAAGGGGACTTTGTATCTCTATTTTGATACAAAAGAAAATCTATTTTTTTCAATCATTCAAGAAAAAACAGAGGCCCTGTTCTCCCGCTTGCAATCTGCGATTCAGGACAATGCCCCCTATTTACAGCGGCTTGAGAATTTTATAAAAGCGTATTTTGCATTTTTTGAAGAGTATCAGGCGTATTTTAAAATCATACATTCTGAAAAAAGGCGCATGGAGGTTCCGAATCGAAATCGTATGCGAAATCATATCACAAAATCGTATTATGATTATGATCATCTTTTGTTAAATTTCATGAAAGAAGGACAAGACCGGGGTCTATTCCGAGATATGAAACCTGAAATCATCACAAACACATTGCGCGGATTGTTAAATTCATTTATCTTTCAATGTGTCTTCACAGAGGAAAAATGTTCTCTGGTCGAGGAAGCGCCTTATGTGCTGGATCTTTTTCTTAACGGCGTAAAAAATGAAGAGTCAACGAGGAGGTCTTCATGATAAGTCGAAGGAATGTTTGGATGGTGCTTTTAGTTCTCATCCCCCTTTCCACGAGTATGGGATTTGGGGAAAAATTGGGCATACGGCTTCGGACATCGAGAATACAATCGTTCTCCGGATCGTACAATGACACCACCGTTATGTCGGATTATGTGAATCCGGGGACGAGCTACGGCGTCGGCATCAACCATCGGATTACGGACAACTACAGCCTTGAGGTGGGTCTGGATGTAGGATGGATGGCGGTGAAGAAAGCATTCAAAAGCAATCCGTCCAAAGAACCTGTCTTTTTGGTCCCAAGCATGTATTTCACCAATTTTGTCCATTTTCCTTTGGGTCGGGTCATCCCCTTCGTCCAACTGGGCGTGAGTATCGTGCCGTGGAAATTTACACTGGACGGCCCGACAGGCGAGACTGCCCAATTTGAGGGTGAAAATTTCCAAAAAATGAGTTTTGCCTTTCACGGTGGATTGGGCGTGGAATTTCGGATCACAGACACATTTTCCATGTACGGAGAAGGCGTTTTTACGTACCTTTTCTGCAGAGATCAATTTTTCTTCGGAAAAGGATTTACGGAACAGACCATTCTCCGTTTGGGTGGCGGGCTGCTGTTTTATCCGCTTCATTAATTGCGACGTGAATCAAGGAGGTCTTTGAATGCGATTGTCAAAAATGATGATAATGATCCCTTTTCTCTTCAGCGGCGCCGGTCTCTTGGTGTCCCAGGAACGTACGGTACTCAGCCTAAAGCAGAGCATTGATCTCGCTCTCAAGCAAAACCGGACTCTGTCCGCTTCAAGGGAAAAACTGGAAGAGGCGCGTGCCAGAGTGGGCGAAGCAAGAACAGGATTTCTCCCCAAGCTCACGGGAAGCGCCAATTATACCCGACTTGATGTGGCACCCTTTATGCCAGGAGATGTATTCTCCGAGGGGTTTCCCTCGATTCCCGGAATGCCGCCAATGGATTTGCCCAAACGCATCACCATTGGCCGCAACGAAATTGTGGGCATAGGGGTTCAGCTTCAACAGCCGCTTTTTTCAGGCTTTCGAATCGTGAACGGATTTCGTATGGCAAAAGAGGGGCTCAACGCTTCGGAGGCCGAACTGATGAAAGAATCAAACGATCTGATTCTCCAGGTCGAGGAAGCGTATTGGAGTGTAGTCAAGGCGCAAAAGTTCGTGGAAGTGGCTCAGGAAGCTACCAAGCAGGTGGAAGGCCATGTCACGGATCTTGAGAACATGTACGATGTCGGCATGATTACAAAAAATGATCTTTTAAAAGCACGCGTGCAGCTTTCCAATACAAAACTCATGGCGATTCAGGCAGAAAACGGAGTCCAACTGTCCAAAAAGGCGTTGTGCAATCTCTTGGGAATTCCGTTGGATTCCGAGTTGCAACTTGTCGAAGAACTTGGTTACGATCCCGTAGCCGGCGTCACCCTGGAGGAGGCAAATCTTCAGGCATTGAATGACAGGCCGGAGATGCGTCTCTTTCGGGCGAGCGAAGCCATCAGTAAACGTGCTGTAGACATCGTGAGCGGCGGGTACCTACCCACTGTGGCTGTTGTGGCGGATTATGCGTATCAAAAGCCGGACCGACGGTACGATCCGAAATTTTATACCACCTGGTCTTTTTCTGTGGTGGCCTCGTTAACCCTTTTTGATTGGGGCGAGAATCATTATAAAAAGGCACAGGCCCAAAGGCAGCTTGCTCAAATTCGTGAGCAGTTTGAAAGCGTTAAGAACGGGATTCAACTGGAGGTCACCCAGGCCGTGCTGAAACTCAAGGAGGCAGAAGAACGGATTCGTGTCGCTCAGGAAAACGTAAAACAGGCAGAGGAAAACTACAAGGTGACGGAGGATTTGTTCCATCAGGGAATGGCCACCAATACGGACTTTTTGGATGCGAACACCTTGCTGACACAGGCGAAAACCGATTACATTTCTGCTCTTGCGGACTACAAACTGGCCATTGCCCAGCTCCAAAAAGCCACGGGAATAATCGGAAAAGGAGAATAAACGATGCACAGAATGAACATTGATCATGGAGGAAAAAGCAGGATGCGATATACACGAATTTTTTCAACGATCGGGCTCTTGGGCTTCCTGTTGAATTTTCTCGTCTGCGGAGGAGAAGGGAAGGATGCCGGCTCCAAAGAAGAAGCAGCCGTTCCGGTGAAGATCATGCGGTTGGCACCCGACCGAATTCAGGAAACCCTTTCCTATACGGGAAGCGTCGAAGCCTGGAAGGAGCTCAATGTCGTTCCCGACATTGGAGGCAAGATCAGCCGTATTTACGTGGAGATTGGGGATGCAGTCAAAAAAGACAACGTGCTGGCCGAACTGGACAAGGAAACCTTTGAGCTCCAGCTGCATCAGGCAGAAGCAGGTCTGGCCGTGGCCCAATCCAGTCTGGACGATGCGGAAAAAAATTATCAGAGGGCTTTGGATCTTCAGAGCAAGGGTTCCATCAGCCAGCAGCAGTTTGAAAAGATACAGTTGGCTCACAATGCAGCCAAAGCCCAGTATCGGCAGGCAGAAGCGGCTCTGGAGCTGACGCGATGGCAACTGGACGTGTCCGTCATGAAAGCCCCTTTTGACGGTGTCATTACAGGAAAATGGCTCAACGAAGGGGATATCATCAATCCCCAGATGCCAGGCGCACGGGGTGTCGTAAGCATCATGGATCTCTCACGATTAAAGATAGGAGTCCATGCGTCGGAACAGGAAGTCACAAAAATCAAAAAAGGCCTGCCTGCCCAAATCATGGTGGACGTTTATCCGGACAGAACGTTTCAGGGCAGCGTGTATGCTGTCAACGCAGCGGCCAATCCCATGACCCGCACCTTTGAGATTCAGATCGCTGTGCCCAATTCCGGGAATGTTCTCAAAGCCGGAATGTTCGCTCGGGTGGATGTTGTGACTCAAGAAAAATCGAACGCACTGGTTGTACCCACCGATGCGCTGCTGGGGAGAGAGCAGGATCGGTACGTTTATGTGATTGAAGGGGAAACCGCCGTGAAACGTCCCGTCACGCTGGGGATTGTTCAGAACAACCGGGCCGAAGTGACCGCCGGAATTCAATTCGGTGAACACGTGGTCATCGTCGGACAGCAAATGCTGCATGACGGATCACGGGTCGTCCAAGGAGGAGGTGACATAGGATGAATCTTCCGGAACTTGGGGTCAAACGACCCGTAACGACAGTGGCTGTGTTTGCTGTTATTTTTATCTTGGGGCTGGTCAGTCTTTCCCAATTGGGAATTGATTTGATGCCCGATATCACACTTCCGGCCATCTCCATCACGACGGTCTATCCCGGCGCCGGTCCGGAGGACGTCGAAAACCGCATCACAAAAGTTGTTGAAGATGCGGTGAGCACAGCCCCAAACGTGGACAAAGTGACTTCCATGTCGCAGGAGAATATCTCGGCAGTGGTGGTCTATTTTAAATGGGGAACAAATATTGACGTTGCTTCCATGGATGTGCGCGACAAGCTCGGTTTTGTCAATCCGTTCCTGCCCGAGGATGCACAGGATCCCTTGATCTTTAAATTTGACGCGTCCCTGATGCCCATTCTTTTTCTAGGAGTGAGCGCCGAAGAGAGTTATCCGGATCTCTACGAGCTGGTGGACAAGAAACTCTGCGATCCTCTGCGCCAGGTGCAGGGCGTGGGTGCAGCCAATCCGTACGGAGGAATGCGTCGCCAAATCAATGTCCGGGTAGACAAAGCAGCGCTTGCGGCTCGAGGGCTTTCTATTGAAGCCGTCACAGGCATGCTGGCGGCTTCAAGCCTCACCTTGCCTGCCGGAAGTTTTAAAATCGGATCCAAAGAATTCATTGTGCGGCTTCCGGGAGAGTTCCGCACCGTCAAGGAAATCGGCGAGGTCGTTGTCGGAAATGTGCAAGGGACGCCCATTCACCTGAAAGAAATTGCCCGCGTGGAAGACGGCTTTGAGGAAGTAAAACAAGTCAACCGGATGGACGGAAAGCCGAGCGTTATGGTGATTGTACAAAAACAGTCGGGTGCCAATACGGTCAAGGTGGCCAATGCCATTTGGAAAAAATTGGAAGAGGTGAAAAAAACGTTCCCCTCCGACGTGAAAATTAAAAACGTATTTGACGGATCCGTTTTTATCAAGCAGTCCATTGCAGGACTGACCCGTACGGTTCTCTGGGCCAGCATCCTGGTCGTCGCTGTGGTGCTTTTGTTTTTGAGGAATCTGCGCGCCAGTCTGATTATCGCCTTCACCATACCCTTCTCCCTGATCGTTGCGTTTATTCTTTTGTATGCCGCCAATTACACCATTAACATTATGTCACTTTCCAGTCTGGCCATCGCGATTGGCATGGTGGTGGACAACGGAATTGTTGTTTTTGAAAACATCTTCCGGCACAGAACCGAATACGGCGAGGCAAGGGCAGAAAGTGCCATGTTCGGGAGCCGGGAAGTGGCCATGGCCATTACGGCTTCGACACTGACCACGGTTGTGATCTTTGTTCCTCTTCTGTTCGTCAAAGGAATCGCAGGGATTCTCTTCCGGCAGCTGGGTTATGTTCTGATGTTTGTTTTGATGGCGTCGCTTTTCACCTCCCTGTATCTGACACCCATGCTCTCCTGCTACCTTTTGAAAATCAATGGAAACCAGAGCCGTTCCAAAGGAAGGAAAAAAATCTTAAGGCGGCTCTTCGAATGGAGCGAACAGAAGTTCGAAAAGGTCGAGGAAGGATACAAAGCGATCCTCGGATGGAGTCTTGATCACAAGAAATTGACGCTCCTGATCGGTTTGGGCATCTTTTTTGTCAGCCTGTTATTCCTTGGTCTTGTGGGCACGGAGTTTTTCCCGCAGTCGGACGAATCCCAATTGCGGGGAGTCGTGGAACTCCCCTTGGGGACCAATCTCGATACCACAGAAAAGACGATGCAGGAAGTGGAACGGATTATCCAAGACGACGTGCCGGAAAAGGATGTTGTCACTGCTCGGTGCGGCACCAGTGAATTTGGATTCGGGGTGTCTTTTGGTGAGAAAGAGGGCAACCATGTGATCTATGTGGAAGGAACCCTCGTTCCCAAAGCAGAACGAAACGCATCGGACAGAGAGGTGGGTTACCGGCTGAGTCAAAAGGTCGGCTCCCTTCCGGGCGTCAAGACCGTGGATTTCACACCCGCGGATCCGTTTATGAGCATGTTTGGCGGAGGCAAACCCATTGAAATTGAAATCTACGGATACGATCTTGAGAAAACGGATCAACTGGCTCAACAGATCAAAGAAATGCTTCGAAAAATCAAAGGCACAACCGATATTGTGGTCTCCAGGGAAGAAGGAAAACCGGAATATTGGGTGGAAGTAGATCGGGCCAAAGCAGCTTCTGTCGGACTCTCCGTTGCCCAGATTGCGGCGACCCTCCGGACCAATTTTTACGGAAGTGATGTCGTCAAATTCCGTGAGAAAGGAGAAGAGTATCCCATTTTTGTACAGCTTCAGAAAAGGGATCGGCAGACGCTGAACGATATCGGAGACGTGGTCATTGCAAGTCCCACAGGAAGTCTAATTCCCCTGAAGAGCGTAGCGCAAATCGAGCGTCGCGTGGCACCGGTGCAGCTTGATCGAAAAAACCAGCAGCGGCTGGTCACGGTGGGCTGCGGAGTCATCGGAAGAGCGACAGGCACGATCGGCAAAGAGTTACGAAAGCAACTGGCGAAAATTCCCATTCCGTCGGACGTGGAAATTAAGATTGCCGGTGCCATCGAAGAACAGGCGAAATCGTTTAAGGATCTTCTGTTTGCTATGATTCTGGGGATTGTTCTCGTGTACCTGGTGATGGCCGCACAATTCGAATCCTTCATTGATCCTTTTATCATTATGTTTTCCGTTCCCTTTGCCATTGTCGGTGTGATATGGGCGCTTCTGATTACAGGAACCACCTTGAGCATCAATGCGTTTATTGGACTCATTATGCTGATCGGCATTGTGGTCAACAACGGCATTGTTCTCATTGATTATACCAACCTCATGCGGGCACGCGGACAGGGTGTACGGGACGCAGTGCTTACAGCAGGCCAGCGCCGGCTCCGCCCTGTTCTGATGACGGCCTTCACCACCATCTTTGGACTGCTGCCTCTCGCCTTGAGTCGCGCCGAAGGTTCGGAAACCTGGGTGCCTCTGGGAGTGTCTGTCATCGGAGGTCTTTTGGTTTCTACACTGATTACCCTGGTGTTTGTACCGACATTGTACTCCATTTTTGAAGAGAGACTCAAAGGGAAACGGGCGTTTGGAAAAATCGAGGGGTGAACGTATGGAAAAAATGATGGTCATCATTTACAATACAGCGCTCGAAAAAAATATTCTTGATTATATTGATTCGTGCCAAATCACGTGCTATACGAAGATACCCAAAGTGTATGGACGAGGCGAATCCGGAGGGCCGCGCATGGGCACGCACGTCTGGCCAGGAGAGAACGAAATGTTGTGGGTGGTGACAGAAAAGGAGAAAATTCAATCCCTGCTGGAATGTGCAAAAAAACTCAAAGAAGAACACGGCGGAAAAGGAGTAAAAGTGTTTGTCCTTCCGGTTGAAGAAAAAGTATAAATGAAGTCCCTGTGGATTGAAAACAGACGCATCTCCTGTGGACGTGAATTTCTCGGAAAGTAGAATTTTGAATATTCTGTTTGACATTGGATGAACTGCCCGTTATATTTCGCAAGGCCATAAAAAAACAGATCAACAATTTAGGTCATGAATGTTTGGTTTAAAAGGCGTTCTCACGAGGGGTTACAGAAAACACCCCTTTTCTTTTTCCCCCTTTTGAGGGGAAAATTAAAAAGGGGGTGTACGACATTCGAAAAAAGTACATGTATAATACATAAGGATAGAATCGTTTTGATATGTTACGGGGTGGTGTCATTCCTACGATTTTTAAGTAGGAATCCAGAGGGGTGGTGGTCATATCGCTTATTATCCCCTGCCTGGATGCCTGATGCCTTTCCCGAATTTATTCCGGGAAGATATCCCCGATCAAGTCGAGGACAAGTTTCAGAGCTTGTCCCGAACTTGATTCGGGAAATGACACCCCACATGTGGGTATTTTACAAAATTTACCAAAGACCAGTTATTTCAAATACACATTTTCTATGGAGGTAAAAAATGACAAGTCCAATAGCAAAGACCCTCGTCATGCTGATCGGAGTGGTGGTGATTTTATCACTCTTATCCTGCAGCCAGAAAATCGAATACCCGGCCACAAAAACAGTGGATGTGGCTGAAGACTATCACGGCACCCAGGTTGCGGATCCGTACCGATGGCTTGAGGATGACAATGCCGAAGAAACCAAACAGTGGGTAGAAGCTCAGAACAAAGTCACCTTTGCCTATCTCGAAAAAATCCCCCAAAGAAAAAAGATTAACGAGAGGCTGACGGAGTTGTGGAATTATGAGAAATACGGGATGCCTTACAAGGAAGGAGGTCTCTACTTTTTCACTAAAAACGGTGGACTGCAAAACCAATCGGTGCTCTATGTCCAAAAATCGCTGGATGCGGATCCGAAAATTCTTTTGGATCCCAACACATTTTCGGAAGACGGGACCGTTGCTTTAACGCGCACCGCGGTAAGTAAGAACGGACACTACCTGATGTACGGAACATCTTCAGGCGGTTCGGATTGGCAGGAATTTTCAGTTAGAAATATTCAGAGTGGAAACGACCTGAGTGATCATTTGCAGTGGATAAAGTTTTCCGGCGCTTCCTGGTCAAAAGACAGCAAGGGATTCTACTATTCGCGATACGATGAACCGCCAAAAGGTAAAAAGATGGTCCAGTCCAACAAATCTCAAAAAGTATTTTACCATGCAGTAGGAACCGATCAGAGCAAAGATCAGCTGATCTACGAGGACAAAACACACCCTGATCGAATGTTTAATGCCGAAGTTACCGATGACGGAAAGTATCTCATTCTGTACGTAGGCGAAGGGTCTGCCAGTGAAAACAGAATATACTACATGGAGCTTCG
>Ga0172363_10004953_pt1 | contig 10751 bp, 11 predicted proteins | sample LakKivs2_kivu2a2_FD_114541 | JGI IMG/M metagenome (GOLD analysis project Ga0172363, IMG submission 114541) | Sediment microbial communities from Lake Kivu, Rwanda - Sediment s2_kivu2a2 | ecosystem: Environmental > Aquatic > Freshwater > Lake > Sediment | place: Rwanda: Western Province, Lake... | reverse complement strand
TTGTTTACGCGGTCGTTTTTCGCGACTTGTAATACGGGGACTTGCTCAATATGAACTTCCTGATAAGCGGCCGGAGTATTTTAGACATATGGTATCTATATCCCAGCGCCGCAGGCATTTCCTTTACATATTGTTCGAACGGGTATCGCTGGTACTTCAGCAGGCGCTGGCTTTCCTCCGTGTCCATCCAGTCGGTGTAGAATGGCCTTGTGGTGAAGGCTTCATCGGGCGGCATGCCGATTCCGGCACCGTCCATCAGGCCTGTCAGGTATTCCTTGTAAAGGAATTGTCCCTTCGGGCCGCCGCCGATGAGCAGTATCCTGCCGAACGCTTCGTTACAGCTTACGGCGTTGGCTACCGCCAGGCCGACATCCCTGGGGTGAGCGTACTCGATGCGATTGTTGAGAGGCACTTCGAACATCATCGGGTCGACCTGTCCCAGTAAAGGTACGGCGGCGAACCTGAGTATAGACCAGTTCAGGCCTGATTCCTGAACCATCTTCTCACATTCCACCTTGTGGTGCGTGTAATTGTCGGTGGCGCATACAGGATCGTTCCAGCGGCGCGGCGGCTCTCTGTCGGGCGTCGGTCCGTAGACGCTTATCGACGATGAGAATATCAGCTTGGGCGGTTTAGGGAGAGATTTCAATGCGTCAAGCAGATTGCGCGTGCCGCCCACGTTTATTTCTTTAGACAAAGCGGGGTTCTTCTCGCTGGCCGGAGGGATAATATATGCCAGGTGGACGACTGCATCATGGTCTTTCACGGCGCCGGCGATATCTTCCGGACGGCGCAGGTCGCCCCAGACGATGTCGACCTTGTCCTTGAAACGCTTTGCCACTTTAACGTTGGCCTTGGTCTTTACATCGAAGCAGGTGACTTTGTGCCCCTGTTCGATGAGGGATTCCAGCGTGTTTGCTCCGACGTTTCCAAAAGCGCCTGTAAGCAGCACCTTCATAATCTCACCCCTTCTGCTGTTTCTCCAGAAATGCTTTGTAGTACGGCGACTGGTCCAGCAGTTCCTTGCGCAGCTTGGCTTGGCGGACCATCAATTCGTCCGTCTTCGGGCCGAGCCAGGCTAACCTGTCCTTGAGAAAATCATCGAATGTGCGGTGCTGGTAGTTCAGCAATGCCTGGCTCTCGCTGGTATCGATCCAGTCAGGGGTGGCCGGAAGGTTGCCGAAGGCCTCTTCAGGGAATCTGCCGATGCCCATCGCATCCAGGGAGCGCTGTATGTAATCGCGGTAACGGAACTGGTTCTTTGCTCCTCCGCCAATGAGAAGTATCTTGCCCCAGACCTTGGCCGACTTCGCCGCGTTAGCTACGGCAAGGCCGGCATCTTTTGTGTGCACGAACTCCATGCGGGAATCGAGTGCTATGTAGAACAGCATCGGGTTCGGCGTGAACTCTATGCTGGCCACGTTGGCGAAGCGCATTATGCACCAGGTAAGTCCGGACTCCTTGATCAAAGTCTCGCATTCCACCTTTTGCTTGGTATAATTGTTGGACGGATTTACAGGATCGGTGACCTTAACCGGCGGTTTCTTGTCCTGCGTATTTCCAAATACGGTTGTCGATGAGGCAAAAATCAGTTTAGGAGACGGTTTCAGTTTCTTAAGCTCATTGATGATATTAGTCGTGCCGCCGACATTTATCTCCCTGGCCCAGTCCGGTTTAATCTCGCTCTGGATGGGGATTATCGCTGCCAGATGGGCGACGACATCCTGCCCTTTTACCGCGGCGGCGACGTCGTCCGCATTGCGTATATCGCCCCAGCACAAATCTGCTTTACCCTTGAATTCCTTGGCTTTCGTCTCGCTTGTCTCTGTCTTTACGTCGAAGCATCTCACCTTTTGGCCTTGCTCAAGCAGGCTCTTCACCACATTGGTGCCGATGTTTCCGAATGCGCCGGTTACCAATACCTTCATTTTGTTCTCCTGTCTCTTCCGTATCTGATTTTCAAATAGAGTAGCGTGCCGCTAAGAGCAGCCGCTATTGCGTTCCAGATTATTATAGGGGTTTCTTCTATCATGATGCCGTAGGCCAGCCATAGCGCAATACCAATCAGAAACATCGTGTTAAAAATCAAGCTTATATCGTGTGCGCTCTTTGTTTTGAATATGCGGATTATCTGGGGTATGAAACTGAAAGTCGTTAATGCTCCGGCACAATAACCTAACCAGTCCAAGGTAACCTCCATATTTACTAAATAGGGATATCTCTTGGATAAGCGGCATAATTATAACACTAATGAAGGCGTTGCATGCAGGTTAATTTTGCGAAAAAAACAAGCCCGCCGCATTATTTCTAAGGGCGGGCTTGTTGCAAAACATCTTCCGTTTTATTTCATATATGCGTTGGTGAATTTCTCCATCTCTTTGGTTGGTTTCCACCATTTCTTGGCGCCAAGATCCTCGGCAACCCTGTTGGCTGCAAGGTATCCTGAGCCTCCCAGCACCAGACCGCCGGGATAGGAGGAAACGCCGCCCACATACAGGCCTTTGATCGGCGTGCGGTGGTTGGAGCAATCAAGGTTCGGCCTCATCGAAGCCAGCTGTGTCGGGCGATAGTCTCCGTGTTTTATCGCGCCGCGCTTCATGTTGGGGAAGCGTATCTCGATATCCACAGGGGTCTCGGCAAGCGAGTTAATAATCTTATCTTTTGTGAAGTTAGGGGCAACCTTCTGCCATTTCTTCAGCACGGCCTCTTTGATCTCAGGGCCTCGCTTGTCCCAGTTTTCCTTCTTGCCGTCCAGATCGTATGGCGCATGCATCTGGAAGAATGAAACCTCGCCGCCCCACGGGGCGCGGACCAGGTGCGGATCCCAGAAGCTCTCGCATGTGGCGTGACCGCCCATGAGCTTGGTATCTAACTTGCCTGCGATAACGGTGTCGAAGTGTTTCAGGAGCTGATCCATGCTCTCGAAGCCGAAGATGGTCATGAATGACTCGCTGGCCCACGGCTCCTCTGCTTTGTAGACCGGCTGCTCCTGGGTCGCCAGGTGCAGGGTATAGAAGCTCCACTTGTCGTAGACCCATCCTTCCACAGCTTCCTTCAGTGTGCCTGGAAGGCTCTTGGGCTCCAAGAATTTCAGGAATGTTGTCTGCGGGTCGAGGGTTGATACGACCGCTTTGGCCTTTATCGTGCGACCTTCCAGCGTTTCCACGCCGACGGCCTTGCCGCCTTCCATGATTATCTTGGTTACTTCGCATCTGTCCAGTATAGTGCCGCCCGCCTGGACGATCTCGCGTCCCATCGCGCCGGCGAACTTGTGCGAGCCGCCGAAGCAGTAGCATTTATTCATGGCGCGGCATAGCAGCAGCGGTACGAACAGGCCGGTGCCTGTCTCATTAGGATTGATGCCCCACATGCAGGATAGATACAGCAGGAAGGCGCGGATCCTGTCATTCTCAAAGTTATTGGTGATGATCTCCATCGGGCTCGCCTCGGCTATCTCCGCGAGCTGCTTGCCGATCTCGGTCTTCTCCAGCATCACCATCAGGTCCATGGTGGACATCGCGGGGATGTATGTCATCGGCGCGATGAGCTCATCGACCATGCGCCGCCAGCTTCGCATAACAACGCCGAACTTCTCAGCGTCCCTGTGGGAATAGCGCATGAAGGAATCGCGCGTGTCCTCGATCATGCGTGTGAGCAACAGTGACTGGCCATCTTCAAAGACCATGGCAGCCTGCATATTCGGTTTTATCCAGGACATGCCGTGTACATCAAGATTGAAGTCTTTTATCACGGGCATGTAATCGACCATCATGTGGTAGATTACATGGTCGTTGGAGTAATAGCATGGCCAGAGTATCTCATCTGTGGATAACCCACCGCCAATCTCGTAGCGGCGTTCGATGACAACTACCTTTAATCCTGCCTTGGCAAGATAGGCGGCTGTCATGAGTCCGTTGGGGCCACCACCGATGATAATTACATCGTAAGTGCTCTCGAATGGATACTCAGGAAAAGTATCGCCGAGTAACAACGGGTGGTCAAATTTCTTGTTTTCCATTGTGCCTCCTTCTATTCTCCGCCTATCTTCCTATTTAGGGATCCTTCCCTGTCTTGGCACGGCTGATATCTTGCCTTTCTCAGGGATGTAATAAGGTGCCGCATACCACCAGTCGCCTGGCTCGGCGATCCCGTCCTCGATGAGCATGTGCATCAGGTTGTAGCCGCAGGCCATCATGCAAAGGCCGCCGGGGTGCGCGGCAGACTGGTGCACCAGATACAGCGCATCAACTCCGGGGACGCGGTAGCGCGCCATCTCGGGTATAGGGCGTGTGTTAAACCACTGGTCACGGCAGTGTCGTGCGCCGTACCAGCAGCCGCCGATCATTCCGGTATTGCGGAATTCCTGTTCCCAAGGCGTCAATACCAGGTGTTCTACCAGGTCGTCTTCCAGGTTCTCCACTACGCAGCTGAAGGCATCGCGGAAATACTTCTTCAACTTCTCATTGACATGGTTGGGATCTTTTTCGTCGTTCATGCCATCAGGCCCGTCGGTATGATACTCGGGCGGCGGCACGTAGAACTCTATTGAGCTCTCTACGAAGAGGCCCGGCCTGGAGCACTGGTTATGGAAAACAGGATCCATGATCTTATTGCTGCCGGCCCAGAGCCATATGATTTCGTCATAAGGAACAGTCGGGTTGCCCTGTTTTCCCAGGCAGTCCGCCACGTGATTATAGTATAGCTCTCGGGAGTCCATGGGATAGGACACACCCGTCTGCTCGGCTTCCTTGTATTTCGCCCTGTAGCGAAGCTTCTTTTTGGTTATGAAGTAGTTGCAGTAGATCGGGCCGCCTTTAAGATTGATATCGTTCACACTCTGCGATAATGCAGGGTCAACATTGTCCGGCCCGATGAGCTCGTTGAATGTATGTTTTATCTCGGCGGCGCTGATGACGCATTTGGTTGCCCAAATCGTCTTGCATTTTATGGCGGCGTCATCTCTGAGGTGCACGCCGACGGCGCGGCCGTCCTTAATGATTATCTCGTCTACCGGGCAGCAGGTGCGGAATATTGCCCCGTGTGCTATGGCGCAGCGGATCAGCGCGTGATAGTATCCGTGCATGCAGCCCATGGGCACAACGCCTGTAGTATAAAGCACGGAGGCGACCACGCTTTCGAATGCAGGTATCGCCATACCCTCCATATGTCCTGCAGCTCCTGACATCCATGCTATATATGACTGGAACACCTTGAAGGGCTCGGTTTCCATCCACTGGTCCATCAGGTCGAACTGGGTCCATTCCATCAAATCCGGCGTGTATACCTTGGGCATGTATTTCTTGTAGACCTGCATGAATGGAACGGTCTCCGGGGTGTTCTCAATATATGATGGATGGGGCGGTGTCCAGAAGGTGGCGCGAAGTAATTCTCTCATGCAGCCATTCATGGCGCCTGACAACGTCAGCCAGCCCTCCAGGTCCTTGGCAGTAGCCTGGGCGACTCCGCTCTTGCATAGCAGTCCCATGAACTTGCCAGAAGTGAAGTCTCCGCCGCTGAGCTTCTGGGCGGACCAGTCCATCCTTGCTCCGTATTTCCATAGATCCAATTGCTCCCACCCCGGGGCTGCACCTCCATACAATGCAACCGGGTGCGGGCTGATGTTAATGCCGGCTCTAACGTCGGTGTTTTCCTGCGCACCGCCGCATTCCGGCCTTTCTTCGAGAACGCAGACACTGAGGCCGCTTTTCGCGAGATAAGCCGCTATAGTTGTGCCGTTGTGGCCGGCACCGACAATAACAACATCAAACCTCTCTTCCGTGGTCATAGACCCTCCTTTCTTGGGGATGTCATAAATTTTAAATATCTGTCTCCGCCTGGTCAAGAAAAGTTCATCGTTGAGTATTTTCGAAATTGGTTGGTAATTTTAGGAGATAATCAATATATATAACTTAATAACACTTAAAAATAATTAATTTGGGGGCTGAAATGCTACGCGTATTAAAGCATTGATATTTATTGTTGTGGTTGTTAATGTGCAGTTGTTCGAGAACTCGGGCCTGTTCTTGGATTTTATTGTGTTGAATTATAGATTATCATGAGTGTCTATTGGCTCGTTAGGATTTTTATCCTATTTACATTATTATAATAACTTTCTTGACACGGGGTTACATATATTCCTTCTCAACTATATCAAGCCATGTACGATAGGGAAACTCGATACCGGCTTTATGTGCCGGGATAGCGTTGCCTAACCCGATATTAGGGCGAAAGAAGTTATAGTAGACTAACCAGCTGTTCACTATCAGGTTTGCGCTTTCAATCTTCTTAATGCTTCTGAGGGTCTTATTCCTTTTTCGCAATGGTCCAAAGAAGATATCTATGTAATTAGCCTTGGGGTGGATATTGCCGGTCGTTTGTACATGCATGGCATCTGAACCGAAGGCCAGCTCAATTCCTTCTGTATATGTTCGCAGTCTGTTGGTGATGATTAACCCGGGTATTTCGCTGTTTCTTTCCATAGCGCTGTTGAAGGCACTCTTGATATCTTTTGCTGTTCGAGTACGAGTTACATAGGATGTTAATAGGAATCTGCTCCACGTATCCATAACATCCCATATGAAGGCGTTTTCCCCTTCGATCTGGAGCACAGTTTCATTGGTTATCCAGAATGGACCGTGGCCTAAGAGTCCGCTCACTTTTCTGGTTTGCCTTTTTGAATAAAAATGTTCCGCCGTTACTGCCATTTTTGAGAACTTGATTATCCATTCATATATAGTTGAGTTTGATATGGTGCTGCCAAAGGTTTGTAATAGATGCGTTCTGATCGCATTGAGGGACATGCCTTCGTAAAACATGCCCAGCGCCGAGGCTATCTGGACTGATGGTGTTCTCATATTTGGAGGGGAGTCATTGTCGGCGAATTTGCGCTGGCAGTTTTTACAGAACCGGCGTTGAATATTATGATAGCTGCCATATTTGACGGTCTGACTTGAGCCGCAGTATTTACATTTTATCGCTGAGTTTGTGTTAGACTGGTCTTTACGATTTGATTTTGGCATATATTTAAGGGGTCTCCCGTCTGTGTCGCGAAGAGAAGGATAATCCAATTACTCACGAAAGTCAACCATTAGCGAATATCTATACATTTATGACGGGGTGAGTATGCAAAAGCATTGACATCGGCTGAACATCGGGTTACAATTCCGCCCAATGATTAACGAGTTCTCAGGAAGAGGTGATCAGAGATGATGGAAGAGAAGAAACCTGTATCCAAGGTTCGTCCCGGAGACAAGGTTATACGCAAGTCTCGGAAGTCTAGTAAAGGGCTTAAAATAGCGCCAAGGGTGCCGGAGGCGATCAGGTTTTTCCGGTTCATATTTACTCAGACTCCATTCCTGACCATGATGATAGTGATAGCTGTTATGTGGCCGTTGTTTGCGCTCTTTCTCTACCTGGCTGAGCACAATGTGAATCCTGACCTGAGCAACTACGGCCATGCCTTATGGTGGGGTTTGGTAGCTATGACATCGATGGGAACGACTTATCCTCCTTTAACCGGCATGGGACAGCTGGTGGGGGGCACATGGGCGATTGTCGGGTGCATCATATTTTATGGAGCGATTATCGCCAGCATGACTACCTATATCTCAAAAAGGAAGTCCGGTGCTGTTAAGCAGATTATCTCTACCGTGGAACACAATCTTGAGCATATGGATGAGTTATCGCTTGATGAACTAAATCTCTTAAAAGAAACGCTGACCGCCGTTATAAATGAGCAAATAGAAATAACGAAGGTTCGGATGTAGTGCCAGGATGTATTGCGGCGTTGCAGTATTTTCCCATAGGCATTATAATAGGCGTCTTAGGAAAACAAAATCGGGAGATTGATCAGTGCCGTTAGCCAAGTTCCTCGTACCTGTCAGCGGCGGCAAGGTGGATGATGACATAGTACGTCTTGCCTGTACAATAGCTCAAGCGACAAAGGGTAAAGTTTTTGTCATCTATGTGATAGAAGTAGCCCGTACCCTGCCGCTCGACGCCGATTTAGAAGCTGATAATAGGAAAGCGGAGGAATTACTGGCCAGGGCAGAGAAGACTGCGGAGACAATCGGTTGTCAGGTTGAGACGGAGATCCTTCAGGCCAGGGAAACCGGTCCCGCTATAGTAGATGAGGCGATAGAGCGGGGGGTTGATGTGGTGATAATGGGTCTAAAGTACGAAAAACGTTTTGGCGATTTCGAAATGGGTAAAGTCATTCCTTATATATTGCGCAATGCGCCGTGCCGCGTGCTGGTATGGCGTGAACAAATGGGTGAGGGCAGCTTGTGAAAATAGTGATAATGGGATGCAGCAGAGTCGGCGGAACGCTCGCGGGAATGCTGGATGAAGCGGGCCATCAGGTAACGGTCATTGATGTTGATTCCTGGAGTTTCCGATGGCTGCCTCGCTCCTTCAACGGGAAGGCGCTGGTCGGTGACGGGACTGATGTTGAGACTTTAAGAACTGCAGGCATCGAAGAGGCTGACGCGTTTGTGACTACTACACAGGGCGACAACCGCAATGTCATGGCCGCCCAGGCGGCCAAACACATCTTCAAAGTGCCGAAGGTTGTATGTCGTATTTATGATCCGTTGCGCGAGGAGCTGTATAAGTCGCTGGGTCTTGAGACGATGAGCCCCACCAAGATAGGCGCTAATGTGCTTATGAATATAGTCCTCGGCAAGGGGGGTTAGATGTATATTCTTGTAGTTGGCGGCGGAAAGGTCGGATACTTCCTTTCACTTGCGCTGTTGAGCGAAGGGCACGAAGTCCTGATTATTGAACAGGATTCTAATAAGTGTAAGGTTATAGCAGAGGATCTCGGCAGCGTCGTAATGCACGGAGACGGATGCGAGGTGCGCACGCTTGAGGATGCGGGGGCAAACAGGGCTGATCTTATGGTAGCGGTTACCCACAGGGACGAGGTTAATATGGTCGCCTGTCAGGTGGCAAAACACCGATTTGGAGTCAAACGCACTATAGCCCGTATCAGCAATCCCAAGAACGAGGCTCTGTTCAAACTGCTTGGTATCGATGTCACTATAAGCAGTACAAATCTCATATTGGAGCATATAGAAGAGAAGCTGCCCGCTCATTCGATGGCTCATCTCCTGACGCTTGAAGACGGCAATCTAGAGATAGTAGAAGTGAATGTTCTGCCCGATTCCATTGTCGCGGGTAAAAGGATCAGCGACATCGTTCTGCCGGCCAAGAGCCTGATATGTTTGATAATCAACACCGCAAAGGGGGTTCAAGTGCCTACGGGCAGTTCGATAATAGAGGCCGGAGACCACATTATAGCTGTGACGCAGCCTGAGCATGAGGCGGAACTGAGATCCGCATTGACCGGATTAACAGGGTAACTATGTCGAGGAAGATTGCATATCTGGGGCCGCCGGGTACATTCGCTGAAGAGGCGGCCCTCGTTTTTGACAGGACAGCGCGCTTAGTGCCCTTTCCGAGCATCAGGGCGGCGGCCAATGCGGTGGCGCTGTCAGTTGCGGGCGTGGAAGAAGGCGTTGTGCCTATCGAGAACAGCATCGAAGGTTCCGTAACGGATACCCTTGATTTGCTTATCCACGGGTCCGGCGTGATGATTAAGTGCGAACAGGTGCTGCCGATAAGACACAATCTTGTGGCTAAGCCGGGCGTCAATATCAATGATATCAAAGTGCTCTATTCCATACCGCAGGCTCTCGGTCAGTGTCGCGATTTCGTAGCCCTTCATTTTCCCAAGGTGCCCGTGGTTGCGGCGCTGTCCACGGCGGCGGCGGTCGAGGAGATGATGGCCTCGCCGCAGCCGGCAGCCGCTATCGGCACCGCCCGCGCCGCCGAGATATATGGCGCGACGGTCTTAGCCAGCGGAATTCAGGATAAGGCCAGCAACGAGACGCGCTTTGTAATACTTGCCAAGGAAGATCACGCGCCGACCGGCCATGATAAAACGTCGCTATGTTTCACCTTTTCCGACGACCGCCCCGGTGTTCTTGTTGACGTAATGCAGGTCTTCTCTCAGAAGGGCATCAATCTAACCAAGGTTGAGTCGCGCCCGTCTAAAGAGCTTCTGGGCCGGTACATATTCCTTATCGATCTTGAAGGCCACCGAGAAGATACGGTTGTGAAAAAGGCTCTGGCGGAAGTCCGTGCCAAAACCTCCATGCTGAAGGTCTTCGGTTCCTATCCCCGATATAACAAATAAGAGGGAGCTATTTGCTCCCTCTGCCGTTTTCTCCAAAGTGGTCGAAGATTTTATTATTCTATTGTTATAATGGATCCGGTATTGTTTAAGAAGAAAGCCTCGCCCAGTTGTTGCGCTAGAAGCAATGATGCCTTTATTCCGGTGCAATGGGACACGCCGATATGCTGCACACCCATCTCTTGCAGCGCGGCTGCAGTCATTACGATTCGCTCTTCGTTGGCTTGCAAGAGGTGGGTTCCTCCAATCACTGTATTGATTTCCTCCACTCCGGTTATCTTCTGTGCATACCGCAGCGTGTTAATCATGCCGCGATGGGCGCAGCCGAGTACGACAACAAGCCCCTTGTCAGTTTTGATTATAAGAGCCTGGTCGTCGGTGAAGGAATCAGGAACTGTGCCGGACTCGGTCTTTACGATGAAATGTTGCTCTATAGTCTCGTATTTCGTGACCATCGGTATCTCGCCGGTAGTGACTATGTTGTCCGTGATCCAGGTCGGCTCTTTGCTCAGCTTGAAGGAAGCCCCCACAGCTTCAAGTTCTTTTCGATTGTACG
>Ga0172363_10004952_pt1 | contig 10751 bp, 12 predicted proteins | sample LakKivs2_kivu2a2_FD_114541 | JGI IMG/M metagenome (GOLD analysis project Ga0172363, IMG submission 114541) | Sediment microbial communities from Lake Kivu, Rwanda - Sediment s2_kivu2a2 | ecosystem: Environmental > Aquatic > Freshwater > Lake > Sediment | place: Rwanda: Western Province, Lake... | reverse complement strand
CGACGGGGACGCGAATCGGCGCCCCCGTGTCCTTCGCCTCCATGCCGCGCACGAGGCCGTCGGTGGGCCCCATGGCGACGCAGCGGACGCGTCCTTCGCCCAGGTGTTGCGCCACCTCGACCACGAGGTTGATCCCGCGGTCGGCGTCCTTAATCGTGATGGCGGTGTAGATTTCCGGCAGATGCTCGCCCTCGAAGGCGACATCCACCACGGGTCCCATGATTTGCGTGAGACGTCCCTTTTTCATCTCGGTGGCTCTCCGCTAGTCGCCCTCGGTAAGGGCATTGGCTCCGCCGACGATATCCAGCAGTTCGGTCGTAATATGCGCCTGGCGGGCGCGATGGTACTGGAGCGTCAGCGTGTCGATCATTTCGTCGGCGTTGTCGGTCGCGTTTTCCATGGCGGTCATCCGCGCCCCGTGCTCGCTCGTCTGGTTTTCGCAGATGGCGCGGAAGAGTTGGACGGCGACGTTGCGTGTGAGAAGCGCTTCGGCGAGCGTCTCGTCGTCGGGCTCGAAGAAGTACGCTTCGCGTTCCTGGCCCGGCTTGATCTCGTCGAGGCGCAAGGGTTCGATGGGCAGAAGCCGCCGCGTGCGGATCGGCTGGCTCATGGGCGAGCGGAACTCGGCGTAAAGAACGTCCATCGCGTCGATCTCGCCCCGCTCGAAACGGCCGATGAAGCGTTCGGCGATCTTCTCGACTTCGAGGAACCGCACGGGGTCCGGCAGGTCGGTCCACGTGTCGGCCGTCGCAGCGCCCTCGCGGACGAACGCGCGGGCGCCCTTTTTGCCGAGCACCGAGGGCACGCGTGCGGCCCCCCCGCCGGCGCGGACCGCCGCGAAGGCCGCCCGCACCAGGTTGTGATTGAACGAGCCGCACAGGCCCTTGTCGCTCGTCAGCACCAGGAGCGCGACGCGCCGCTCCGGGCGCACCTCCAGCAGGGGATGCTCGTGGCCGACGAAGCGCCTCGCCGCCTCGAGGCGTAAGCGGTCGAGGGCGTCGGCGTAGGGCCTCAGGGCCAGGAGCCGGCGCTGGGCCCGGCGCAGTTTCGCCGCCGCCACCATCTTCATCGCGCTGGTGATCTGCCGGGTGCTCTTGATCGAGCGGATGCGGCGTCGAATGTCGCGCAGCGTCGCCACGGGTCAGTCCTCGGAGGCCTTTGGCTTGTCTTTGCCGGATGGTTCAGCCCGGTCCTCGACGTTTTCGTCGGCCTGGTCGACGGCTTCCTCCTCGTTTTTCTTCTTTTCGCTTAAGACAAAGGTTTCGAGGAACTCCCGGACGCTCCGGCGGAGGGCGTCGTGGAGGGCGTCGTCGATCCGGCGTTTCTCGCGAAGTTGTTTCAGCAGGTCCTTCTTCTCGTTGCGCATGAAGACGAGGTACTGTTTTTCGAATCGTCGGATGTCGGCGACGGGGATCTTGTCGAGGTCGCCGTCGTTGGCGGCCTTCAGGATGACGACCTCTTCCTCCATGGGGAGCGGCTCGTACTGGTCCTGCTTGAGGATTTCCATGAGGTGTTCGCCGCGGCGCAGGATCTGGCGCGTCGCCTCGTCCAGTTCGCTGCCGAACTGGGCGAAGGCCTTGTACTCGGCATACTGGGCGAGGTCGGCCTTCAACTGGCCGGCGACTTTCTTCATGGCCTTGGATTGGGCGGCGCCGCCGACGCGGCTGACGCTGTTGCCGGCGTCGATCGCCGGCCGCACGCCCTGGAAGAACAGGTCCGTGTCGAGCCTAATCTGGCCGTCGGTGATCGAGATGACGTTCGACGGGATGTAAGCCGAGATATCTCCGGCCTGGGTTTCGATGACGGGCAGGGCCGTCAGGCTTCCGCCGCCGTGCTCCTCGTTGAGCCGTGCGGCGCGCTCCAGCAGGCGCGAGTGCAGGTAGAAGACGTCGCCGGGATAGGCCTCGCGTCCCGGAGGTCGGCGCAGCAGGAGGGCCATCTGGCGGAAGGCCCACGCCTGGCGCGTCAGGTCGTCGTAGCAGACGAGGGCGTCGCGTCCGGCGTCCATGAAGTGCTCGCCCATGGCGCAGCCGGCGTAGGGGGCGAGGTACTGGAGCGTGGCCGGCATGCTTGCCGACGCCGTCACCACGATCGTGTACTCCATCGCGCCGGCGTCTTCGAGGGTCTTGATGACCTGGGCGACGGTGGATCGCTTCTGGCCGATGGCGACGTAGATGCAGAGGACGTTCTGGTCGTGCTGGTTGAGGATGGTGTCAACGAGGATGGCGGTCTTTCCGGTCTGGCGGTCGCCGATGATGAGTTCGCGCTGTCCTCGGCCGATGGGGGTGATGGCGTCGATGCACTTGAGTCCCGTCTGGAGCGGGGTGTCAACGGGCTGGCGCCAGACGATGCCCGGCGCGAGGCGCTCGACCGGGCGGAACTCCTTCGAGTGGATCTCGCCCTTGCCGTCCATCGGCTGCCCCAGGGGATTGACGACGCGGCCGATGAGCCGATCGCCGACGGGGACCTGGACGATGCGGCCGGTGCGTTTGGCCTCGTCGCCCGCCTTGACGAGCCGGTCTTCGCCGAGGAGCACGAGGCCGACGCTCGTTTCTTCGAGGCTCATCGCCATGCCGACCAAGCCGTTCGGCAGCTCGACGAGTTCGTTGTACATGCAGTTTTCGAGTCCGAAGACGCGTGCCACGCCGTCGCCGACCTCGATCACTTCGCCGACCTCGGCAACCTGGAGTTGTCCGGCCCACTGGCGGATCTGCTGGCGGATGACCTCCGTGATTTCGTCGCTCTGGATTTCCATGGCACCTTTCCTGGTTGTCCGTATAGATGTGTTTTCCGACACATCGTCCGGCCCGGTCGGCGACTTATGTTCTCGGCAGCCAGCCCTTGCAGCGGAGGGCGTCCCAGGCCACTTGGATGTGCCGTTCTTGGAACATCCGTTTGCGGTCGGCCCAGGCGTACGTTTGCGCGACGGCTTTCTCGACGGAGTCGGCGCCTTCGCGCGCGGCAACCCAGTGGACCGTCGCAAGCAGTTCCATGCCGAACGGCGTCTCGAAACCCTCAATCAGGTCCGCAACGCGGTCGAATCTGCCGCGTGTTTTCGGATGGTTGTTCAAGAAGGTCTCGGCCCGATTGGAGGCCGGGGCCTTGAGTTCAATCTGCTTGTCCGGCCGGTCCTCGGCGTCGCCGTAGCCGCCGATGAAGTGGCCCTCGATGTGGCTCAGGACGTGCCGCAGATTCTCCGCATAGGGACCGTAGGGTCCCTTGGAGAACCGCAGCCCGAGCGTCTCGCCCGCTTCCTGCATGAAGTACATCAACTTATGTATTTCCAGCAGCGTCACGAACGGGTCCATCAGGGCGCCCAGGTAGCGCCGCATCAGGCCGAGCAAGGCCGCCCGGCCGACGGTCATCTTGGGCAGGTGCTTGTCCTTGACCATCTCCTCCGCGGCCGGGGCGCCTATCGGTTCGTATAGGAGCACGCGGACATCGGGTATCTTGCGGAATGCTTGCTCGATCCGCGGGCGGACTTCGTCCCAATCCAGACCGCCAAGGCCGCAACCCAGCGGCGGAACCGCGACGGAGCGGATGCGCCTTTGCCGGACCTCCTGGACCAAGGCTTTCAGGCCTGCCTCGATGTCTTCGAGGCGGCTCTTGCCCTTCCAGTGCGTCTTGGTCGGAAAGTTGATGACGTAACGGGGGCTCTGGAGCCGACCCAGGTCGTAAACGAAGACGCTACCGGGCGCCAACTGCTGGCGGTCGCACAGGGCCTTGTACGCCCGGAAGTTCTCGGGGAAAGCCTTGCGGAACTGAAGAGCGATCCCTCGGCCCATGATGCCGACGCAGTTAACGGTGTTGACCAGGGCTTCTGCGCCCGCTTCCAGAATGTCGCCTTGCAGGAGTTCAATCATGGTTCCGGTCCTCGCGCTCAATAATACCAACCTTGCTGGACGGTGACGAGAGGCTTGTGCGCCACGTTCCGCAGAACTTGGTTGACTTGTTGCTGCATCCCGGCGTCAAGCACACCGACCCCCTCGACAAGTTCCCAGGGGAAGGACTCGTAAACGAGGAACTCGGCCTGTTTGCCGTCTTTGACGACGGGGTCGCGCCAGTCCGTCGCCGATACGGCGGGCCAGTTGATCTTGTCGAGGTCGTCGAGGTTTTTGAAGAAGTTGGCATATCCTGCACCGGCGTTCATATCGCTGAATGCCCACGGGCGGTGGTTGGCCTCCGCCCACTGGACAGCGCGCCGGAGGTCTGCGGCGAGGTGGAGGATCGGCCTTTGGCCGCCGCGGTAGTCGAGTTCCGGGTGATTGCCCATGTGGAGCAGATACCGCATGACCGAACGAGGGCAGAAGTAGAAGGGCACGCATTGACCTACGTTGGTGTCTGGATGGCACCGCACGGGCAAAGCCAGGAGGCGCCGGGTCTTGATGTTGGACATGCCGACGATCCGGCAGTTGAGGTTCCGTGCCACCCGATCGGCGTCGGACAGCAACATCCCCGTCTCCACGATCTGCGGCAGATTGTCCACGTGCGTGATGTGGTAGATCCTCGGGTTGACCGGTACGCGTGTCACGCTGTTCAGTCTCATTTCCGTCGATTTTCTCCGGCGGTGTTCAGCCGACCTGGCCGGCCGGCCGCGCGTCCTTCTCCAATTGGGCGTCGAACGGGTTCGCCATTTTTGTCAACCGCTCCACGACGTCCGGGTGCTCGGCGGCGACGTTCGTCTGCTCGCCGACGTCGGCCGAGAGGTCATACAGTTCCGTCTTGGCCTTGAGGTGGAGTTTCCACTTGCCGCTGTGAACCGCGCCGAGGTTGTTGCCCTTGTAGTAGAAGAAGGCGTCGTGGGGTGTCTTGGCGCCCGGCTCGCCGCTCATCAGCGGCCAGATGTCCTTGCCGTCAATCACGCGGTCGGTCGGCATCCGGGCGCCAGCCAGGCCGGCGAAGGTCGGCAGGATGTCCATCACCGAGGCCTGCTCCGCGCAGGCCGCCCCGGCCGGAATCTTGCCGGGCCACCGCGCAAGGAAGGGGACGCGCATGCCGCCTTCCCAGGTGCTGCCCTTGCTGCCCCGCAAGGGCGTCGCGGGGTGCCTATCCGGGCCGTTGTCGGAGGTGAAGATGACGAGCGTCTGCTCGTCGATGCCGGCCTGTTTGATGGCGGCGAGGATCTCGCCGCAACTCCAGTCGATGCATTCCACCACGTCGCCGAAGAGGCCCCCCTTCGATTTTCCCTTGAACCGCGCGGAGACGTGGAGCGGCCCGTGCGGAAACGTGTGCGGCAGGTAGAGGAAGAACGGGCGGTTCTGGTTTGCCGTGATGAACTTCACCGCCTCTTCGGTGTAGCGCTCGGTGAGCGTCGCCTGGTCCGTGGGGTGCTCGATGACCTTCTCATCGCGCAGCAACACGACGCCCTTGCCCCCGTCGGGGGTCGGCGTCGGCATATCGTTCGAGTACGGGATGCCGTAATACGCGTCGAAGCCGTGGCGCGTGGGCAGGAACTCCGGGTGGTGACCCAGGTGCCACTTGCCGATGCACATCGTGGCATAGCCCCGGTCCTTGAGCAAGCGGGCCACGGTGATCTCGCTGGGGTTGAGGCCCGTCTTCGACGAGGGGAAGAGCACGTGCCGGTGGAGGCCGACGCGCTTCGGGTAGCACCCGGTCATGAGGGCGGCGCGCGTGGGGGTGCAGACGGGCTCGCCGGTGTAGAAGTCGTTGAACCGGATGCCCTCGGCAGCCATGCGGTCGAGGTGGGGCGTGGCGATCTTGTCCGAACCGTAGCAGCCGAGGTCCGCGTAGCCGAGGTCATCGGCGAGGATGAAGACAAAGTTGGGCGGCCTCGGGCCGGCGGCCCGCAGGACCGCGGCAGGCATTGCGGCAGCCGCCGCCGCGCCGCCCGCGAGGCGCAGAAAGTCCCGCCGCGTCAGCGCCGGGCCCGTCCCGTCCCAAGGCGCTTGTGTCTTCATCCTGGCCTCCTTTTTCCCCTCGTTCTACAACGCCCTCTCAACGCAGACCGCAGAGCAACTACTCCTTAAATCGGATTCAATTCCTTACCCATCTTTCCCGTTTCTCTCTGCGTTCTCCGCGACCTCTGCGTTGAAAAACACAGCGTAGTATTATTGTGCGCCGAACCGTGCGACGAGCGCCTCGAGGCGTCCCCGCACGCTTCCGTCAATCACCGTGTTGTCCAGGCGTACCCGGACGCCTCCGATGAGCGATTCGTCCACCTCCGCATCGAGGCGAACCTCTTTGCCGCTCATGTGCTTCAGTCGCGTCGCGATCGCCTGGCGCTGGGCATCCGAAAGGGGACGCGCGCTGGAGACGCGGGCGGTCGTCCGCCCGAGCCGCTCCGCCGTCACCCCGTCGAGGGCCTCGGCGATCTCGGGCAAGTCGCCGACCCGGTTGTTCGCGAAGAGCACGTCCAGCAGCGCCTGAACCATCCTGGGCGCCTTCGCCGACTCCAGCAGTCGCCGCAGGAGTTCCTCTTTCGCCTTGCGGGAAGCCCGCCGGCTCAGCCAGTACAGGCGGGCCTCGCGGTCGGGCGCCGCCTGGGCCGCCAGCGTCCGGAGCATCCGGTCGGCGGCTTCCAGGTCGGAGGCCTTTTCGAGGAGGCTCGCGAAAGCCTCAGCGTATCGTCGGCCTAGGGTGTCTTGGCGCATGTCAGGTCAAGGGTCCTTGGGGTCCGGTGCGGCGCGGGCGTTCGGGTTGCCGGCGTCGGCTTTGTCGAGGAAGTCGCGGACGAGGGCCTCTTGGTCTTGGGCGTTCAGTTCCCTGCGGAGGATTTCGGCGGCGATCTCGGCGCTCAGGGAGGCGACTTCGCGCCTCAGGCGCCGCCGCGCGCGGGCCGCCTCGCCCTGGATCTCCTCGCGGGCCCGGGCGAGGACCTTTTCGGCCTCCTCGCGGGCGCGGTCGAGGATTTTTTGGCGTTCCGTCTCGCCTTCGCGCTGTCCACCGGTGATTAGTTCTTCGCGGTCCTTTTTTGCGCCTTGCATGAGCCCCGCGTACTTGTCGCGAAGGGAGCGGGCCTCCTCGCGCTCGCCTTTCGCCTCCCGGAGTTGGGACCGGATCGTCTCGGCCCGGTGGTCCAGCATCGCGAGGAGCGGGTCCCAGAAAAAGACGTACAGGATGCAGAGCAGGCCGAGGAAGTTGACCATCACGAGCGCCAGGTCCAGGCTGAATCCGAGGACCGTGCCTCGCCCTCCGACGAAGACCTTCGCGGCGGGCCGCTCGCGCGCCTCATCCGCCAGGACGAGGTTCCACAGGTCCTCCGTGATGTGCGTCCCCTTGGGCATCGGGATGGACCGCAGGCGCCGGCCGACCCCGTTGTCCACCAGGACCTCCTTGCCGTCTTCAAGCCGTACCGTGGGGACGCCCGCCCGCTTCAGAACGCGGGCCACGTCCGGGTCGAGCGTCTTTCCGGCGGTCGCGGTCGCCTCGAACGGTTCGGAGAGGTGAAGGTCCTTAATCTCCGGCGCCAGCGCATACTGCCTGCCGGGCCCTCGCGTGGTCACGACTGCGTGGAAGAACCATACGGCGGCGATCGCGACGTACACGGCGATGAACGCCTTCGCCAGGCGCCTCTTGTTCGGCGCGACGTTCACGGCATTATTTCCTTTCCCGTTGCGGCGCTCGCGCCCGGACCCGGTGGGTGCGGGCGCATCGGCCCCCGGCCGGGCGATCTCCCGGCTCCGGCGCGCCGGGGTCAACCGGCGATGCTGATGAGAATCAGCGCCACCACCAGGCCGTAGATCCCCGTGGACTCGGAGACGGCCTGGCCGATCAGCATCGTGCGCGTGAGAAGGGCGGCCTGGTCGGGCCTTCGGCTGACGCCCTCGCAGGCGCGTCCGGCCGCATAGCCTTCGCCGACGCCCGGGCCGATCGCCGCCAGTCCGACGGCGATGCCCGCTCCAATGTACGCCCCCGCTTTAACGATTGCGGCCGCCAGTGCCTGATCCATGAACGTCTCCTTTCCGTTTCTGTGGCGGCTCGGCCGCTCGTGAGCCGGCTGAACCGTTCACGATCCCGCCATGGCGACGGCGTACAGGATCAGCGCCACCACCAGGCTGTAAATGGCCGTGGACTCGCTCACGGCCGCGCCGACGAACATCGTTCGCTGAATGGCGCCGGCGTGTTTCGCGTTCTGGGCGACCCCGGCGCATGCGCGGCTCCCGACGAAGCCGATGCCCAGCGCCGGGCCGAACGCTCCGATGCCCATCGCGATGCCGCCCCCGAGGAGCGCGCCGGCGCGCCCGACGGTTCCCGCCCAATCCGTGATGTCCACGCCCGCGCCCCCGCCGCTACTGAACAGGAGCATGGCGACGACGAACCCCAGGATCGAGGTGTTCTGCGCGAGGGCCTGGCCGATGAGCATCGTCAGGGTCACGCGGGACTGCGTTTCGGGCATTCGTCCGATGCCCTCGACGGCCTCGGCCGATACGAGCCCCGCCCCCACCGCGCTCCCGATCGCCGCCAAGCCCATGCACAGGCCGGAGGCCAGCAGTCCCGCTCCCGCCACCCAGTTCGCAATGGCCGCCGGATCCCGCATGATTAAAAGAAAAGCCAGGACCAGACCCAGGATGCCGCTCGTCTCCGAGATCGCCTGGCCGATGAGCATGGTCCGAAGGATGGCGCCGGCGACGGCGGGCTGGCGTGCGATTGCCGCCACCGCTTTTCCGGCCGTGTACCCTTCCCCCACGCCGGGCCCGATGGCTGCAAACCCCACCGACAGGCCGCCCGCGACGTACTGGCACGTCTCCAGGAGGTCCTGGCCGCCCGTCGCCCAGAGTTGTTCCCAGATTCCCATACCGTGCCGTTCGCTATGCCGCCGGTTCCGTCACGCTTCCGCCCTTCGACCATGCTCAGGGCGGCCCGAGCATGGTCGAGAGGCCGCCAACCTCCACCGCCCCCGTTGTGACCACGTGCTCGACCTCCTCTTCCTCGCGGATTTCGACCGCCGTGTAGGTCAGGCACAGCACCGAGAACACGAACGCCTGGACCGTGCCGACGAACAGGCCGAAAAAGCCCTGAAGCATGATCGGAAGGACCGGCTTGACGACCGACGAGATCATCAGCAGAATGACCGCCCCGCCGAAAATGTTCCCGAACAGACGGAAACACATCGAGAGGATCTCGGCGAACTTGCCGATGATGTTCAGCGGGGCGATGAAGAGGTTCGGCACGCCGATCTCTTTCGGTTCAAACTTCGGCCTCACGAGGCAGCACACGAAAGCGTAAAGGCCCAGCGCGACACCCAGGATGCGGGCGACGTGAGGCTGGGTCGCCCATTGGTGGTCCAGAAATGCGCCGATCGCATAACCCAGTCCGCCCGCCGCGCCCATCATGAACAGCCCCATGGCGATCCGGGCCCACCATTTCTGGTAGGGCCATCGGAATCGTCCGAGGTGCGGCTGGAAGTACTCGTCCAGGTAACGCGCCATGCCCTTGCGCTGGATCGCCAGGATGTGCATCAGGAAAAAGATCATGATGCCCAGGCCCCAGGGGAAGTTGACGTTTCGCGTCGGCTCGACCGCCCCGGGGATCACGATCGTGCCGGAGCGGAACGCGAACACGAGATTCTGGCCGTATTCCGGCCGGTCCGCCCACCGGTTGACTGCCTCGAATATATCGTTGGTCGGAAGGAGGCCGACGAGGTTGCTCGTCCAGACATACAGGAAAATCGTTCCGATGAAGGGCAGAAACTTGCGTCTGTCTTCCGGCCCGAGGGTGCTGTAAACGACGTCCCGCAAAAACTCCACCGCCATCTCCAGGGCCGCCTGAATCCGGCCGGGCACCAGTTTCGGTTTTCGCACCGCCAGCCCCAGGAGCGCCCCGAGCAGGCCCACCACCAGGAAGGTCATGAAGATCGTCTCGTACGAGTAGCCCCAAATCAGGAGGTTCAGGGGCCACGGCGGGTGCCACGAGAGCACCTGGTTCGGCACACTGGGAAGCGCGTCTTCCATGGTTTCCTCTTACGTCCGGGCATCGGCCCGCCGGCTGTCCCCGACGGCCAGGAGGAGGGTGACGGCATTGGCGAGGACCAGGCCCGCCGCGGTCGCCCAGAAGTCGATCTGGCCGGAGGCATAGGCGCCGGCCAGGGCCGCGCCGCCCACCGCCAGGCGCCCGAGCGTCGCCAGGCTCGCCAGCCCCGTCTGAAAAGCCGCCCCGCGCCGCCCCATTCCGCGGAGCGTCCATACTTTGATCCCGTGCGAAACGAGGCTGGCGGCCGTCCCCAGCGCCAGTCCCGCCGCCGCCGGAGTGAACCCGCCCGAACCGACGACCGCCGCCGCCACCAGCACCGTGGCTGCCGCGGCCGTCGCCCGGCCGACGCGGGCCTGAAAGTCCTCGAATGCCGCCGTTTCCGCGCCGCCCGTCACGGACTCATGCCCTTCATGATGGTACGGTAGGAATACCACCCCCCGCCCACGGTCCCCAGCACCACGCCCACGATCGTCATCAGGGGGAAGGTCCCGGTCACCTTGCGGTCCAGAACCCATCCCAGCAGCCAGCCGCTGAGGATCGAGAGCGCCATCATCCAGGAGACGGCCAGCACCCTCACGCCTCGGCGCAACGCGAGGCGGTCATCGGAAGAATCGTTCTCGGTGAGCCTGTCCGGGTCAACCATGAGTGCCTGCTGGATGGAGGCGCCGGCGGACGCCGCTCCCTCCGCTGTGCGGTTCGCACGCCTGTCCGCTTCCTGTCGCCTTTAGACGACGGAACGACTCAGATACCTTCCGGCGGCCGCGGTGTCAAGCAAAAGAGACCCGCGCAAAGCCCCACCTTGAGCGCAGCGAAAGGTGGGG
>Ga0172363_10004951_pt1 | contig 10751 bp, 10 predicted proteins | sample LakKivs2_kivu2a2_FD_114541 | JGI IMG/M metagenome (GOLD analysis project Ga0172363, IMG submission 114541) | Sediment microbial communities from Lake Kivu, Rwanda - Sediment s2_kivu2a2 | ecosystem: Environmental > Aquatic > Freshwater > Lake > Sediment | place: Rwanda: Western Province, Lake... | reverse complement strand
CGGCCCCGGCGCGGTACATCGTGACCCACCCCGCCACACCTTGCGCTGCATCAGCCCAGCAGGCGAGAAGCGCCTTCGCAAGGCCCTCCAGGCGATCCGCCGACAGAAACAGCCGCCTGGGCCGAGGCGTTCGCGATGACCATCAACGGCAGCGATCTGGCCGGGTTACGGCAACCGCACAGCTCGCACGCCACCGCGCGGGCCAAGCGCAGCGAAGGCCCTGTGGCGGCGGGGCGGCGTGTCGAGCAATGCCTTGCGAGCCGGCGGTCTGCCCCGTGCCTGCAGTCGAGCCGCCCAACGCCCCGGCTCCCGACACAGCACGGGGCTGGCGCCGCCACGGGCCGAAGCTCCGCCGCCCGTTGCCGCCCGGCGCACGGTTATGGATGACCTGAGCTGATCGCGGGATCGCCCCAAGACCGGCCGGCGAAAAAGAAGCTGACTCCATCCGGTCTTTCGGGTATACTCACCCGCTCCAAAACACAGCCGAAAGGAGTCAGCGTGAGCTATTATACCATGATCCGATCGAAAGACCATCAGTTTGATCTCCGCCTCGACATCGTCCTCCACGCCCGCCAGCACGGCATTCGTGCGGCCGCCCGCCACTTCGAAACCACGCGCAACACCGTCCGCAAGTGGGTGCGCCGCTTCGCGGAGGAAGGCAAGGCCGGCCTCGAGGAGCTGTCGCGAGCCCCCGCCCGCTGCCCGCACAAGACGCCCTGGCAGACCGAACGCCAGATCATCCACCAGCGCGAGCGCACCCATTTCTCCGCACGGCGGCTCAAGGACGAGTTCGAAATCAAGGCCGGCCGCGCCGCCATCGGCCGCATCATCCGGCAGCACGGCCTCACCCGCACAAGCCGCCGCAAACCCCACCGCACATGCCGCGACCTGCGGGCCCACAAGATGGCTCAGCCCCCGCTGCTGAACCTCCAGATGGACACCAAGGACCTCTCGGACATCCCCACCTATCGCCGGCAGATGTTCGAGCTGGGCCTGCCCCGCTACCAGTTCACCGTGCGCGACGAGTGCACCGGCGCCCAGTTCCTCACCTACGGCAGCGAGCTCTGCGTCACCTACGCAACACTGACCGTCAGGCGCCTCCTGGCCCACGGCGCGAGCTGCGGCATCAACCTCAGCGATCTCGTGCTCACCACCGACAACGGCACCGAGTTCAGCGGCAACCGCCTGGACCACTCCGAAAACGGCTTCGTGCACACCATCGAGAGCGAGTTCGGCGCCAATCACAGCTTCAACCGCGTCGCCCACCCCAACGACAACGCCGACGTCGAGAGCGTGCACGCTTCGATCGAAGCCGAGTTCTACGAGCTGGAGACCTTCTCCAGCCTCTCCGACTTCATCGACAAGGCCGCCTGCTATCAGCACTACTACAATCTCGCCAGGCTCAACTACTCCAAGGGCCGAAAGGCTCCGCTGGACATCCTCAGGGAACGCAACGTGCCAATATCCCCTCGTGTCTTCCTGTTACCGCCGGTCGTCTTCGGCAGGCCGCCCAGGCACCGCTGCCGAGGGCCGGGGGTGGGTCATGATGTGCCCGCGCGTACCGAATCAGGACGGTGGCCGGGTGAGACGGCTGAGATGGCTGAGAGAAGCGGCCGCAGCCCAGAGGGAGGATGAGGATGCCTCGTCGGCTGACATCTTCAGGGACCTGCGGATGCGCAAGTCGAAGCACCAGCTCGAACCGCTGTTCAAGGGCGAATGGGAGTGAGAGGCTGCTTGACGGCTTTCACCGCGTACTTGAGGCAGTTGGTCGGGAAGAGCTTCCAGGGTATGCTGATGACGTCGACGCGCGCGAAGCCGGAGTCGCGGCAGGCGCTGATGAACCGCGTGCGGCTCTTGGGGTGGAAGCGCCAGACGATGCCGGACATCATGTTGATCAGGTTGCGCTTGATGCCGATGTTGACGAACACGCCCCGGTCCCTGAGCAAGCTGTAGACCATGGGCACAACGCTGTCCAGGAGGCCGTACTCGGAGACCGCACCCGTGCTGATGATGAGGTCGAACGAGCCGTCCCTGAGCCTGACGCGCCTGCCGGAGGTGAAGGAGCGGAGGCCCTGTCCGTTGTTGAAATCGCCGACGACAAGCTCGACGCCGGGGAACTTCGCGTGGCATATCCGGAGCATCTGCTCGGAGCAGTCGACGCCGACGATGCTGGCGCGGCTGAAGCGGTCGGCGAGGGCGGCGGTGGCGAGGCCGGTGCCGCAGCCGAGGTCGAGGATGCGGGCGCGAGGCCGCAGCCGCACCGACAGTGAATCGATGATCGTCCTGATCGAGGAGGCATAGCGCGCGCGGCCCATCAGGGAGTCATAAACTTTGGCCCGGTTGTCGTAAAGACGGACGAGCGCTCTGGAAGACATGGTCTGCTGCATCACGCCACCGTGGAAGCGACGCGGCCCCCCTCCATGAGGCTCAACCACGGTCGAGCCGCAGAAGTTGCGCGTTTCCAGCAGTCTCCTGATCCGTTGCAATGAGCTCCTTGCGGCGTGGCGGCCCTGCCGCGGCGCTATTATTGTACCGACTCGCACGAGCGAATCAACTAGTCAACCGAAGTATTTTTGACCCGGCGGTGCGCGTATTTCCAGCGCGGGATCGGGTCCGCCGAACACGCAAAGAATGCGGAAGGATTTGGCTTGTTTACAACCGACCCGGAGCGTACAATGAAGGTGGTGCTCGAGGGTAGGATACCTTGCGCTGCACCGGGGGAAAAACATGCGCGCCTGCTTCAGCGTCACGTTTGCCGCGTCGATCCTGACCGCCGCCATCTCATTCGCGGCGGAGGATGACTTCGGCCTCCCGCCGGATGCGCCCCACCAACCGGTGGAGGACGCGGCCGCCCCCCTTGCGGAGGTGGACGAGGCCGCAGTCCGGAAGGCCATCGAGAAGGGCCTCGAGTACCTGCACGCCAACCAGAACAAGGACGGCTCGTGGAGTTGCGGCGGCTACGCTCGCGACCCGGGGATCAGCGGCATCGCGGTGATGGCGATGATGTCGCAGGGGAACGTCCCCGGCCGCGGCAAGTACGGCGAAGACGTCCGCAACGCCGTGTCGTTCATCGCCAAGAGCGTCAACCCCTACAGCGGGTTCGTCGGGCAGGGCCCCAGCGGCAGGATGTACGGGCACGGCTTCGCCACGCTGAGCCTCGCCGAAGCCTACGGGATGGACCAGAACGACGATCTTCACGAGAAGCTGAAAAAGGCGGTCCGCCTCATCCTGCGCGCGCAGAAGGAAGACGGCGGCTGGCGCTATGACCCCAACCCGCAGGGAATGTCGGACCTCTCGGTGACGGTGTGCCAGGTGATGGCTCTTCGGGCAGCCCGCAACGCCGGCATCAAGGTGCCCAAGGAGGCGATCGACCGGTCCATCGAGTACGTGAAGAAGAGCGCCAACCCCGACGGCTCGTTCCGCTACATGCTCAGCCAGGGATCGGGCAAGTCGTCGGCCCTCACCGGCGCCGGCCTCACGACGCTGTTCGGCGCGGGCGAATACGATACGCCCGAGATCAAGGCGGGCATCGACTACCTGAAGCAGGCCACGCCCGGCAGCTTCAGCCACTACTATTACGGACACTACTACGCCGCCCAGGCGATGTACCAGGCGGGGGGCGAGAACTGGACCTCGTGGCGCCGGAAGGTCGTCCCCGAACTCCTCCGGAAACAGCAACAGGACGGCTCCTGGACCGGCGAGATCGGCGACGTCTACTGCACCGCGATGGCCTGCATCGTCCTCCAGGTCGACAACTGCTACCTCCCGATCTTCCAGCGATGATCTCGTCAAAAGACAGCCGGCGGCTCCTCGGGCAACACTTCACGCCCGAGCCGCTGGCGGATTTCGTGTGCTCCCTCGGCGTGAGAAGCCCGGCAGACCGCGTGCTCGACCCAGCCTGCGGCGACGGGGCGTTCCTCCGCGCGGCGCTGCGCCGCCTGCGGGCCCTCGGCGCCCCGGCTGCCGCGGGGCAGGTGAGCGGCTTCGAGATCGATGAGGCCTGCGCCGCCGCCGCGCGCGAGGCGGCACCCGGGGCGGCCGTAACCGCCGGCGACTTCTTCCGCCGGCCGCCGGAGCCGCTCTTCGACGCGATCATCGGCAACTTCCCTTTCGTCCGGCAGGAACTGCTCAGCGAGGGCAAGGGCTTCCTCAAGGACGTCGTCCGCGGCGAGTGGCTGTTCGATTACCCGGAGGTCGACCGGCTGACCGGCCGTGCCGACCTCTATCTCTACTTCGTCTTCCACGCGGCTCGCTTCCTGAAGGACGGCGGCCGCATGGCGGTCATCACCGGCAACAGTTGGCTGCACGTGCCCTACGGCAAGGTGCTGCGCGAGTTCCTCCTCTCGAAGCTCGGCCTCGTGTCGGTCTTCGAGAGCCGCGCCGAAGTCTGGTTCCCCCACACGTCAGTCAACGCGGCCATCAGCCTGATCGAAAGGAAGGGGCCGGCCCGCGAGGTGACGTTCGTGCAGCTCGGGAAGCCGCTCGGGCCCGGGCAGGAGGGCCTGCCCGAGGGTGCGTCAGCCCGGCGCGTGCCCGCCGGCCCGCTGCGCTCGCGGGACAACTGGAGCTGCTATCTGCGGGCACCGCAGGTCTACTTCGACGCCCTCGAGCGTGCCGGTGCGCGGCTCGTGCCGCTGGCAAGGCTCGCATCGATCCGAAGGGGCGTGACGACAGGCCTCAACCGCTTTTTCCTCCTCGAGAAGGCGGAAGCGGAGCGGCTCGGGCTCGAACCGGAATTCCTCGTGCCCGCCGTCGCAAGCCTCAAGGGCATCGAGTCGCTCAGCATCCGCCCCGAACACGCGCGGCACTGCCTGCTGGTCGTGGACCGGGCTCGCGACGGCCTCAGAGGCACGCGCATGCTCGACTGCATCGAGAGCTTCGAGCGGGACGCGGGCGCGGCGCTGCGGTCGCCGACGCTGCGCGGGCGCGAGCCCTGGTACCGGCTGAGCTTGCCGGAGCCGGCGGATTTCCTCGTCCCGCGCTTCCGGCGCGAGCGGCACTTCTCGCCGCTGAACCCGCACGGCATCGCCGTGGCCGACACGGTATTCGCGGTGCGCGCCCGCGAACGGCGGCACGCGACCCTCTGCTGCGCCGCGGCCAACAGCACGCTGTTCCACTTCTGCGCCGAGGTGACCGGCCGCGACAACATGGGCGGCGGGTTCATCACGACCTATGGCCCCGAGATCAGGGCGCTGCCGGTGCCGGCGCCCGCGTGCCTCGAGCCCTTCGCGGCCGAGACTGGCCAGGCTCTCGCCGAGCTGTGCCGGCGGCCCGTGCTGACGATGGCGAGGGAACTGGAGCGCGGCGACCGGCGCCGCCTCGACGAGATCATCTGGCGGGCGATCGGGGTGCCGCTCACGATGCTCGACGACCTCTGCGGCGAGTTTGCCGGGCTCCTCGCCCGGCGCAAGGCCCACGGGCAGATGGCAGGAGCCCGGGCATCCTCGGGCGGGCCCGGATCCGCCGGCGACGTACCCAATGACGTTTGAGACATTCGTAACGAACTACGGCTACCTCGCCCTCTTCGTCGGCGCTTTCCTCGAAGGTGAGGCCACGCTGATCCTCGGCGGGATCGCCGCACACGAGGGCCTCCTGGGGCTGCCGTGGGTGATGGCGTCCACGTTCCTCGGCTGCTTCGCCAGCGACGTCCTCTTCTTCCTGCTGGGCAGGCTGAAGGGCAAGGCGTTCATCGAGAGACGCCCGCGGTGGCAGGGCCGCCTCGAGCGCGTCCACCAGATGGTCGACCGCTACCACATGTGGGTGTTCTTCACGTTCCGGTTCATGTACGGCTTGCTCTCGGTGATCCCGCTGGTGTTCGGCACCAGCCGGCTCAAGACGAGCCGGTTCCTCGTGGTCGACGTGGTCAGCGCGCTATTCTGGGCGTCGGGCGTGGTACTGGGGGGCTACGTCTTCGGGGCGGCGCTGGGCCTGATCGTCAGGCAGTTGCGGCACGTGCAGATGGGCGTGATCGCGGCGGCTGCGGCGCTGCCGCTGGCGGCGCTGGGCTTGGTCCTCTTGCGCAGGCGCAAGGCCGTCCGCAAGCCGGAGCGCGCCGCCGACGGGAAAGCGGGCGCGCGGCGGTGAGGAGCAGTTGGCAGTTGCGGATTGGCGCTTGGTGAGACGGACGTGCAGGTCAGGCAGGAAGTCTGAATTCGGCTGATCGATCGCGGGAAAGGTTCCTCAGCTCTCCCAGTCCTCGCCTTCATCCTCCCTGCGGAACTGCTCGATCAGCCGGTCGAACCTGCTCTCGTAGATCATGTCGTAAAGGTCCATCTGCCCCGGGAACAGCTCCTCGGCGCGCTCGCGGATCCTGCGCCTCTCGAGCACGATGTCTATCTCCGGGTAGTCGGCGTCGAAAATGAGGCAGCACACGCGGAACGCCATTCGCTGCAGTTCCCGCATGCCTTCGCGCCCGTCGGTTTTCATCATCACGTTTTCCGTCTCTTGTCCCTCCTTCCGTGCATTGTTTTTCACTCATGCCATTATACCAGCCTTGCCGGGGCGTGTCAAAGCCACTGCCCCGCCGGCACGCCGCCCGATCCTGCCGCGCGTGACGTTCGGATCCCCCCGCCGCCCCTTGCGCCGCACAGCCCGATCTGGTATCCTGTCCGCACCCGCTGACGATCATCATGCGGATGGGCGGATCCCCCGCCCCCGTGGCATCATGAAAGAGCGTTGCATCGACAATCCTCTCGACCTCGATGGCGGCATCTCGCCCGCCCTGCACGACTACCTCCAGCGTCGCGAGATCGCCATGCAGTACGACAGCTACTTCCGCGGGATGACGCTGTTCCAGCTCGACACTTGCGTGCTCGACGCCCTCTTCCGCGAGAAGGGAAGGCTGCTCGACCTCGGCTGCGGCACGGGGCGCCACCTGCTGCACTTCGCCCGCCGCGGCTTCGACGTCACCGGCGTCGACCTCTCCCTCCACATGATCGACGTCGCCCGCAGGAAGCTCGAAGCCGAGGGGTTGGCGGCGAAGTTCGTCACGGGAAACTTCTGCGACCTCAGCGACCTCGAGAGCGGCTCGTTCGACTACGCGATCAGCATGTTCAGCACGCTGGGGATGGTCAGGCGGCGGCGCAACCGCGTGCGGGCCGTCGCCGAGGCGGCGCGCGTGCTGCGCCCGGGCGGCACGTTCGTCGTCCACGCCCACAACCTCCTCCATAGCTGGGGCATCCCCGGCGGCACGGCGCGGCTGGCCCGGACATTGCTGAACTCTCTGACCGGCCGCGGCGAGCTGGGCGATGTGACGATCGACCCCTACCGCGGCGTGCGCAACATGTTCCTGCACTGCTACAGGTGCGGCGAACTTGCCTCGGACCTGGGGGAAGGCGGGCTGGGCGTGCAGAGAATGCTCTACATCAACGAGGCCCGGGACGGCCTGCTGAACGGCTTGTTCCTCCGACGCTACCTCGCCAACGGCTTCATCGCCATTGCCGGCAAGCCGGTCAATCGAGCCTGAGGCTCGATATGCTCTTGCTGATCAGCTCGGACTGCTTCTCGATGCCGGCCGCGGCGCCCTCGAAGTGCAGCACCACCTTCCTGTCGCCCCGGTCTATCACCACCATCAGGCTGCGGATCGAGACAGGCCCTTCCTTCACGATATACTCGTAGAACCAGGCCGGGACGTTGTCCACGCGGGCCCAGCAGTCGTCGAGCACGCGATGCTGGAAGTTCAGGTCGTGCTTGAGCGTCTTCTCGCGCAGCGGCAGGAGGCGCTCGGATGAGGCGAAGGCGAGGATATTGCAGCGATCCCCGGGGTTGGTGCCCTGGAAGTGCGCCACCAGCCTTCGGTCGCCGCCGGAGTAGCGCTGGCGCAGCTCATCGGGCGGCGGCACCTGCTTCCAGCCCGGCGGCGGGGAGAAGGCGATCTTGAGTTGCGGATCGTAGAATGAGGGCGGCTCCTGCCGCAGGATGGCCGGTGCGACGAACGCCGCGGCGACGGCAACCCCCACCGTGGCCGCAATGATGAAAGCCTTTTGCACGACAGCACCTCCGTCTCAGAAGATTCTACCCCTCGCGCCGCCGCTTTTCAACGGCAAAGCTGCCGAGGCCTATCCGGAGTCCATGAGGTGCCTATTTCGTCGTTTTGGATGAACAAGCGTCCAAAAAAGGCAACGAAAAGCCTATGTTGTTGTCCCACAAGATATTATGACTCAGAAGAGGACGAAAAGCCTGCAGGAGGTGTCGAATTCCGTCACCATGCGCCGCTCTGCGGTTGTACGCGGCAAGCCGCCGCGCGGAACTTAGTACTTGGACAACTCCTTATGCGAAAAGAACTTGCGACACGAAAGCCTGACCCTGGGGCGAACTCTTCTCACGTTGGCACGCATTTTGCAATATTGAGAAGCAGGGTTGGAAGTAAAGACCCTGACTCTGGGGCTGTGGAGGAGGGTCGGCTTCAGTTGTCTCTGATGGTGTCGTACCTGGCCAAGAGCGCTAAGGAGGTTGCACGGATGAAGTCTCGGTTCTTGCTATCCTGCTTGTTGGTCGGGATGCTGGCAGCAGGAGCATATGCAATCCCCATCTCGTACATTTCGGCAACAACCGTCCCAGTCACCTACACCGCGCCCAGTGGGTCCATCGACGGCAAGATGGTTGTGAACGGCACGCAGCCGGTGTTGATTCACAGGCTCGATACCAGCCAGGAAGTGCTGCTCAACACGCATTTCCTCATCGAGACCTATCTCGATCAGGATCTGTCGGTCGGCGGCATCGCCAAGGGAATCTTCATGGGCGGGATGCTCTCGATCGAAGACACGAGCGGCAATCCCTACCTTGAAGGCCGCCTTGTCGACTTGACGCTGGTCGAAGTGTTCAACGACTTGGGCGTCTTGGGAGCTACGGGCACGTTCATGGCCGAGCGCGGGTCACTGCTGCAAGACTTCGGGGAAGAGACGGGCGTGATCTACCAGATCGTCTTCTCGATCAACCCCAAGAAGATCTCGGACCTGTCGCAGAGCTTCACCGGTTACAGCAATACATCGATTGCCCCGATTTACATATCGGTTCCCCCGATTCCCGAGCCGGTTTCGATAACGCTTCTCACCTTGGGCCTTGCCGGCCTGGCGCTCTTCCGCCGTCGGCATTGAAGCGGGCGCAAGTTTCGCATCAACTCCCTTCCTTCACCGGAAAGCGATCTTCAGTTGCGGACCATGGAATAAGGGCGGCTCCTGCCGCAGGATAGCCGGTGCGACGAACGTCGCGACGACGGCAATCCCGACTGTGGTCGCAATGATGAAAGCCTTCTTCACGAATCACCTCCGTCTCAGAAGATTCCACCCCTCGCACCTCCATTTTTCAACGGCAAAGCTACCGAGGCCTATCCGAAGTCCCCAGGAGATGCCTCTTTCGTTGTTTTGGATGAACAAGCGTCCAAAAAAGGCAACGAAAAGCCTATGTTATTGTCCCACAAGATATTATGACGCAGAAGAGGACGAAAAGCCTGCAGGCGGTGTCGATTTCCGTCACCATGCGCCGCTCTGCAGTTGAACGAAGCAAGTTGCCGCGCGGAACTTAACACTTAGGCAACTCCTTATGCTACAAGAACTTGCGACATGAAAGCCTGACCCCGGGGCGAACTCTTCTCTCGTTGGCACACATTTTGCAGCACTAAACAACAGAGGTAAAGGTGAAGACCCTGACTCTGGGGCTGTGGGGGAGGGTCGGCTTTAGTTGTCCCTGATGGTGTCGTACCAGGCCAGGAGCGTTGAGGAGGCCGCGCGATGAAATCTCGGTTCTTGCTATCCTGCTCGTTGGTCGGGATGCTGACAGCAGGCGCATACGCCATCCCTATCTCGTACATTTCGGCAACAACCGTTCCCGTCAACTACATTGCACCAAGCGGCTCCATTGACGGCAAGATGGTCGTGGATGGCACGCAGCCGGTGTTCATTCACAGGGTCGATGCCAGCCAGGAAGTCCTGCTGGACACGCATTTCCTCATCGAGACCTATCTCGATCAGGATCTGTCGTCCGGCGGGATTGCCAAGGGAATCTTCAGGGGCGGGATGCTCACGATCGAAGATACGAGCGGCAATCCCTACCTCGAGGGTCGCCTTCTCGACCTGACGCTGATCGAAGTGTTCAACGACTTCGGCGTCCTGGGAGCCACCGGTACGTTCGTGGCCGAGCGGGGATCGCTGCTGAACGACTTTGGCGAAGACATGGGCGTGATCTACCAGATCGTCTTCTCGATCAACCCCAAGAAGATCTCGGACCTGTCGCAGGGCTTCACCGGCTACAGCAACATATCGATTGCCCCGATCCCCGAACCGATTTCGATAGCGCTTCTCACCTTGGGCCTTGCCGGTCTGGCGCTCTTCCGTCGCCGGCATTGAAGCGGGCGCAAGTTTCGCATCGACGCCTTCCTTCAGCGGGAAGGCGTCTTTTTTTTCGCCCTGTCCTCACTGGCGGAGCCGTCAGGCTTCGGCATACGGCGCCCGCGGTAGTCGTAGTGGAGCCATCAGTCGCCAGCCGGGCGCAGCCGGATGCGTTATCCACCGCGTGTCCACTGGTTCCGAACGCCCCGGATGGCAAGAGTGTGGAGTTCATTGGACATGCGTTCAAAAAAAGCATCGGCAAGCGTAACTCCTTACTGCTTAAGATAGTAGGCACGTACACGGGCCTCCGATTGCCTGTCCGGCGTCCATTTCGCGCAACATGCCCCGTTTGGCGCACCAAGGAATCAGGATTTGTCGTACTGGTGCAAGTCATTGAGAACAAGAGGCTTGCGTTCGCATAGGATG
>Ga0172363_10004949_pt1 | contig 10755 bp, 10 predicted proteins | sample LakKivs2_kivu2a2_FD_114541 | JGI IMG/M metagenome (GOLD analysis project Ga0172363, IMG submission 114541) | Sediment microbial communities from Lake Kivu, Rwanda - Sediment s2_kivu2a2 | ecosystem: Environmental > Aquatic > Freshwater > Lake > Sediment | place: Rwanda: Western Province, Lake... | reverse complement strand
GTTATCTAAAATTTAAAATCTTCATTTTGGTGAAGATGGTTCCGTTAAAAACGAACTAATTTAAAAAAATGAGATTTTTTTTATTTAGGTAAAGATAAAAAAGTTTGCCTATTTTGAAAATTCCATCTGATATATCCTCCACCATTCAATTAAAACCGCACAAAGAGGAACGGCTGCAATCATACCCAGTAACCCCCCAACATTTCCCCCAATAAAAATAGCGATTAAAGTAATTAATGGATTTAATCTCACTCTGTTTTTCATTATAAAAGGCAAAATGAAATAATTATCAACCTGTTGAATAATTAAAAATATTAAAAAAACCCAAAACACCAGATGTAAATCTTGAAAAAGGGTCAGAATTAAACCCACCATCAATGCAAAAATAGGCCCAAACAAGGGAACTATTTCACAAAAGCCTGCAATAACTGCTATAACAGCACTATATTCTATACCCAAAATTGAAAAACTAACCCAAACCAAAAAGCCAACAATTATTGCTGAAATTATATAACCCTGAAGCCATCTTCCAATAATCTTTTGAGTCCTCTGCCAAAATAAAAATATATATTCTTGTTTCTTTTTAAAATTGGGGAAAACGAACTTAGCAAACCTCTTATCAATATTTTTTTCAAAAGAAAGATAGGCACTTAAAACGATTAAAAAAATCAAACTAAAAATAACGCCCGAAACGCGGGTAAATAAATTAAAAATTTTTGGCGGGGTTTCAACGATTTTGGCAATCAAATCTGAAATAGCGCCCTCTATGCCCTGGATTACCTGATGTGGCAAATTTAAATCTTTATATTTTTGGATGGTATTTTGAAGATTATTTAACCATATGGGCAAACTACTTGTCATTCCTTGAATTTGATTAACAAATGGTGGTAGGGAGAACCAAATAATTAAAATAAAAAATGAGATTATTACCAAATACGTTAAAATAACGCCCAGGACCCTTGGAATTCTTTTTTGCTCCAGAAAATTTATCAAGGGAATTATTGCTGAACTTATAATCAAAGCAAAAATTACATAAGCCAAAATTCCCCTTATTGAATAGAGAACCACAAAAGATAAAACAATAAGAATAATTTTTATTATGGTTAATGTTTTTATTTCGAATGTATCCATATTATATAAGGGGGTTCACCCTTACTAAACCATTCTTTGCCAGCGAGCGAACTGGGACAATATAGATAAAATTAATGAAGCGTCTATTTTAACGCAATACCTTTAATTTTTATATTTTTTGGTAAAATTGCAACTAGATTCAATTTTTTATCTTGGAAAATAAAATTAGCCACCTCTTGAATTTCATTTTTGGTAACCCTTTTAATCATAGCAATTTTTTCTCGGGGAGACAAGATTTGATTTTCTAATATTTCCTGAATACCATAAAATAAAGCGACTTCATCTGATTCCTCAAGGCCAATTGATGTTTTGCCCTTTACATTTTCTTTTGCCATTTGAAGCTCGGATTCATTTGGACCAAAAATCTTTATATTTTTATATTCCTTTAAAATAATATCTACTGCCTTATTAATATTTTGATAATCAACACCAATATTTGTAGTTAAATAACCAGTGTCAGGATTTTCTTCAACTATTGTTTTGACATAATAAGCCAACCCTCTTTTTTCCCTAATTTCTTGAAAAAGCCGCGAAGACATATAGCCACCAAGAATCGTTCCCAGGAGATTGAGGGCATATCTTCTTTTATTAAAAATATTGAGACCCCGAACCCCCAATGAAAGATGAACCTGTTTAACATCTTTTTTAAAAAAATGTTTTTTTGGTTTTACTTGGCGCTCAACAACTTTTTTATTTGGGCGTACACTTTTGTTCGAAATATTAGAAAAATACTTTTTTACCAGATTAATCACTTCCTTTTCTTTAAAATTACCCGCAACAGAAATAACAGTGTTCTGACTGCTATAAAATCTTTTAACAAAGTTTCTCAAATCAACATCAGAAATTGACAAAATACTTTTTTTTGTACCCATTATATTCCATCCTGCTGGTTGATTGCCATAAAGAGCTCTTTCAAATAAATCGTATATTAAAGAAGTGGGGGTATCTTCATATAATTTAATTTCCTCAAGAATAACGCTTCTTTCTCTTCGTACCTCTTCCTTATTAAAAAGAGAGTTTAAATAAATATCCGAAAGAATATCGAGCGCCTCATTAATGTGCTCCTTCCTTGCTTTAATGTAATAAGAAGTAATATCTTTGGAGGTGAAGCCATTAAAAATTGCGCCAATTTGATCAAGTTCCTTAGTTAAAAGATAAGAACTTGGCCTTTTTTTGGTCCCCTTAAAAAACATATGTTCTAAAAAATGAGAGATGCCTCTCTGGTTGGGAAATTCATATTTGGAGCCCACCCTAATTAAGACATAAGTTGAAATACTCATTGTATTTTTCAATGGAGCCAAGATTAATCTAAGATTATTTGGTAAAATTACTTTTTTAAACATTGTCTTATTTTAAAAGTTGTATCATTTCCTCTAGTATATTATCAATATTCGCTCTTTTTTGTTTCATTGTATCCCTATCCCTAATTGTTACGGTATCATTTTTTAATGTCTCAAAATCACAAGTTATGGCATAGGGAGTACCTATTTCATCCTGTCTTCGATAGCGCCTACCTATGGTCCCCACTTCATCATAAACCACTATAAAATTCAATTTCAACTTCTGGTAAATCTTTTTTGCTACTTTTACCAATTCAGTTTTGTTTTTCACCAATGGTAAAATAGCAATTTTTATAGGAGACATTTTTTTATCTAATCTTAATAATATTTCAGCATCCTTATTGGACTTTGTAGTCTGGGTTCTTCCCCCTATTACCTCTTGATAAGCAGAACAAAGAAAAGCAAATAAAGATCTTTCTACCCCAACTGAAGTTTCAATAATATGGGGGAAATATTTTTCTTTTCTTTCTTGATCAAAATATCTTAAATCCTGATGAGAATGTTTGGAGTGATTAGAAAGATCCCAATCCCCTCTATTGTGGATTCCCTCAATTTCTTTCCAACCAAAGGGAAACTTGTATTCAATATCAACTTGTTTTTTAGCATAATGGGCCCTTTCGTTTGAACCAATTTCTTTCAATCGTATTTCGCTTTTTTTAATACCGAGATTTAAATACCATCTTATTCTTTCTTGTTTCCAGTAATTAAAAAATCTATTAGTATTTTTAGGATGACAGAACCATTGCATTTCCATCTGTTCAAACTCCCTGGTTCTGAATATAAAATCTTTTGGATTAATTTCATTGCGAAAAGCCTTTCCAATCTGGGCTATCCCAAAAGGTATCTTCATCCTCATTGAATTTAAAACATTATTAAAATTTACATAAATTCCCTGGCATGTTTCCGCTCTTAAATAAGTAAGAGTACTTTCGTTTTCAAGTGGCCCCACAAATGTTTTCATCATTAAATTAAATTTTCGAGGAGTGTTAAATTTTCCTCCACACTCTGGACATTTCAAGTCCTGAATTTCATTAAAACGGAACCTTTTATGACAACCCTTGCATTCCACAAGTTCGTCGGCAAAACCAGCTGTCAAATGACCGGATGCTTCCCAAACTTTTGCCGACATCAGAACTGCCGCATCAAGTCCCACAATATTTTCATGTTTTTTTATCATTTCGTCCCACCAAATTTTTTTAATATTGTTTTTCATTTCTACCCCCAAGGGCCCAAAATCATAAATCCCACCAAAACCACCGTAAATTTCTGATGATGGAAAAATAAAACCTCGCCTTTTGCATAAAGAAAAAATTTTTTCTAAGGTAACCATAATGCAAAATAAAAAGTAATTTATTAAATTGAGATAATTTTAATTTAATAACTACTTAACCCTACCATCTCCTTGGTAAACAATATCGTCAACCAATGTAGTATCTCTACCATCACTCTCCGAAAATACCTCAATTTCACAAAAAGAATCTTTTGCTATAATTTTTGCCTCTCCAATAAGATCGAGAATTTTTCCTGATTGATCTTTGGTGGGAATAATTTCAATTAAAAACGCATAAACCTTTGAGGGTTTTGTAAACCCAGTCCCCGCTTCTATAGTATTAACTGAAAGAGTAACTATTTTTTTATTTTTATTAAAAGAAAATTTAGCATCTTTAGGAAAAACTTGACCCACGAATTGGACACTATCCGGTAGAGTACTTTCTACCTTTACGTTCCCAATATTATTTGTAGAATTTTTAATCTCCCAAACAACTAAAAATTTTGTTGATTGATTAATCTCGGGAGGCAGAGGTCCTGTTGGGATAAGATTAATATTTTTAAATTCTTTTGGAATATTATAGAACACCATCTGCGAAAGACCTACTTTTGTTGCTACTCTTGTTTGATACTCTTTTATTAAATCATTAACAATAAGTTTTTCAGAAATAACTAAATTTTTATCAAAGGCTCCACTAATCTTTAAGTCATTCCTTACTTTTATTGAAAAACTTACCTTTCCTTTTCCATAGGGTCCAACAAAGGCAAGCTCCGGAAGGGTACTTGAATCCCAAACCAATTTCCCATTTAAAATTTTTGCTCCCGGGGCAGAAAGTGTAGAGGCATCCAAAACCTTCCCCTTTATCTCAAATTCAATTTTCAAATCATTATAAATCGCCTCTTTTTTGTTTTGATATAAAATTTCATAAATTAAAAGGTCGCCGGGTTTTGCAATATAATTTGGATCTCCGTTAATTTTCCTGAAAACCTCAATTTCGCTTTTTGTTAATTTAATAACTTTTTGCAATCGAGCTAGGATAATAAATCCTATCTGTGGATCTTCTCTGCCAATCTCCGCTTCAATAACTTTCTCTTCTCCACTCTCCCCTTCAAAGGTTCCCCCTATTTTAACACTACCTCCCTCTTCAATATTTAGTGAACCCAATGACCAAATATTTGTTTTTTCAATTGGTTCTGGGCTTGAATTTAAAAAATTAAATCCCGATGGCCACTTTATTTTGAGCATTAAATTATCTAATATAACATCGGAAATAGAAGAATAAGAAAATTCAATATTAACATTATCGGCAGGTGCAACATGAGAGGGAATAGAAACATTAAACAAAAGGGGATTGTCGCGCACAACTAAAGAAAAATTAGTTTTACTGCTATAACGAATATTAATATCTTTGGGAAAATAATAAATAGTGGCTCGGGCTTCCTTTTTTTCATCCTTGTACCCAAAGATTTTTGCTTTAAAACTTACACCTTCTTCAGAACCACCCATTATATTTTGGATAGACACTTTTTCCTGACGAAAATCCTTTTTAATCCCCCCTTCTTTTTCTTCTGGCCCTCCTTCCGTCTGTTGATTCAACTTGCCGTCTCTTGTTTCTTCCTCTGTTTTGATGGCGCCCTTGGGCCAGTAAAAAGTTAGCTCTATATCTTTAATAGGTAGTTGGCTATTGTTTTTGATTTTTACTATAAAATCTACTATCTCTCCGTTGTTTACCTCATCAGGAGCAATAATTGAAAGAATTACATCTTCTTTTGAAAAAATATTCTTTTCGAAAAAGAAAAAATAAAAAACCCCAAAACCGATAATAATTAAGATTAAAAAAATGTAAAAAAAATGAACCTTTGAAATATGAAATGGCATATTAATCTGCTATTTTATCAATAAAGTTTTTTAAATCTTTTTGGGAGGAAAATTTTAATGTTAAAAAGATGCCTTTTTTTCTTTTTTGGATTCGGGGGAAATATAAATTTAAAACATTTTTTATTTTAAGTATTAGTTTTTGGGGTAAATTATCTAAAAAAACAGATTCTATATTGGTTTTTTTCTTTTTAACACTATCTTCTACCTCCCTTACACTTATTTTATCCCTTAAGATTTTTTGAAAAATTCCTTCTTGTAATTTTGGATTTTTCTCTGAAACCAAAACTCTGGCGTGACCCTCGGTAATTTCTTTTTTTCTTATACTCTCTTGGATGTAAGGGGGTAAATTTAATAACCTAATTGTATTGGTCACACTTTCTCTGCTCATTCCGATTATCTTCGATATTTCATTTTGAGTTAAACCAAAATCTTCATTTAATTTTTTAAACGCCTCTGCTTTTTCTATGGGATTTAAATCTTCTCTTTGAATATTCTCTACCAAAGAAATTGGAAGTTCGTCCTCTCTTTTAACATCTTGCACCAATACAGGAACCTCTTTGAATCCAAGCATCTTCGCCGCCAAAAACCGTCTCTCTCCCGCTATAATCTGATAATCGGCCCCTATACCCTTTGTCGACTCTTTCTCAATTCTTCTTACTATTAATGGCTGCAGGATTCCATATTTTTCAATAGAGCGCGCAAGTTCACTTAAAGATTTATTAGAAAAATTCCTTCTTGGTTGCAAAAGATTTGGTTTAATTTTTTCTATATCAATCCAAAATATATTCTCCCTTCCCCCTTCCATTTTCTTGCTATCTTTTCTTTTTGGTATTAATGATTCAATTCCCCTTGGCATAATTTTAAATTTTTATTGAACATTAGCGAAGCGTCTGTCACCACACCAGCAAACTTGGCTTGCCCAGCGGCTAAATGTGTCATTTTCTTAGATTTATTATTTCCTCGGCCAACACTTCATATGCCCTTGCTCCTTTGGAATCAGGAGCATATTGGAAGATTGTTTTACCATATTGAGGAGCTTCCGCCAACTTTACATTTCTTGGAATAACAGTGTTTAAAATTACTACCGGCAGCTTATCTCGCATCTCCTTTACAACTTGGCGAGATAATCTATTTCTTTTATCATACATTGTCAAAAGACCTAAAACAAATTGGAAATCTTTATTTACATTTTCTTTTAAAATCTTAAATATAGATAAAATATGAGAAATGGCGAATTTGGAAAAAAATTCACATTGGATTGGAATAATAACTTCTTCTGCTGCTACCAAGCCATTTAGAGTCAAAATAGCAAGTGAAGGAGGCGAATCAACTAAAATAAAATCATAATTATTTTTTATAGAAAATAGTTTATTTTTAAGGACATCTTCGCGCCTATCTCTTTGCAAAAATTCAACATTAACACCAGCAAGGTCCTGAACAGAAGGCAAAATATCAAAATTAAAAAGACTTGTATTTCGAATCGCATCCTCCGCCATTACCTCGTCTGAAAGAACATCATACAAAGAAAGAGTTAAATTATTCGGATTAATACCCAGTGAAATAGTTGCGCTTGCCTGTGGATCTGAATCTATTAAAAGAACTTTTTTGCCAAATTTTGTTAAAAAAGCCCCTAAATTCACCGCCGTTGTAGTTTTTCCACTGCCCCCCTTCTCATTGGCAATTGCAATAATTCTTGGCATAAAATTAAAATCAAAATTTTCATTTATTAAATGATAACTCAAAATAAAACAAAAATCAATTGCCCTTTATTAAAGATACTTCCAAAAAAAATCAAAATTTAGTATAATAAAAATCGTTAATCATTGATCACCAAGTACCATCATCGTCATTAGTTATTATTTATATATTTTTTGTAATTATATTGTAAGTAGTAAGTCGCTTGTTGCCCACTTGTTCACGCCGAAGTGGCGGAATTGGAAGACGCGCACGACTCAAAATCGTGTGGACTTCGGTCCATGTGGGTTCGATTCCCACCTTCGGCACAAAAAATAAAAGGGGTTAAATTCTCTTTCTATTTCTTAAATTATAAAAATACAAATGAAAGAGCAAATCAAAAAAATACTAGAAAAAGAACTTGCCTGCTCTGCTCATAATTTGGATCACGTTATGAGAGTTTATAATCTTTGCCATCATCTAGCAAAAGGAGAAAATATTGATATGGAAATCCTTGAAATTGCTGCCCTGCTTCATGATATAGCAAGAATTAAAGAAGATAGTGATAATTCGGGAAAAACTAATCATGCAATTTTAGGTGCAAAAATGGCAAAACAAATTCTCAAAAAACTAAATTTTCCAAAAGAAAAAATTAAAAAAATTCAGGAATGCATTGTTTCTCACAGATATAGAACGGGGCAACCCCCCAAATCAAAAGAGGCGAAAATTCTTTTTGACGCTGATAAATTAGACGTTTTGGGAGCCGTTGGGATCGCCCGTTCCTTTGTCTGGGTCGGAAGAAACAACGCGAAAATATATTCAAAACCAAATATTAAAAAATATATCAGAGAAAATTTGGGAAGCAGGACTAATGGTCGAATTATGAACAAGACAAAACATAGTCCCCAAATAGAATTTGAAACAAAAATAAAATTTCTACCAAACAAACTTTATACAAAACAAGGAAGAAAAATAGCAAAAAAAAGGATAAAATTCTATAAAAATTTTTTAGACAGATTAGAAAAGGAAATTGAAGGAAAACTGTAATTACTTGCCAGAATATATTTTAATAACATCGCCATCTTGAACTATATATTTCCTCCCTACTGTCTTTATTTTACCAAGTTCACGGGCCTTCTGCCAACTTCCAATTTTAAGAAGCTCTTTCCAGTTGATGATATCAGCCCGGATAAAATAATTCTGAAAATCGCTGTGTATTTTACCAGCTGCTTCCAAAATTGTTTTTCCACTCTCTATTTCCCAAGCTCGAGTTTCTCCATCCCCAGTACTTGTGAAAAAAATAATAAGATTTAAAAGAAAAAAACACTCTTTAATAAGGGCATCTACACGAGTCTCTTTCACATCTAAAATCTCTTGCTCTTCTTTTGAAAATCTCAATCTTTCCTCTTCGTATTTTAGGTTAATTATTAAATATTTATTAAATTTTTGATTTAAAATATCAAGCGCCTCTTTTAAAACACCTTTTTCATCTCCATTTAATAAAATAATTTTGGGTTTTTGGGTTAAAAATTGAAATGGCTTTAAAATACTATTTTCTTCTGATGTAAGTTGCATTTCTATAATCCATTTTCCCTGTTCAAGCCATTTTTTCACACTTTCTAGTAATTTATTTTCTTCTAGTGCTTTTTTGTCTCTTTTTTTTATTTCTTTCTCAAGATTTTTAATTCGCCTTTCCAGCACCTCTAAATCTTTTAAGATAAGCTCTGTATCCAAAATATCAATTTCTTCTAATGGATTTATCTTACCTAAAACATTTATTATTTTTGAATCTAAAAAAGCTCGAATTACATATAAAATTGCGTCCGATTCTTTAATTTGGGCCAAAAATTGGTTCCCAAGACCCTCCCCCCTATGAGCATTTTTAACGAGTCCAGCAATATCAATGAACTCAATAGCTGCTGGAACTTTTTTTTCTGAATAAAACATTTCTGTTAATTTATTCAATCTTTCGTCTGGCACTTCTACAATACCAATATTGGGGTCAATAGTGCAAAAAGGATAGTTAGAAATATCTACTCTCTTTTGAGTTAAAATGTGAAATAAGGTTGATTTACCAACATTTGGCAAACCGACAATACCAATTTTGAGCATAAAAATAATTAACAATCATTCAATAAACAAATATATATTATTTCTCCTTTCTTTCTCCCCAGCCAATCAAAAAAATTAAAACTCCAACCAAAGCAAAAATTGGACCCAAAGACCCCAAAAGAACCGCCACAAAACTTGGCCACCACTTAACAAAACAAAAAACCCCAAAAGCCGTCAAAAGAATACCCAAAGTTATAAGTCCAAAACTTCTCCAAGACATAATTTTTTTGTTTTTATTTAATAACCAACCTTTTTTTATTTTTTTATTTATTAAGCAAGGCTTGTTTTCTCGCTTTGCTACTGTAAATACCACCCCCTATACCTTTCTAATTATACAAAATGGGGTTTTTTCTTTTGATTGACCAATAGGATTGCCCCAAAAAACTTCTTGACAAAATTTATCTGAAATATTTTTCTTTGATTTGCCTAAAACCTTAAGACCAAAATCATTGGAATCAACAATTACAACTTCATTTCCGGTTATTTTTTTAATATCACTTGCTACCTTATTTGGTTTTAATGGTCCTAAAATAGCATATTGATTATAGGGTTCAATTGTATAGGAACACGGACCATCAATAGCAGATGCCCTATATCCACAAATATGATAAAAAATACCCTTTATACCAAATGGTTTGGTTAAAGCCGCTCCAATAATCCCCAAAATTAACCTTAAAATACCCACATCTCTTAAAGCAAGTTCCATTGTCCAAGGACTGCCAAGTCCAATCCCATAAGGAGATTTCTCTACAAACTTAACTAAAAAATTTGCTAATTTTGATGGCTTAATCTTGTTTATTGGAAATGCCCTTCCTTGTGTTATAGCTACAATTCTTTCGGCAATAAAAAGAATATCTCCCTTTTTAAGACTAGGCAAAACGTATTCATTAACTATTGCCAAAATATCATCTTTTTCAGTAATTAATTTCGTCTTTATGGGTAGGCGGAGATATTCTTCCTGCCCTAATTTTATTTTTAATTTTCTTCCTGGGTTAGATTGCAATCCTTCCATAATAAAAAATGAATTTTTATTATTTTACTACATTACAATTATACTAATTACCTTTTAAAAAACAACAAATAAAATACTCGTTTTTTCCCGCGGGGGAGCACCTAAAAACAAGCGAAATTTAGTGGTAAGAATTGTCCCATCAAAGAGTGTTGGTGGGACAGATAGTGCCTCACGGGCTCCCTCCTTTCTTAGATGGTGCATTCCCTACATACCTCATCAATAATTCTCATGTGCACGCCTCCTTCTGGAACTGATTGGACGAACTATCTGAATTATGTCATAAAATTTTTAATTTGTCAAAACTAAATTTGATTTTTTTAAGATTTCGTGGTAAAATT
>Ga0172363_10004945_pt1 | contig 10762 bp, 10 predicted proteins | sample LakKivs2_kivu2a2_FD_114541 | JGI IMG/M metagenome (GOLD analysis project Ga0172363, IMG submission 114541) | Sediment microbial communities from Lake Kivu, Rwanda - Sediment s2_kivu2a2 | ecosystem: Environmental > Aquatic > Freshwater > Lake > Sediment | place: Rwanda: Western Province, Lake... | reverse complement strand
TGTTGCGTGTTAGCATGTTACGGAATAAGTCGGAAGTCAGGAGTCAGAAGTCGGAAATCAGATATTCCATTTCCCACTTTTTCCTTTCTCCACTTATTCCCTTACCCACATAAACGCATAAACACATTAACTTTGAACCTCTCCCATGCCTTTCCTTAATTCCATAATCAACTGGCTGAACATCAAAAGAATGCACCAGATCGATCTGTTCAGGAAGTATCCCTTCGATGTTCAGCAGGAAACTTTATTCAGACTGTTACAAACCGCTTCCGACACTGAATATGGTAAAAAATACGGGTTTGCAGAAATACAGTCAATAAGCGACTTTCAGAAAAATGTCCCCCTGAGGAGCTACGATGAGGTGCGGGATGACATCAACAGGTTAAGAAATGGGGAGCATAATATTTTCTGGCCGGGTGAAATAAAGTGGTTTGCCAAATCCTCGGGCACCACAAGCGATAAAAGCAAGTTTATTCCTGTCAGCATGGAAGCTCTCGAGGATTGCCATTTCAGGGGAGGAAAAGATACACTGCTGATCTTTACAAATAATCATCCTGATACACGGATATTCACCGGAAAAAGCCTGACACTCGGAGGCAGCCATCAGATCAGTAATTTCAGTACGAATTCGTATTTCGGGGACCTGTCAGCCATATTGATAGAAAACCTCCCTTTCTGGGCACACTTTATTCGGACTCCCAGCCTGGAGGTGGCGCTGATGGATGAATGGGAGAAAAAACTGGAAAACATTACCAGGGAAACAATAAAGGAGAATGTCACGACCATAGCAGGTGTCCCCTCATGGAATCTTGTTTTGATCAAGTATATACTGGATTATACCGGTAAAAACAATTTGCTCGAAGTATGGCCAAACCTGGAATTGTTTATCCATGGAGGCGTCAACTTTTCACCTTACAGGGGACAGTTCAGTAAACTTATACCCTCACAAAAAATGAATTACCTCGAGGTGTATAACGCATCAGAAGGTTTTTTTGCCATACAGGACAACCCTGTTGCAGAAGATATGTTGCTTATGCTGGATTACGGTATATTTTATGAATTCATCCCTATGACCGGGTTTCATTCAGATAATCCGAAAGTGCTAACCATCAATGAGGTTACTCCGAATACGCATTATGCTATGGTGATTTCCACCAATAGTGGTCTCTGGAGGTATATTATCGGGGATACGATCGTTTTTACCTCCACCTTTCCTCATAAAATAAAAATCTCCGGCAGAACAAAGCACTTTATGAATGCATTTGGTGAAGAGGTGATCATAGATAATGCAGAAAATGCACTGCGTATCGCCAGCGAAAAAACCGGAGCCATCATAAGCGAATATACCGCCGCCCCGGTTTATATGGGTGACGAAGCCAAAGGAGCGCATGAATGGCTGATTGAATTTGAGGTTGAACCCTCTGACATTGATTATTTCACAGGTATGCTGGATAATGCCCTTTGTTCCCTGAATTCTGATTATGAAGCCAAAAGATACAAGAATATCACCCTTCAGATGCCGGTGGTAAGAAGTGCCAGGAAAGGATCTTTTTACACCTGGCTGAGCAGGAAAGGCAAGCTGGGGGGACAGAATAAAGTTCCCCGCCTGTCCAACGACAGGAAAATACTTGAAGAACTCCTTGAATTGCAGAAAGAACTGAACTGAGTATGTATCGCATAATGCCTGTTTTATTAGTCATTTTTCTCCTTGCTTTTCACCAGCCGGCTTATGAGCTGGTTGCTAATATCAAGGCCCCCGGAGAACAATATTATACCGATCCTTTTGGAAACATCTATATCACCAATGCCGGTGAAATCAGGCGTTACAATAATGAATTCCATGAAACTGCCCGTTATTCAAATCCTTCCCTCGGAAAAATATCAGCAGTTGACTTATCGGACCCGTTGAGGATTTTGCTCTTTTATAAAGAATATAACCAGGTCCTCTGGCTCGACAGGTATCTTGCCGAGATAAGAAGTCCCGTGTTGCTAGATCAATTAGGTTATGAGTATGTGCCCGTCGTATGTTCATCAAGCCAGGGTGGTTTTTGGCTGTATGATGAGATCATATGCCAGTTATGCTATCTCGATAATAATATGAATACGGTCCATAAAAGCGTAAGCCTCAGATCTATGCTCGGTTCATCTGAACGGCCTGTTTCACTGTTGGAAAAGAACAGGCAGATTTATCTGAATATTCCTGATAAAGGCATTTTTCTTTTTGACATGTATGGTAACTATTTGAAATTGATACCTCTTACCGGATGTCAAAAGTTTCAGGTAACAGATACTGATATCTTTTATTTTAAAAATGATTCCCTGTTCAAATACAATATTGAATATGACAGTTTAAGGACCATTGAACTTCCCGTAACGACCCATCCTGTTCATGCCGAGGTACAACCCGGGTTTCTGTATATTTTCACCGGGGAAGCCTTCCGGGTTTATAAATACCACAAGGAGTAAATTACCGCTATTCTGATTTGAAGGATCCCAACTCCCTGCATTTTCCCCACCGGCATGTATAAATAAATCCTGGTTTTGAAATATGAATATGCACCATGCACACTGAAGACAATAATAAATCGTGTTTGCAGCATTTGAATATCCACTGTTCTCAACATATCCCTGGCTGCCTGGCTGCAGAAAGCAAATCAGATTCAATACAGATCCGTCTGTTAAAGAACAAAAATTTATAATATTTTTCCTGAAAAAATATTTGTACTTTAGTATCTCCTCCAATTAATTTTTGTCTTTATGCATGTCGCAGTTGCAGGTAACATAGGCTCCGGTAAAACAACCCTCGCAGGATTGCTGGCCAAACACTATGGATGGGAACCAAATTATGAGGATGTGGATGACAATCCATATCTCAATGACTTCTACCAGGATATGCAGCGATGGTCATTCAATCTGCAGATCTATTTCCTGAACAGCAGGTTTAACACTATACTGGATATACAGAAATCAGGCAAAGATGTCATTCAGGACAGGACCATCTATGAAGATGCATATATATTTGCGCCGAACCTGCATTCGATGGGATTGATGTCAACCAGGGATTTTGAAAATTATTTTACTCTTTTTAATCTCGTCAGCTCCCTCATCGATCCTCCTGATCTGATCATATACCTTCGTGCCAGCATACCTACACTGGTAAACCAGATACAGAGAAGAGGAAGAAAATACGAAAGCAGTATACGCCTTGATTATCTTAAGAGGCTTAATGAACGATATGAGGCCTGGGTGGAATCATACAAACTCGGAGCCCTGCTGATAGTTGATGCAGATAATTATAATTTCCCGGATAGTAACGAAGACCTGAGTGTTGTCATTGATAAGATCAACGCGCAGTTTCATGGTCTGTTCTGATTACTCCTGCCTGGTCAGCCACATATCTGTTTAACCTGTTCCCTGACCAGTTTCCATTGTTCCCCTGACAGCTTTGCACCTATTACTTCTGTAATCCTTGCCCCCAGCAGTGCACCTGTCTGACCGCATTTCTCCAGAGTCAGATTCTTGCACATCCCATACAGAAATCCCGCGGCATAAAGATCCCCTGCACCTGTTGAATCAATACTGTTGGCCCTGACAATATTTATTCTGTGTTCTTCTTCTTTCCTTTTGATCAATGACCCTTCCTGCCCAAGCTTGACAACCGCAATATCTGTTATTCCTGCAATATCAATTAATGCTTTTTCCGGAGTTTTACCTGTCAGTGACCTGGCTTCCTGCTCGTTTGCCAGGACGATGTCAACAAAGTCAGAAATATTCCTGTACAGGAAATCCCTGTTATCCCGCACGACATTATAGCTTGCCATATCCAGGATTACCATCAGCTTATTTGATTTTGCCAGGCGCAAAGTTTTACTGAACAGTTCATGGTTCTGAACAAGATACCCTTCCATGTACAAATAATCATAACCTGCATACAGATCAGAAGTTATATCCTCAACATCAAGATCAATGGCTGCTCCCAGGTAAGTCGCAAATGTCCTTTCTGAATCCCTGCTGATAAGAGCAATCGATCTGCCGGTCTCTTCAAGGGAATAAAAAATCAGGGCCCTGATGTTATTCGCCAGTAAATCCTGTTCGAACAGGTCCCCCAGATGATCTTTCCCTATTTTTCCCACAAATCCGGTCTCAATCCCCAGGTTGGCCAGTCCATGTATCGTATTTGCTGCCGAACCACCTGAGGACTGTTTCTTTACCAATCCGAGCGTACTGGTTAACAGCCGGTTTGATACTTCAAGTGAAACCAGCTGCATGCTTCCTCTGGGCAAAGAAAATTCATCCAGCAACTCATCGCTTTCAAGCCTGGTTAAAATATCGACCAGGGCGTTGCCAATTCCCAGAACTTTACTCATAAATGGCAGGAAAATATTTGTACAAATATATTGGATATTTCATTTTAACCTAGTATTTTCGCAGGGCAAAAAAAGCAGGTCATCAGTGTGTTGCCTTTCAATCATGTACCGGAAATTGAAAGGCAATTTCATCAGTATCCCTGCATAAATTCCTCAGTAGCTCAGTCGGTTAGAGCATCTGACTGTTAATCAGAGGGTCGCTGGTTCGAGTCCAGCCTGAGGAGCAGGAAGAATTTTTCAGGAATTTTGACCTGATAAAGGATTGTGAAAAATTTACAATCCTTTTTTTTTACCATTGATAAAAAAATAAAGTACTTCAACCCTGTATTTTCGCGCTCTTAACAAAATATTTGTTTTCAAATAAATATCTTTTTGAATTATTTAATTGCTATTAAAAAAATCCCAATACATTTGTTCATTTAATAGAAAACTGATTTCATGGAAAATAAGCAGGCGGACAATTCCAAAAACGTTTATCTTTTCGTTTTTCTTGCTTCCCTGTTCATAGCAAATGCAATGATCGCCGAGGTTCTCGGTGTGAAGATATTCTCCGTTGAAAAATTACTGAATGTCCCTCCTTTGGACCTGCCTTTTATCGGCGGATCACGTCTTAACCTGAATATGAGTGTAGGTGTGCTAATGTGGCCGCTTGTATTCATCATCTCCGATATCATCAACGAATATTACGGCCGCCAGGGTGTTAAAAGAATAAGTTACATAGGCGCCGGCATGATAGCCTATGCTTTTCTCATTATTTTTGCCGCCACCAAAACCCCGCCCGCCGAGTTTTGGCTTCAGAACAATGCTTATGATAAAGCCGGCAATCCGTTTGATATTAATTTCGCATATGCAACGATTTTCAGGCAGGGTCTGGGGATGATTGTCGGCTCAATAACCGCGTTCCTTGTCGGTCAGCTGGTTGACGCCTACACTTTCCATTACCTCAGGAATATAACAAACCATCGGATGCTCTGGCTCAGAGCTACAGGTTCAACAGTAATCTCCCAGGTGGTGGACAGCTTCCTGGTACTGTTCATAACATTCTATGTCCTTGGCAACTGGACCATGATCCAGGTCGTGTCTGTGGGTGTTATCCAGTATGTCTATAAAATTACCTTAGCCATTGTACTGACCCCTGTGATCTATTGGATGCATTATGTAATCGATCGCTATCTGGGCAGGCAACATTCCACTGTAATGATCCAGACAGCCAAGGATCTCTGATCCTTCCTGATAATGCTTGTTACATCGGCCTGTACCTGAATTTAGTTAATCTTTCCGTACGGGGCATGTAGGCAGGATGGCTCACAAACCTCACATCTTCAATGGTATAGAATGCATTAGGGTTTAATTTCTGAATGATCTCTGTTACTTCAGCAATCCGTTTCCTCTGTAACACTACAAAGATAATGTCCACCTCACCATCCCTGCCGGCAGCCCTAACCGAGGTGACAGGATAATTAAGCCTGCGAAGTGTATCAATGAGATTTTCAGCTGTTCTGCGGGTTATGATCCTGACCAGTTCATAACCCAGGGCTATCTTGCTTTCAATACGCATCCCTATATAGGTCCCCGTACCAAAGCCGGCTGCATAACCTATATAGGTCATCCAGTTATCCAGGTTTGCCATGATCCTGGTTATAGTTATTATCCATACAAGAACCTGGAAGAACCCGATAAATGGTGCTATACTACGATAACCTTTGGCCACTAATATTACCCTGATGGTATCCAGGGATACATCAATTATCCGTGCACAGAAGATCAGCAGCGGCAATATCACATAATCGAAAAGAGTCCCCGACATGATTGTTCCTTTTTTAGTCGTTCGTTATGATAACCATTAACCAGTGTTGTTCATTTTTTATCAAAAAGCTTCTGCCATTTCCTCTCCCGCCGTTTTTTCCATCTGTCCTTATGATATACATAGCTCACTATAAGCGGTAAAACAGTCGTCGCCTCCGCATATACCATTTGTTCGTAAACTGTATCAACCTTACCCCATGATGAGGCTTCTTTCAAAGTTGAACTCGAGCATGCTCCGTCACGTACATCAGCCACGGTGATCTGCACAGCATACCTGTGCATCGGCACCTCTGTACCCAGTACCTCGGCACATATAACCGTATCCTGGGCAAAATTCTTTGGAACACCCCCCCCTATCATGAACAGTCCGCTGACCGGTGCCTTCATCTTGATCATGGTCAGCTCCCTGAAATCTTTCACAGAGTCGATGGAAACATGTTTACCGGGCCGCTCCCACTGGTGGCTGACCAGGCCAAAGCCTGCGCTGCTGTCACTGAAGGCCGGACAGAAAACGGGAACATCTTTCTCAAAAGCGGCCAGCACCAGCGAATCTTTTTTTCTTCCATGATCTTTCAGATACCTGCCCATCTCCCTGATGAACTCACGTGATGAATAAACCCCGGGAACCAAACTGTCGGCAATAGCTTTTACGGCCATATCGCAAACCTGTAATTCCTTCTCATCAATATATGTATCATAGATCCGGTCAATATATTTATTCCTCAGATCCGTGTCAGATACATGCTGACTACCCTGGTAATGATGGAATCCAAGAGCTTCAAAAAAATCCATATCAACGACCGAGGCACCTGTGGCCACCACCACGTCAACCATCCTGTGCCTGATCATATCAGAATATATATGCATGCATCCTGCCGCACTGGTGCTTCCGGCCAGTGTCATGATAATTGTGGCTTCCGGATCATTGATCATCCTGTTATAAATATCAGCTGCGTTGGCAGTCTCACGCGATGTGAACGACATTTCCCGCATGGAATCGATAATTGAAGTGCTGTCAAATGATTTTATATCTATATGTCGCACTTTCTTTTTCAGGTATTCAGACTTTTTCATTTATCACCGTTTGATAAAAATATAACTCAGTATCTTATACAGCAGTTTCGCTGCCAGGAAATCGGGAGCTTTATTATGTTTATCCGGACATAATTCAACTAAATCAAATCCCACAAGATTCCTCTGTTTTACTACTGCCCTTATCAGCCCGAGGGTAGTGTACCAGTCCATCCCTCCCGGCTCCGGAGTTCCCGTCGAAGGCATTATGGAAGGATCCAGTACGTCAAGATCAAAGGTAAGGTAAACATCCCTGCCGAGTGTTTCAACAACCTGCTGCTTCCAGGCCGGATCTTTTATCATTTCTTCCATATAAAAGATCTTTCCGGGTTCAGTATATTTTTTTTCTTCAATATCCATGCTTCTGATCCCTACCTGTGTAACAGGTGCCTGTTCACGGATGCGGGCCATGGCACAGGCATGATTGAATATGGAACCCTCATATTCCTGCCGTAAATCGGTATGTGCATCAAGCTGGAGGACACAAATCCCGGGATGATGATCGACGTGGGCCTGGGTAGCACCAATGGAAACTGAATGTTCTCCTCCGAGTGTTACAACGAATTTCCCTTTCTCAAGCCATTCTGATACCCTCCGGCGGGTTTCTGCAATCATAAGCCCTGGTTCACCATTAACGATTACAGGTGTATCTGTGTATATTCCTTTCTTATATACTTCAGAATCTGTCTCGATATCATATAGTTCCATATTCGCTGAAGCATCAATAAGGGCTGAAGGACCCTCTGCAGAACCCCTGATCCATGTGCTTGTGGCATCATAGAGTACGGGAATCACAACAATTCCGGAAGTGTTTTTATCCGAATAAAAGGGAGGCAGGCCTCCAAAAGATGCCATCAGTATTTCATGTATCAAAAACAGGATAATAATACGAAGTGAAACAGAGGGCTACCAGTGCAGTACCATAATTCTTTCGCGGAATGAAAGATTCAGAAATAATTTGTTTTTCATCCAGGTAAAACCTGTCAGCATAACCATTCTGGAATAGCTCTTCAAGGCTGGCATTCAGGCGTCCTACCAGCTCAGTCTTGTCATAATTGCCTTCATGCTCACATACAAGACCGCCATACCGTGCACCAGTCTCCCTGTCATGCAACCAGCTGTAAATGATCCCTGCAGTGGCGAGCTCTCCTTTCCTGGCATGACATACCGACATGATGGATTCCATGACTGACCCGTGCTGTATCTTTTCCGGACGTTCTGTTAAATTGGCTATGCCGGGAAGTATGGAAGAATAGGTGATGATGTTGCACATTTCAATACGAGCAGCCTTAAGGGCAAGATGATAAGACCCCGCATGAATGGTTATGTTGCTCTCCCCTGTACCACTGGTTACAAAAAAATCCCTTGGGATCCTGTTCCCATAAAGGATCCCCTCTTTGATACTTTTCTGGATTTTTGCTCCGGAATAAACTGTTAACTCTGACATGATCTTTTTGATTTTAATTGTAACAAAACCAAATGTTCTCCGTGCGGATATGCTTAAAACAAAGCAGAACCCGTAAGGAGCAAATCACATCAAATCCGGATTTTTGCAAAGAGATAGACTATATAAATAAGTATAAAAAGGTTGAAAAAAACCTGGGAATACCACGAGGATATTTTCAGACGAAGCATTAAGTCATATGTCCGGTTATGCTGCATCCCTTTATATAGTCCATAAAAAGAAAATAGGTTCAACCTCTTTTGTTAAAACTGCAATATTAAGAAAAAAACAATTACATATAAAAAATAATTTTGCATATAGGACGGAACGTCATCCGGATGGAAATATCACCGGCGTAACGATTAGTATATATTGTCAGAATTTTTCACCCGGTGCCGCTATATGCACGATCTTATCCCGCACTCCTTCCCGGAGGATAAGTTGAACATTAAACATCAATAATTATTTTCGCTATTGATATTCTCTGATACTTATACTATTTTAACCATGCCATGCAGAATATATCATCCATTATTGAAACCGCTGCACAGGAAATGTTCAATTTCCTGGCTGATAAATTTCCTGTAGCATGTGCTTCTGACGAATTTTATTTCTTCCCGCATTATGTACTCCCCGATCAAAACTGGAAAACATGGGATAATTTCTCTGACGAATCCATTGCTGAAACATGCAGTTACCTTTCTTCTTTTGAATCAGAGCTTGAATACTGTAACACTAATCCTGCCGACAGGAAAGAAAATTATGACAAACTGTTTTTATCCTGTTTCACACGAACGTTGAGGGAACAGCTTACAGAATATAAAATATGGAAAAGACAACCTTCCTTTTACCTGACTATTACCTGTCTGGGTCTTGAACAGGCACTGGGATCAGGTAATCCTGATGCTGTTCATGACCGCGCTTCAGGTCTTCCTGCTTTTCTTGACCAGGCAAGACTGAACCTGTGTGAAGTTCCTGAGATATACGCCGACATTGCAGGACAGATGCTGGCTGATATCATAGAGTTTATCAGGTCATTGGTCCCCAGGCTGCCGGAATTGATTTTTGCCTTACCTGCACTGGAAAGGTTCAGCGATAGTTTATCGGAAGTCCAGGTACATGAACATCCTGTCCTGCCGGTTGAAGCTTATGAAAAACTGTTGAGGGACCACTTCACGATGAATCTCAGCCTCAAGGAGATTGAAGAATTAATTGACCTGGAATACAGGGAAATGAACCAGGTGCTGCAAGAGGAGTCCGGAAAACTTTCGCCCCGCAGAAGTAAACACTCTATACCTTTAGGCTGGACAGATATTTATAATAGGTTACCTGAACCTGATATTAAAGTAATTAACAAGATTCTCCTGTACCGTTCTGAAATTGAAGAACTACGCAGGCACTGCAACAAATACGGATTAATTCCTGGAAGAGTTGATGACCGGTGTCCTGTAAAGGTTTCATCCCTTCCACCTTACCTGTCAGCTATCAGATCGTCTTCAAGCTACAGTATATCGCCTGGCATTCCAGTTCCCGGCGGCACATTTTTCGTTCCTGAAAACCCGGGGGCAACGGAACAATACCAGGAAGAGCTTCGTGAATACAGGATGCTTACTGCTCATGAAACCTGGCCGGGTCATCATCTTCTTGATGCCTGCCGGTTTCTCCTGGTCAGCAAAACCCGCCGGTTTATTGAAAGGCCCCTGTTTTATGAAGGTTGGGCATGTTTTGGAGAGGAACTCTGTAACAGGACAGGTTATTTTACCGGTCCTGGTGACAGGCTGATCCTCGCAAAAAGAAGGTTTTGGAGGGCAGCCCGCGGAAAAGTGGATATCGGTCTGAATACTGGCAGGCTGAACATACTCTCCGCAGGTGAATATCTCAAGAAAGCAGGCATCCCGGTCGAACGGGCTTTGTCATCCGTCCGCAAATATACCCTCAATCCCGGTTACCAGCTGTGTTATACCATCGGGCTGAGAAGATTTCTGGACCTGTTTGACAAGTGCGGACAACACTCAATCAGTGATTTTACAAAGACTGTCCTGCTGAATGGGGAAACTTTCACGAACCTGATTTC
>Ga0172363_10004942_pt1 | contig 10765 bp, 7 predicted proteins | sample LakKivs2_kivu2a2_FD_114541 | JGI IMG/M metagenome (GOLD analysis project Ga0172363, IMG submission 114541) | Sediment microbial communities from Lake Kivu, Rwanda - Sediment s2_kivu2a2 | ecosystem: Environmental > Aquatic > Freshwater > Lake > Sediment | place: Rwanda: Western Province, Lake... | reverse complement strand
CTGCACCTCAACATGGCGAGCGATGACCTGCGGATAGTCGTGCATCGTGAAGATGGTCGGCTCCAGGCCCATGTGCTCGACGAACAGCCCCTGAATGGGCGATCGTCTCCAATAGAACTGCGGGGAACCTCGCGTCCCGATGCGCTGCAGGTCCTGCTCGTAAGCCTGTTGATCCCAGTACCACTCCTCATCCTGCATGATGTATTCCAAGACTTTGAAATCCTCCGGCCGCTTCAGTTTGTACTCGGTATTGTGGGCAGAGAGGTTCCATTCATCAAAGTGAGTCACATCGGCCAAGGTGCCGATGGGGGTTTCCCATGTGGTCCGGATGCGTTTCCCGTCCAGCCACTGGCTTTTGACCTGCACGTTCCTGTAACGCAGACGCAAGCCTGAGCCAAAGTAGCGCACCGAGGCGTGGCAGTAGTCGTAGACCTCGAGAATATCCGCATCCTTCAGCGGCTCTGGCAGAGTCCCACGTTTCTTGTTAACCGCGTACCAGAACTCCAACCTTGGCTGCCAAAGCACACCTCCGGGGTCCTGCCCACGAAAGATGGCCAGGGCCATGTCCCGGTAGGTCAGCTTAGAACTTCCTCGGCTCGTCATACTTCTCCTTTTCTGAGCGGTGTCGTGCCCTTGCGGCGACCGATCTGGGGAAGGGTCACTGCTCCCGATTGTACGGGCGGGGCAGTGAGTCGTCAAGGACGGATGCGTTTGAGGGGAGGGAGCGCAGGCAATGCGCCTGACATTGACACCATAGTGCACCTGCACTATCCTAGCAGCCACATCAGCGGCCGCAATGAGGGCCTTGCCCGGGCGGAATTGTGGTTACTATGCTCTCCGTGTGGAGGTGCCATGAAACTGAGCTGCCTACCCGTCTCCTTCTTCACTGATATAATCGAGGGGCGCATGACCATCCGCGAATGGGCCAAGATGGGCGCCGAGCTTGCCCTGGATGCCATTGATCTCAGCACCCTCTTTGTCCCGGATCCGACGCCTCAGGTTCTATCGGCGATTCGCCGCGACATCGAGGCTGTCGGGATGCAAGTGGCGATGGTGACAAGCTACCCCGATTTCACCCATCCTGACAAGAAACAACGCGAGCGCGAGCTGGCTCTTGAGCAGCAGGTGGTGGCAATGGCGGCATCCCTGGGGGCCAAACTGGTGCGGGTTACCGCCGGCCAGGCTCACCCGGAGACCGGACGCAAAGAGGGCATCACCTGGGCCACTGAGGGCCTGAGGAAGCTGGTAGAAACGGTCGGCAGTCTGGGACCGAAGCTAGTCTATGAAAACCACGGCAAACCCGGGGCCTGGCGCTACACCGATTTCTCTCAGCCCCCCGAGATATTCCTGGAAATCGCACGGGCAACGGCCGATGTCGGCCTGGGGATCAATTTCGACACCGCCAACGCCACGGCATTCGCCGAAGACCCATTGGCTTTGCTGAATCAAGTCATTGATCGGGTTGTGAGCGTCCATGCCGCAGACACGGCTGCACGCGGAGAGCTGCGGCCGGTCCTCTTGGGCACCGGCGTTACGCCGTTCGCGATCCTGTTCGGGCGGCTACATCAAGCAGGATGGGACGGCTGGATCTGCATTGAGGAAGCCTCCAGGCGCGGCAGGGAGGGTGTCGAAGCCGCCGTGCGCTTTGTGCGCAGGATGTGGAGCCAATAGCCTACATTTTCAGCCCCTGTCCATAGCTCTCGGCGGAGAAAACCTGCTCCCAGGGCTTGCGCTCGCGCGCCGCTGGTGAGACATCGGGCACTCCTAAGGGTGTGCAGGCGACAACTTCTGCCTCAGGGGGAATCTGGCAGGCGGCCCGGACCTTCCCAGGGTCGAAAGCGCCGATCCAGCAAGTGCCATACCCAAGGCTGCGAGCGGCCAGGACCATGTTCTCCAGGGCAATCCCCACATCAACCCGATACCACTTGCTGCTGATGGCAGGCAGCCCCAAGGCCACAAGGATGCACGCCGCATCGGCCATCCACATCTGCCCATTACAGGCCTCGGCCACGCGCTGCTTCTGCTGCGCCTCACGGACGACGACAAAGTGCCAGGGCTGGCGGTTCGCCGCCGAAGGTGCCTGGCGGCCCGCTTCCAGGATCTGCTTCAGGTGCTCATCGGGGATAGCCTCTCGCTTGTACTTGCGAATACTTCGCCGCTCGAAGATGGCTTGCAGTGTGTCCATAGATCATCCTCCTCTTGATCTGGTTCGTGTCTCTCTACAGGAGTCTCAAGGCAGAAACCGCCGATCCATGCCATTTTAGACCACACGGCGGGCAAGTCAAAGCGCACTTGAATTGCCAGTGCGCTGCTATTGTAGTATACTAGCCATGTGGATAGAGCGTTCCACGCTAGGATCAAGACATCGGCGTCTCCTCTATAAAAGTGTGCTTAAGAGGGGGCGTTTTGTATTTCTAGTAGATAGCCACGCGCCTGGAGGGGCCGGGCATAAGTCATAGGGAAGTACGGGAGGCATCATGCCAGCCATCATCATCATCGGTGCGCAATGGGGCGATGAGGGAAAAGGCAAGATCGTTGATCACCTGGCCGAGCGAGCCACGATGGTTGTGCGCTATCAGGGGGGCACCAACGCTGGCCACACTGTGGTCATCGGCGACAAGGTGCTCAAGCTGCACCAGGTGCCGGCGGGAATTACCCGACCTCACGTGGCTGCCGTCTTGGGAAACGGGATGGTCATTACTCCTCCAGCGCTGGTTGAGGAGCTCGACACACTCGACTCGCAAGGATTCTCCACCCGCAACCTGCACATCAGTGCTAACGCCCATGTGGTAATGCCCTATCATCTGCTCCTCGATGAGCTGCAAGAGAAGCAGCGCGGGGCACACGCCCTGGGCACCACCAAACGAGGCATTGGCCCGGCCTACACCGACAAAGCAGCGCGGCATGGATTGCGCATGCAGGACATCATCACCCCAGGCCGCTTCGCCGAGCGGCTGGCGGTGACGTTGGAGCAGGTGAACCCCCTTCTGACTCAGGTGTATGGCCAGAGGGCGCTCACGGCCCAGGAGGTCATCTCCCAGTATGAGCCGGCGGCGAAGCGCCTGGCCCCCTTTGTCACCGACACCAGCTTACTGATCAATAATGCCCTGAAGCGCGGGGAAAACGTGCTTTTGGAGGGCGCTCAGGCCACGATGCTGGACCTGGACCTCGGCACCTATCCTTATGTCACCTCTTCCTCCTCCTCCGCGGCGGGAGCCTGCGCCGGCGCCGGCATCAGCCCGATAGCGATCCGGGAAGTAACAGGAGTGGTCAAAGCGTATACCTCGCGCGTGGGCAAAGGCCCTTTTCCCACAGAGCTAACCGACGCCACCGGAGACTGGATCGTGGAGCGAGGTTGGGAGTATGGCACGACCACGGGGCGCCGCCGAAGGTGCGGCTGGATTGATCTGGTCAGCTTGCGCTACTCGGCGCGGATTAACGGCTTTACGGGGATCGCCATCTCCCGACTGGACGTGCTTAGTGGGCTGGACGAGATCAAGCTCTGCGTGGGCTACCGCTTGCCCGACGGCACCGTGACCGACGACTACCCCGTGGATACGGACGTCTTGGCCAAAGTCACCGCAGTTTACGAGACGATGCCCGGCTGGCAGGACGGCATCAGCAAGGCGCGTACCTGGGAAGACCTGCCCCCTGAAGCCAGGACCTATTGTGAGCGAATCGCGCAATCTCTGGGGACGCGCCTCGACCTGATCTCTGTGGGGGCGGAGCGCAACGACTTGATTGTCCTTCGCTGGCCCATCTGACATCCCCTGTGCCCTGGCGCTTTCCGGGCATGCGCGGATGAAGCAACCGCGCATTTGATGGGCCAGCTTGTTCGAGGCAAAGGAGGATCCATGGCCTCACCAGAAAGGGAATGGACCGAGGGCTTTACTTTCGACGATGTGTTGCTCACTCCAGGAAGATCGTCTGTGCTCCCCGCCGAGGTGGACATCTCCACGCAGCTTACCGCCAAGATTCGTCTCAATGTGCCCGTGCTCTCGGCAGCTATGGATACCGTCACAGAAGCCCGCATGGCCATCGCCCTGGCGCGTGAGGGCGGTTTGGGGATCATTCACCGCAATTGCTCCATCGAGGTACAGGCCACTGAGGTGGACAAAGTCAAGCGCTCCGAATCAGGAATGATCGTGGACCCGATCACCCTCCCGCCCACGGCGACCCTGGCCCAAGCCAAAGAGATCATGGCCACGTACCACATCTCCGGTGTGCCCATCACCGAAGGCCCAAAGCTGGTCGGCATCCTGACCAATCGCGATATTCGCTTCGCCACTGAGGATGGCCGGCCCGTTAGTGAGTACATGACTGCCAAGAATCTGGTTGTAGCTCCTCTGGGCACAACCCTCGGCCAGGCGCTGGCCATCCTGCAGGAGCACCGTATCGAGAAGCTGCCTCTAGTGGATGAGCATTATCATCTCAAAGGCCTGATCACCGTCAAAGACATCCAGAAGAAGCGCGACTACCCGAATGCCGCGTTGGATTCCAACGGTCGGCTTCTGGCCGGGGCAGCTATCGGCGTAGGCACGGACATGCTCGAACGGGCGGCCGCCCTGGTTGCCGCAGGAGTTGACGTCCTGGCCCTTGATACGGCGCATGGCCACTCGGAGATGGTGCTGCGCGCCACCGAGCGATTGAAGGGCCTCTACTCCCAGGTATCTATCATTGCCGGAAACGTAGTTACCGCCGAGGGTACACGAGACCTCATCCTGGCCGGTGCGGACGCCGTCAAGGTGGGCGTTGGTGCCGGCTCAATATGCACCACGCGCATTGTAGCGGGCGTTGGCATGCCGCAGTTGACCGCGGTCCTGGCCTGTGCTGCCGCAGCCAGCGAGTATGGCGTGCCCATCATTGCTGACGGCGGCATCCGCTATTCCGGCGACATCGTCAAGGCACTGGCCGCAGGCGCGAGTTCTGTCATGGTCGGCAACCTGCTCGCGGGCATGGATGAAAGCCCTGGGGAAATCGTGATTTTCGAGGGAAGGCGCTTCAAGGAATACCGTGGGATGGGATCCTTGGGAGCGATGAAGGGCTATGGGCGGGACCGATACGCCAGTGGTCAGCTCGACGCCGCGGAAGGGAGCGGAGAGCGCTCCGCCGGCAAGCTCGTCCCGGAGGGGATCGAGGGGCGCGTAGCCTACAAAGGGCGTCTCCCTGATGCGATCTTCCAGTTGATGGGTGGCCTACGCTCCGGCATGGGGTACGTCGGCGCCGCCAGTCTGAGGGAGCTGCGAGCTAAAGCCAAGTTCGTGCGGATCACCAATGCGGGCTTTATTGAAAGTCACCCCCATAGCGTGGTCATAACCCGCGAGGCACCGAACTATCAGCTTCAGCCGTAAGATGGCTTTGAGGCAGGGAGTGAGTCCGTGGATCGAACATACCGCGTAGAGGTCATTCAGCTTCCCGGCGAGGCGGCGGAGGACTACCTGCTGGCCGACATCGCCGCACTAGGGATCAGCGGCGTCGAGCAGGTGGAGCGCAGTGACCTCTTTTTCTTGCGCGGTGACCTGTCCGAGACCGAGCTATCTCGGCTCTGCCAGGAGCTGCTGGCTGATCCAGTGGTGCAGCGTGCCGTATTGCGGTCTGCATCCGAGGCACTCCCCGCAGTTGCAGGTGCTATCAGGCTAGAGGTGGGGCTGCGTCCAGGCGTAACGGACAGCGTAGCGGGCAACCTCCTGGCACGGGCGAGACTCCTGGGTATGGAAGGTTTGCGAGCAGCAGCAACAGCGCAGAGCTACGTGATTCACGGCTCAATCACCGCCGACCAAGCACACACCATTGCCCGACGCTTGCTCTGCAACGAGGTCATCCAGTACTACGAGTTGGGTCGCCTCATACCTCATGTGGGCATCGTGCCACCTCCAGCGACAATTCGCGCGGAGACCATCCCCATCTCTCAACTGAGCGATGAGCGACTGCTGTGCCTGTCCCGTGAGCGGTTGCTCTCCCTCGACCTGGCCGAGATGCACGCCATACAGCGCTATTTTGCGGGGGAAGGGCGCGAGCCGACCGATGTCGAGCTGGAAAGCCTGGCCCAGACCTGGTCCGAGCATTGCGTGCACAAAACGTTCAAAGGGATCATCGAGTACAGTGAGACAGGAGAGAGCGGAGTCGCCCAAGAGCGCATTGACGGCCTGATCCGCACCTATCTGCAAGCGGCAACCCGCCAGATCAATGCGCCCTGGGTGCGTTCAGCCTTCGTGGACAATGCCGGGATCATTGACTTTGGGGAACATTATGAGGTCTCATTCAAGGTTGAGACTCACAATCACCCCTCCGCCCTGGAGCCGTTCGGCGGGGCTAACACAGGAGTGGGTGGCGTAGTGCGGGATATAATCGGTGTCTCCGCACGCCCCATCGCCAATACCGATATCCTCTGCTTTGGCCCCCTGGACATGCCCGCAGGCCAGCTCCCAGCCAACGTGCTCCATCCCCGGCGCATATACAACGGTGTGGTGGCCGGCATCGAGGATTATAGCAACAAGATGGGCATCCCCACAGTCAACGGGGCCATCATCTTCGCCCCGGGCTACACGGCCAATCCCCTGGTCTATTGCGGCTGCGTGGGCATCGCCCCGAAGGGCCTGCACCCTCGACAGGCACGGCCCAGCGACCTCGTCGTTGTGCTCGGAGGGCGCACCGGGCGGGATGGGCTGCATGGCGCGACCTTCTCTTCCATCGAGTTGACCAGCGAGACCGGAGAGACCTCAGGGGGAGCCGTGCAGATTGGCAACCCCATTACCGAAAAGATGGTGCTTGACGCCATCTTGGTCGCCCGCGACGAGCGCCTGTATACAGCGGTCACCGATTGCGGCGCTGGAGGGCTCTCCTCGGCAGTAAGCGAGATGGGCGAGCATGTCGGGGCGAGCATCCAGCTTGAGACAGTGCCCCTGAAATACCAGGGTTTGCAGCCTTGGGAGATCTGGCTCTCGGAGGCCCAGGAGCGCATGGTTCTCGCCGTGCCGCCGGAGAACGAGGCACGCCTCAGGAGCATCTGCGAGCGCTTCTCGGTGGAGATGACCGTCATCGGCACATTCTCCGGTGACGGCAGGCTTCACCTGCGATATGGGGATGTGGCTGTCGCCGACATCTCGATGGAGTTTCTGCACAAGGGGATCCCCCGGCGGATGCTCAGGGGCACGTGGCAACGCCCCATGTTCTCCGAGCCGGACGGCCCATACCTTGAGACTGGCGAAGACCTCGCCCAAGCACTGCTACATATTCTGGCCCATCCCGATGTGCGCAGCAAAGAGGACGTGGTGCGCGTGTACGACCACGAGGTTCTGGGGGGCACGGTCGTCAAGCCCTTTGTGGGAGTGAGAAGCGACGGCCCTTCGGACGCCACGGTGTTGCGCCCGTTAGAAACGTGGGATTCCTACCAGGGACTGGCGATTGGCTGTGCCCTCAATCCCGCCTATGGGCAGATAGACCCCTACGCCATGGCCGTTGCGGCCATTGATGAGGCTGTGCGCAATGTGGTGGCCGTGAGCGCGGACCCTGAGCGCATCGCCATCCTGGACAACTTTTGCTGGGGAAACCCGCTCCTGCCCGACCGCATGGGCAGCCTGGTGCGTGCCTGCAAAGGTTGTTACGATGGGGCACTCCATTATGGTACGCCCTTCATCTCCGGCAAGGACAGCCTCAATAACGAATACACCGACAATCTGACGGGACAGCAAGTGGCCATTCCAGGGTCGCTCCTGATCTCGGCCATGGGCCTTGTGCCCGACGTACGACGCACATGCACGATGGACCTCAAGGTCCCTGGAGACCTGCTGTATTTGCTAGGAGAAACGCGCAAGGAGCTGGGCGGCTCGTATTACTATCGGCTGCGGGGATTCGTAGGCAATCATCCACCCGGCATAGCCCAGGCAGGCCCGGCCACAGCGCGTGCTCTGCACCGCGCGATGACAGAAGGTCTGGTCCGGGCCTGCCACGATTGCTCCGAGGGGGGCGTGGTAGCGGCCCTCGCCGAGATGGCCGTGGGAGGCAGGTTGGGGGCCAGCCTAGATTTGGCTAGTATACCGACGGGGGGCACCGACGTGCGGCAGGATGCGTGGCTGCTCTTCTCCGAATCCAATGGCCGCTACCTGGTAGAGGTTCGCCCAGAGGACGTCGCAGCCTTTGAGCGATTGATGACCGGGATTCCTTGCGCCTGCATCGGCCAGGTCTGCGATGGTGCCAATCTGTCAGTTACTGGTTGCAGTGGCATGGCGCTCTTCAGTCTGCCTGTGACGGCGCTCGCTCAGGCTTTCCGGGGCCACCTGGAACGCCAGACGCAGGAGGCGGGACTATGAAGAGGCCCAAAGTGCTGATCATGCACGCCCCAGGTACGAACCGGGACCGCGAGGCGGCGCTGGCTTGCCAGGTAGCCGGCGGAGACCCGGAGGTCGTGCACATCAACCAGCTTGTCGCGCGGGAGCGGCTCTTTGCCAGCTACCAGATGCTGGTGCTGCCCGGCGGGTTCTCCTACGGCGACGACCTGGGCGCTGGCCGATTGTGGGCCAACGACCTCTATCACCGCTTCCGCGACGATCTGGATTCTTTCGTCGCCGAGGGGAAGCCGGTCTTGGGCATCTGTAACGGTTTTCAGGCCCTGGTCAAGGCGGGCTACCTGCCAGGGCCGGGCACTTATCAGCGCGTGACTCTGACCCGCAACCGCAGTGGGCGTTTCGAGTGCCGCTGGGTGCGCCTGCGCCCCGTATCTGGCAGCCGCTGCCTCTTTACGCGAGGCCTGGAAGAGGATATTCTATGTCCTGTGGCTCATGGTGAGGGGCGCTTTGCAGTGGCCGAAGAGGCGATGGCCTCCACTCTTGGGGAGGATGGACTAGTTGCTCTGAGATACGTGGCCCCCGTATCCTCTTCGGAGGCATTGTCTCTCTCTGTGAGCGTGGTCGTGCGCAAGTGTGCAGGATACCCGCATAACCCGAACGGCTCGGTGAGCGACATCGGGGGCATCTGCAACCGGGCGGGGAACGTCTTTGGCCTGATGCCACACCCTGAGGACCACATCTTTCCAGAACAGCACCCTCGCTGGACACGAGGAGAGGCGGGGGGCATGGGCATCCAGTTGTTCCGTAACGGTGTGCGTGCCGCGACTGAGTTTGTGTCGTAGGAGACGGGGGGCTTCAGCGATGGTGGACAGCTTCACTCACGAAAACTACTGTTCGACCTTCACCTGGCGCTACGGCTCTGACGAGATGCGGCGCATCTGGTCCGAGATGAACAAGCGCCGTCTATGGCGGCGCATCTGGGTGGCACTGGCCACAGCTCAGATGGAAGCGGGCCTGGTCACGACAGAGCAACTGGCCGACCTTCGCGCGCATCAGGACGAGGTGGATTGGCGACGCGCTCAGGAGTTGGAGGCGGAGCTGCGTCACGACCTGATGGCCGAGGTGAGGGCTTATGCCGAGCAGTGCCCTATTGGGGGGGCAATCATCCACCTCGGCGCGACGAGCATGGATGTCGAGGACAATGCCGACGCCTTGCGCCTGCGCGAGTCGCTGCTATTGGTTCGCGAGAGGCTCAAGGCCGCGCTGCTTGCCCTGGCCGAGCGCATCGAGGCAGAGGCGGATACGGTCGTCATGGCCTACACGCACATCCAGCCCGCTGAGCCAACTACTGTCGGCTACCGCTTGAGCCAGTATGCCCAGGACCTGCTGGAGGATTTGCGCGCTCTTGACTGTCTCCTGCCCTTGGTGCGCGGCAAAGGGTTCAAAGGCGCGGTGGGCACGTCGGCCTCCTATGAGCATCTCCTTGAAGGCAGCGGGATGAGCCCCCAGGAGATGGAAGAGCGCGTCATGAGGCAGTTGGGCATGGATGCTTTCCCGGTGGCCACGCAGACCTATCCGCGCAAGCTAGACTACCAGGTACTGTGCCTCCTGGCCGGCATAGCTCAGTCGGCATACAAGTTCTCGCTGGACCTGCGCCTGCTGCAATCGCCACTCTTTGGGGAGATGTCTGAGCCTTTTGGTCGCCAGCAGGTCGGCTCATCGGCGATGCCCTTCAAGCGCAATCCGGTCACTTCAGAGAGCATCTGCTCTCTGGCTCGGTTGCTGGCGGGGATGCCGCGTGTGGCCTGGGATAACGCCGCCCACTCCATGCTCGAGAGGACTCTGGACGACTCGGCCAATCGGCGCTCGGTGCTGCCCGAAGCCTTTCTGGCCTGCGACGATATCCTGCTCCGGCTCCAGCGCGTGGTGAACGGCCTGCGCGTCAGCCGGGAGGGATTGCAGCGCAACCTGGCGACCTACGGCCCCTTTGCGGCCACTGAGCCTTTGCTTATGGCTCTGGTCAAGGCCGGGGCAAACCGCCAAGAGATGCATGAACGCATCCGAGAGTGTAGCATGGCTGCCTGGGCGGCCGTGCAGCGAGGGGAGGCGAACCCGCTCATCGAGCTGCTCGCAACAGACAAAGCGATTCTGGCTCACTTGACGCCTGACAAAGTCCGGGCGATCATCTCCCAGGGCGCAGGGGTCGGCGATGCGCCAGCGCGAAGTCGAGCATTGGCTTCTGCGATTCGGGAGGCATTGTCCCCGATCCAGCCCCCGATCTAGTCGGGGGGGGGGGCGGATCAACAGAAGCAACGAGGAGGATGTTAGCATGGTCTTTGGACCCGTAGAGTACGGACCCAAGCTGGCCGAGGGCAAAACCAAGATCATCTACGCCCATCCTGAAAGAAGCGATGTCGTCTACATGGTGCACAAAGACGGCGTCACCGCCGGAGATGGCGCGCGGCGGAATACGCTGCCCG